>Ga0307515_10018289_pt1 | contig 12702 bp, 6 predicted proteins | sample 17_EM_MG_FD_194513 | JGI IMG/M metagenome (GOLD analysis project Ga0307515, IMG submission 194513) | Populus trichocarpa ectomycorrhiza microbial communities from riparian zone in the Pacific Northwest, United States - 17_EM | ecosystem: Host-associated > Plants > Roots > Unclassified | place... | reverse complement strand
AAATTTACATTTCTCAAACTATTTTTTTTTTTTTTGAGGTTTTGGAAATATAATTGTATTTGTGTTTTTAAAAATTTTAATTTTTTTTGTTAAAAATTAATTTTGTTTTGTGTGTTTTAAATTGTTTTGATGTATTTATTTTAAAAATAAAAAAAATATTATTTTAATACATATAAATATAAAAAATACTTTAAAAAACAATAATAACCGCACTAAAAAAAATATTTTCATCTCCCCAAAATCACACTCCAAAAAATCACACTCCAAAATACTCAAAACTCAATTCTTCGTTTCCAAATATCTTCCCTCACTTGCATAACTTCAAATCTTTCAAAGTTTCACTCTTTCTGCTCAGATTTTATCTTCCCGCAAAACAGAACAGCTCAATTTCCTCTCTTTAGCCTTTTTTGTTTTTGTTTTTGAATAACTAAAAACAACTCAATAATTACACTTGAAAAACCTAACCTTTTACCTGTTTCGACAGAAATAACCCAGAAAGCAAAACCTCACTTTCTTCAAACCTGCAATACATATAGCTGCCTGCACACACCAAGAAATCAAGATATATCAGCTTTCAGCAGCCAATAAACATATATCTCAACATCCATGGTCTAACTAGTACATCACTCACCTCCTTTCTATGAGTAGCAAGGACAATCCAGTAATATGACATCCAAAAATTTGCAGTATAGAAAGCCTCCGTGATTCACTTCCACACTCCAATATCAACAATAACACACCAAACCCACCTCCAAATTTGTCTTCTTTATACATATAAGCACACAGATAAAGCTAAATATAAGTAAAGACTGCCTTTTTTGCGCGAGTATAAAGCTCAAGATTTTTTTTTCTGGGTTTTGGTATAAAAAAAAGGCACTGATTTCAATGAAGGGTAACTATCGTAACGTTTATTTTTATATTTTAAAAGTATTTTTTAAAAAACATTTAAATTTTTATTTATTTTTAAATTTTAAATTAATTTTTTTTTATTTTTATACCATATTATTTTAATATATTAATTTAAAAAATAATATTATTTTAATGTATTTTAAATAAAAAATATTTTTAAAAATATTGGACAGATACTTGATTCCTATTTAAAATTAGCTTTGAAAAAAAAAAATATAAAGTGATCCAAATTAAAAAATCCAAACAGTTATTATTATATTATTATAAAAAACATTAAATGTTGCCAAAATATTTTCACGTGCATTGTTTACTCTTTGGATGGTTCAAAATTTTGATTTTGATTTTTTAATTCTTATCTTTAAACTTTTTAATTGCTTATTAAACTAAATTCAAGGTAATTAAATCAAATTTATTAGTTAACAAAATTGAAATATAGATGATATCATAACTTAATTTTTGAATACATAATAAAAAATAAATGGATAAAAATATATTTAAGAATGGAGTTAAAATAATATAAATACAAGGATAAAATTATTAAATTTGAAATTAAATTGTTCAGAAATTATAAAATTAATAAGTCTGAAAATTTAATTTAGTTTAATTAATAAAATCAAGAGAATTAATAAGTTTACTTACTTAATTAAATTTTAATTTAATTAATAAAATAAATTCAGGGATTTAATTGAAATTAATACAAGGAGCAAAATTACAATTTATGATGAAGAGACCCAATTGATACATTTCAAAACATCAGGGACCAATCTATAATTTGTCGTTTTCCATGCCAAATGACGTCGTTTTGGATCCTTCTGTTCATCATCTGCTTGTTGAAGACCGGTTCAACAGGGGAAAACCCAGCAGATCACGGCCACTATACCCACGATGCGGCCATGATCTCTCGCCTCCAAGATGCCCACCATTTCTGGAGGCAGGGACACCAGACCTTCTCTGGCTTTTATAAAGCCAGAGAAAGGCCTCAAAATAGTGACAGAGCAAAAGGCACAAATTCACAGACGAGCGGGAGAAGCAGGAGGGGAAAAAAGAAAACAGAGCACGAACGAAAAAAAGAAAAGGAGCAGGAGAGAACAGAGGAACGAACAAAAACAAACGTGGGAAGAACTGGAAGGAGACGCAGGAGACAAACACAGGGACGATAGAACAAAAAAGACGAGAGAAGAAGAAACAGAGGGCATGAAAGTAAAGGTAGGAGGAATTCCAGTTTCCTTGCAACGAGCGCCTTCACTGATCTTCGCCCAAAACGCTAACACTCCAGCAGAGCAATCTGCGGCACGGTAAGCTTTCTCTTCCTTTTCATTCCTTTTGAATCTTTGGTGCATTTAGCACTGTGCGAAGGTAATTAATTACCTTCGCACTGTGCCCATGCACGCGTGAACAAGTTCACGTGTGCTTTGCCCAGCCGGGTCACTGGCTTGGGCTAGTGACCGGGCCGGACAATCCAAATACACTTGAGATTCTCAGCCAGTTCTGCTGCTATAAATAAGCTTTTTTTTAGTCAAGAAAAACACAAGGATGAAATTGAAAAGAATTAAACTATCAGAATAGAGGTAAAATATCAGTGAATAAGGGGCAGAAGATAAGTTGGTTTTAAGACACTGCCAAAAAAATCTGGGTAGAGCTATTTCTGATCAGCCTTTACCTACTCCTCATCGTTCCACTTTCCAGCCACTGTGTGAGAAGATCTGAGGAGTGAGAAGGCTTGTGGCCAAAAAACATTGTCCAAATACAAATGGACGTGGAACATTTGTCTTCCGTCGATGATGATTTGCCTCCTGCAAAGTTAAGACTACGTGCGAAGATGAAAAAAGCGTTATTGTTGCTTAAAGATTCTTTAGGAAGTGGTTGTTTTTTGGCACAATTTTGGGCTGAAGATAAGCGTGGATTCGCCCAGGAAAATCTCCCTTACCCTCACCTGTGCGTCCAAAATTCTACGCTACTTGAATATCGTCAACTGGAGGGTCGGAAATGGCTTTCAGGCCACGACATTTTGGATCGGGTATGGACTTATGCGCGTCAATTTCCAGAATGGACTTCAAATGTAAGTTATTACAGGCCGAGTGAATTCTCACACCTATCAGATGCCATCTCTTGTGGAGTAAGGGGTATTATTACCTTTCCGATCTTTGAATCTGATCAACCCAAGTATTGCTGTGCTGTGCTGGAGCTTGTGACCATGGAGGAGAAACAGGATTTTGATTTAGAGACGGAAAAAGTTGTCCAGGCTCTCCAGGTTTGTTTTCAGTATATATATTTTTTCAATCAGATTTTGTTGAAAATAGCACTCAATTTATTGTTGTAAACTCTACCACAAAGCAATTCACTCAAATTATCTGAAATATCCTTATTGAATTCAAAGCAAACTGTTGGCATTACAAAGAGATAAGATTGAAACAAAACAACCCACTTCACTTTTTATACTGTAAATAGTTAAAGAAAACAGTTAGACTCTTATTCCAACTAGTAGGGATTATTAACTTAATGAAGTTTGACAATTTCAACAATAACTCTAACAACCTAACAGCCGCAAGAATAGGAATTAGGAGAATAAGAAAGAGATGAAAGAAAGTAGCTTTCCTTAGCATATCGAGTTTGAAGTCAAAGTTTTTGTCTTTTCTACTTTTGATATCTCATAAAATGTGAATTTTCCCCCTTAGCTTCATTTTCTGTGATCTCTGCGTTCCCATTTGGTCTTCTTTGATGGTGTTGTGAACTCTGTATAAGCCCAACTGTTTGCAGGCTGCGAATTTACGGACCAAATTACTAGTATCTCGTCCTCAGGTATGTATCAGTACATTATAGTTTTTTCTATGCAAAATTAGGTTGTCTTTTGCTTTGTCTTATAGAATTTTTTTCCCAGTGTTTTAATGAGGTTCAAAGAGCTGCCTTAACTGAAATCGCTGATGTTAGCAGAGCTGTATGCCAAACACACAGATTGCCACTTGCTCTGACATGGATTCCCTGGGGAGATAATGATATTTTAAAATTAGGTCATGCAAGTTTTTGGTGGCCAGGTGAACTTGCAATAGAGCGTACAGCTTGTTATGCAGATGAGGAGATGCAAGGCTTTGTGCATGCTTGTGAGCAGCTATTTCTGTACCCAGGGCAAGGTGCTGCTGGACAAGCCTGTCAAACATGTCTTACTTCCTTTGAGCCTGATGTGAAGGAAAAGCATGTAAGGGACTATCCTCTTGCTCATCACGCACGGAAGTATAATTTGAATGCTGCGGTTGCAATCCTGCTAAGGAGCACTGGTGATGATTATATCTATATATTAGAGTTCTTTCTCCCTATCCTCGTGACAGAGAGTTCAGAGCAGCAAGAATTGGTTGAGAAACTGAAGCTTACAATAAAGCAAACTTGTAAGAGCTTGAGAATGTTTTCAGAAAAACCATTCATCAGGAAACGAGGCTCGAAAGTTAGTAAAAACAATGATAAAATTGAACCTGCTCCAGATCCTGATGGTAACATGTTCATCGAATGTGCTGATAATAAACGATGAAAGGTATCTGAAGTGTGGAAACATTTCGATAAGGTTAAAGACAAAGAAAATGGTGCAATATGGGCCATATGTAAAGGATGTCAAAAGAAGTATCCAGGGGAAAACACAAAGGGAACTTCAAATCTACTCAAACACTTAAAAAGTTGTTCAAAAAGGGGACAGAGAGATGCAAAACAACATACATTGCCCTCTGATTTGGGAGGGAATTTCGTGTTTGATCAAGAAAGGAGTCGCCTTAACTTTGTTAGAATGATTATGAAGCTCGGATTTCCATTGGATATGGTTCAAAATGAGTTCTTCAAAACTTTTGTCTGCGATCTGCAGCCAAAGTTTCAACTCTGTTCACAAGACACTGTTCAGGCTGATGCTCTTTCTATTTACAGACAAGAGAAAGAGAAACTAATGAAATATATTGATAATCTCTCATCTCTTTTCAGTATAACAATAGATTTGCAGTCATACGGTGATAACAAGATGTCCTGCTGCTTGACCATGCATTTTATTGATGATGGATGGAGGATGAATAAGAAGATTTTGGCTTTCAGGAGTATGGAACATGATTATATGAATGAAGCTGTGAAAGATGTGCTTGTGGAGTGGAATATCATTAAGAAAGTGCACTTCATGTTTGCAGAAATTGCTCCACCAAACAGTCAAATGACTAGAGAATTCAGAAGCAAGCTTGTCAGTCAATTCCCACATATGAATGGGGACTTACTATGTTTTTCTTGCTACGCACAAACTCTTGAACTTCTTGCTCGAGATGGGTTTTACGAGATAAAAGATGTGCTTAACAAGATCAGGGGCTGTATTGAATATGTGAATGCAACACCAATTAACCAAGATAAGTTTCGGGAAGCAAGTAATAATGTGAAATTGCAAGATATGAAAGCAGCCTCTCATGATGATCCTACCAGATGGGATACCACATTTGTCATGCTCTTGAGTGCATTGGAATTAAAAGAAGCTTTTACTCAACTCGAGCAAGTTGATTTTGATTTTAAGGTGAATCCATCTGCAGAGGAGTGGAAGATGGCGATGATTGTATGTGGGTGTTTAAAAGTGATCCACAAATCTGTAGGCAGTTCTTCATCAAGCATAGATGCATGCTTCCTCCATGTTTGCTATATATATAAGAACTTGCTTTCGTGGGAAAAGAGTGAGCATGCATATGTTTGTTCGATGGCGAAGAGAATGAAGGTGAATCTTGATAGGCATTGGAGTGAATGGAGTTTTGCATTTGGAATCCTATTAGTACTCGACCCGCGCTGTAAACTTAAATTTGTGCAGTATGGGTTTTTGCTGATGTATGGCAGTGATGCTAGCAAATACTTGCTGGAATTTCGTAGCAAACTTACATGTATGTACAACAGTTATGCGAATGCCACTGGTTATATAGCATCACCTGCCAGCGACATCAGTTGTTTGCCATCATATGATCTGGATTCCGATGGTAAGTTCTTGGGATTCTGTGAGTGGCTTAAGGTTGATCCGCCAAAATCTGATCTTGATCGGTATTTAGGAGAGCCTGTGGAAAACCAGGATAAGGTTTCAGATGTATTAGCTTGGTGGCGAGTCAATGCTCCAAGATTTCCAGCACTTGGTAAAATGGCTCGTGATTTCGTAGCAATTCCGATATCAGCTATTCTATCAAAGTCTACTATCAGCGGTGAAGCTACAAAGGTGAATCCAGCATTCAATGGTTTGGGGCTAGAGACCATAGAGGCTTTTATATGTAGACAGGACTGGTTGGAAAGCCCTGAAAACAAGTAAGTTGGTTGTTTAGTTTATTACTTGGATCCCGTTACTACGTGAATTAACCTTTTATTTTCATAAAAATTATTAAAAAAATTTAAAATTCAAGAGTGTCGAGTCTGGTTACAATGCCGAACCCAAGAGTGTTGAGTTTGACTATAACACTAGACCAAACAATAATATTTAACTTGTCTTCTCAAATTCTTATATTTTTTAATCTTTTTAAAAAATGATGTTTTTTCTTCAATAGTAATGATAGTATTTTTTAAATTTAATAATAATAATAATGTTTTTTTAATTTATTAATTATTTTATTAATAATAATAATTATAATAAAAATAATAATATTTTTAATTACAATATTATTAATTATAAGAAAAATAATAATATTTATAACACAAATAATTATATTTAGAAATACAATGGATGCAAGAGGATTGGGTCCCGACGCAGAACCCAAGAGACCCGGGTCCGGACGCAGGACCCAAGACTAAGGCGTCCTGAGCTGGTCTTCAAACCCACTCACCTGGATTTGCAGCTAGCCATGCGCGCGGGTCTGGCCCTAGCGCCATGTGTCTTCAAATTGGGGCCTGCAACCCCACGTGGCGCGTGGGCGCCTAGGGCTTGCCAGCCCCAGCCCTAGATGTCTGCAGTCTAGGGCCTGTAGTCCCACCAAAACTGGAGCTGATCATTTTCTACATAATCATTTTTCAATGCTACATGCATTCCAGTGAAATGGTAACGTAACAATATTTATACCTTGGACTTGACCAACTACAAAGTCCTAGCATCTTGAACTTAGATGTCTATCATGTCCAAAACAATGTGAGGTCAATTTTTTTTTTTTTTTTAAAGTTTTTATAGTTTTTAATTTTATGTTTGAAATCAAATTCAAGTTTTTTTTAGTAGTAACAAAGTCCTAGCACCATTAGAATAGTGAAAAAAAAGACAAAAAACCCCTAACCAAACGATTAAAAACAAATGTGAAAAAACAACATTTTCTAAACTTGAAGCCTGGAATAGATTTTGTTAATTCTAAAATAATATTTAACATTTTTACTGCATGATACAAGGTTTAACATAATTAGACAACCCAATACATAGAATAGTAATGTATGCTTTTATAGTACACCAAACAATGTATGCCATATGCGCTTCTAAATTTTTTTTAATACAAAAGTAAGGAATTGAGTCCCGACATCGGCCCCAAGTCTAATGGGTCATGTGTCTGGACCCATTAGGCTTGGGTCCGGTGGTGGGACTCAATTTTGTTGGGTTATGCATCAAGACCCATTAGCCTTGAGTCCTGTGTTCGGACCCAATTATGTTGGGTTCCGACACTAAACCCAATTATGTTAGGTCCAGTATCCGGATCATGAGACGTGGGTCCTAACGCATGACCCAAGGCTAATTTGTCTCGACACTGGACCTAACAGGATTGGGTCCTAACGCAAGACCCAAGAGAATTATAATAAAATAATAATATTTATAGCACAAATAATACTATTTTTAATATTAATACTTTCAATTATAATTAAAAAAATAATATTTATACCACAAATATAATATTTTTTATATTAATACTTTGAATTGTAATAAAAATAATAATATTTATACCACAAATAATTCTATTTTTAATATTAATATCATCAATTATAATAAAATAATAATATTTATAGCACAATTATTATTATTATTATTATTATTATTATTATTATTATTATTATCCCTCAAATCAACTAAATGGTTTTTCTTTGTTTACAATAATATTTTATTTCAAATTTATTAATTATAATAATAAAAATAGTAATTTATATTTTTACCTTTTAAATAAAATCTGTGGTTGTTTTTTAAATTTGATATTCACGTTTTTCAATTTTTTTGAATTTGTTATTCCTCTTTGCGTGGTCTGCAGACCCAGATGTCAGTTAGTAGACAGTCAAACTAGGGTGTATGGGTCTGCTGACCTAGCCGCGCTGTCTTGGAGCCTTGGGGGGCTTTGCAGACCCCAGTCGCGCGGTCTCCAAACCCAGGCGCCCAGGTCTCCAAACTCTAGGCATGCGGGTCTGTAGCCATGCGCGCGGTTGGACCCAGTGCTAAGTGTCTCCAGCTCGGGGCCTGCTGCCCCACGTGGCGTGCGGGTCTGGCCCTAGCGCTCAGGGCTTGTCGGGCCTAACACCAAGTGTCTACAGCCTGGGGCCTACAACCCCACTAAAATTAGAACCGATCATTTTCTTCCCAACCATCCCTTTAATGCCATATGTATCCCACTGAAAAGACAACCCGCCGATTTCCTTGCAACTCTATATGGCAAGAGCAGCTCTGTCATTATACTGCTCCAATCTACAGTGCTTTGTATCTAGATAAATAGTAATAAAGGTACTGATCCCTTTTAGTATAGTGTATAATAGGTTGGTGGCTAGAGACAAATAATTTCAAAATGATTTGTTTCCTAAGTTTCTGAAAATCATTTTCCTGTTTTTTTCTACCATTATTTGTTTCATGAAATTTGGTCTGCAAAGTGCAGGAAGAAAAAGTCCCGCACTTCCCTTGTGATGATTATTAACAAGATCAACTATGCTAAGATTTGATTTGCATTTCCTAAGCTTAATGGTGCAACCTTGTAATTTCAATTACAGTATCAATTTGTAACTATAGTTTTCATCGCCCGAAATTGAATGTTCACATTTTATGGGATTATCATTTTTCTCAATTTGTTTTTGTCTTCCATATTTGCAGCAGCAAGGAAGGGAAGCCTGGTTCTTCTCTGGTCTCCACAGATGTGAGATTTGACTCACCTGGAAAGCAAATGTCCAAATATTTGGCTGGTCCGTTTACAGTGAGCAAACCTACCAGTCCAGAGGACTTAAAGTTAATCCAATATGTCTTTGATTCTTCACTGAGTGAGAGGTCAGATTCTTTTCCCCCAAGTTATAGTTTGCTTAGCTGAATGCATTTAAGTTCACCAGTTGACCTATTCTGTACCTGTTTCTGCTAGTGAGACTATTGTCCAATGCAAGAATTATCATTTATCTCGGAGGGAACTATACTCTCTGAGACCAGAGACCTGGCTTGATGATAACGTCCTTTCTACGATATCTGATGCCATGACTTTAGTTAAGAGGAAGATAGAAGATTCTGTAAATTGGTATCTGCCAATTGTTTTTGCGGTAGGTTCCAAGATCATATTTGTACAATTGACATCTTATTCTGTTCAATTTTACAAGTCCACTACATGAAAAAACACAATTTCCTTATACTCACGTGTTGTACAGGAGAATGCAGATGATCCATCTAAGTGTATTTCTTTCGCGAAAAAGCACAGGATCAAGGAAAACTACATGTCAGATCTTTTATGCTGTGAAAAGGTGAAGTTTGGTTTTCTTTAGTCCAATTAATGCATCCCATGCTTAGTTATGCTGTGAAAACTATATTTGCAGGCGTTTGTTCCTGTCTTTGACAAGGAAAGAAGTCATTTCTTTCTATTTGTTCTACAATTGAAAAGGCAAGTTGTAGAGATATGGGATTCAATTGCTGCATCAAGTCAGAGTGATTGGGTTGACAGGCGACTGCGTAACTTGGTAAATGGCTGCATACTCCATGAGCTACCTTGCAACCCTAGTTAACCACTGTACTAATGGGCTTTATGAACTTTTTGCTGCCAAAACATTTTCACAAACCAGTTGGTTAGCCTGGACGCCCTTTTCAAAGATGATATACATCAGAACTACCAAAATGTTTGGTCCTTCACAGATTTCAGAGTGGAAAGACCATCGAATGTCCCACAGCAACCAAATGGGTATGTATATATATATATTTATGATCCACAATATATTGAGTAGTTAGGTTACATATTGTTGAGTACCTTTAAAATACTGTAAGCCACATCAGTTGACATGATTTCTTTCTGTGCAGATACGACTGTGGTGTATATGTTATCAAGTTTATGCTAGCACCAGAAGAAGTGACGAGTCCTGATTTTTTGGTAATATTTTAACATTAATGTGCGCTTACTGAAGATAAAGGTATGACAGTCTTTCTAATTATCTAGCCAACATGCAGTTCGAAAGCGATAACGAGAGGTTGGAAGTGGTACTAAGATTGCTAGCGAGTGATGTCAACTCATGCAGGAATAATTTGGCTTCCAAGGCTGAGGCATATTATGAGCAGAGGTTTGGAAATCATAGAGAATTTTTGGCAAGAAATGAGAATATGAAAGACGTAAATCATCAATATGAAAGAAAGTATTCAGACAATCTATGGGAATTCAACATATAGAAAAATATCATGATTTCATTTGATGATTTGATGATTGTAATTCATATTAAATGGTTTTTTTTTATTTTAAAAGTATCTAAAAAAATAAATCTAAACTCGGAAATTTTTTTTATTTCAAGTTGATTTCCAGTTTCAGAATGGTTTTGGACTTTTTGAGTTCATGAATTGGTTGATCAAGATGCCTAGAATGTTTTATTAATATTTTAGATTAAAAATGAGTTCTTGGAACAAAAAAAACATACATCTGGTTTTCCCGGCTGCTACAGTGTAGTGTTATTGCTGTGAAGTGCTGGAGCTTATGACATGGAGGAGAAACAGGAGAATATGAAAGAGATGAAAGAAAGTAGCTTTCCTTCGCATATTGAGTTTGAAGTCAAATGTATTTGGAAAAATGACAGTAAACTTAGGCTCCTCATCATGCCTCTCTCTCTTGTTCTCACACTCTCCTCCACCTCCAGTCTCCATCTCCCTCGTATTTTCTTTCAATAAAACCACACCATTCCTTTCCACTTCAAGAACACCGTCTTTAAAACCACTCCCTTTTTCCCTAAAGCCAATCCGATAAAGGCATCGTGAAACTCTTTTGCTAGGCTGATGAAACTTCACCACCAGGAAATTTTTATCAATTGAGTTCTTCACTGTCTAGAGACAAGTGGTTTCAAAATGATTTTTCCCCTAAATTTCTGAACATCGTTTTTTCCTACCATTATTTGTTAATGAAATTTGGTTGCAAAGTCACACACTTCCCTTGTAATGATTATTAACAGGGTCACGATGCTCAAAACAATATCAAAAGCTGAAATCCTCTTTTGTCTTTCTGTGTGGTGTTTGGGATCAACCTTGCTAACATTTGATCTGCATTTCCTAAACTTGATGATAACATTCTTATTTAGATTATATTTTATCTTTTCAGATTTTTGACATTCACAAGAATTTTAAAAATTTTGCAAAATTATAATATTTTTAATTGTAGCAGATGTAAATTGATAAATTTTTTTACTTTATTTTTTAATTAAAATATTTTTATTGTTTTCATTTGATTTGATTCATTTTTATCTATGATGATGAGTAATTATGTTTTTTTATTAATTATTATATTCATTATTATTAAGTTTATTTAATATAACATCATTTTTAATTTTTTGAGATATATATAATTTTTTGAGCTTTCGTAAAAAATCAATATTTTACTATTATTAAATGTTTTAAATGTAATTTAAATGAAATGAAAAATATATCTCTAATAAATTTATGAGATATTTATCTTCCAAAACATGGCAAGTCATATCCCAGTACTTTTTGCTACTCAGCATTATTTTCAATAGTTTCCATGGATTGAGAGTGAGATGGTGGGCTTTGTTATCTCAATTAAAAAATACAAGTTCGATTGACTTTTCTCAAAATCTTTTGTGAGTTATTGAAAATATGGTTGTGTTTATGTTCTTAAAAATTTTAATTTTTTTTGGTTAAAAATTAATTTTTTTATATATTTTGAATTGTTTTGATGTATTCATCTTAAAAATAATTTTTAAAAATTTTAAAAATATTATTTTAATATAATTCGATATTTTAAAATATTTTAAAACATTATTTTAATAAAATTCGATATTTTAAAAATAATTCGATACTTAAAAAAAAAAAGGTATTTCGTCTATTTTTTATTTCTACTGTGGACAGCAAATCCCCGGCCCCAAAATCACACTTCCAAGATCATATTTGGACAACTGACATCTTATTATTCTGTTCAATTTTACAAGTCCACTACATGAAAAAACAGAATTTCCTTATGCTCATGTGTTGTACAGGGGAATTCAGATGATCCATCTAAGTGTATTTCTTTCGCGAAAAAGCACAGCACAGGATCAAGGAAAACTACATGTCAGATCTTTTATGCTGTGGAAAGGTGAAGTTTGGTTTTTTTTAGTCCAATTAATGCATCCCATGCTTAGTTATGCTGCAGGCGTTTGTTCCTGTCTTTGACGAGAAAAGAAGTCATTTCTTTCTATTTGTTCTACAATTGAAAAGGCAAGTTGTTGAGATATGGGATTCATTAGCTGCATCATGTCAGAGTGATTGGGTTGACAGGCGACTGCATAACTTGGTAAATGGCTGCATTGTTGGGTTGGTTGCCATTAATGTGCAGCCACCATTGTCAAAGAAGGAGGCTACAATGGTGGGTTGTTGGTGGCAGCCAACAACCATTGTCTAATGTCAAAGTTTGGTAAGTTTGGCAGCCACCA
>Ga0307515_10018288_pt1 | contig 12702 bp, 18 predicted proteins | sample 17_EM_MG_FD_194513 | JGI IMG/M metagenome (GOLD analysis project Ga0307515, IMG submission 194513) | Populus trichocarpa ectomycorrhiza microbial communities from riparian zone in the Pacific Northwest, United States - 17_EM | ecosystem: Host-associated > Plants > Roots > Unclassified | place... | reverse complement strand
TACCTAGCTTAATTTCCAGATCTAGCTCTCTGTGGATATGACCTCGATCTTACCGAGTTAATTGCTACATCGCACACTCGTGCACTTGCGAGTTAAAACAAGCCGATCATAAAAAGCGGTCAAGCAATAGCTAACATAATATTCTTAATAATTAAGAGATTGTTTCCTATTTGTAGGATTCTGGTCACCACCAGTAATTATAGAGATTGTTTTCTATTTGTGGTCAACACCAGAATTCATAGAATCTAGGGATTCTGTTTCCAACACTCCCTCTCAAGCTGGCTTGAAAATATCCTTCATGCCCAACTTGCTCACTAGCCTATCAAAGTGGTTCTTCGGTAGTCCTTTAGTGAGACATACAACCTCTTGTTCTACAGTAGGTAGATAGGGTATGCAAATTTGTCCACTTTCTAGTATTTCCTTGATGAAGTGTTTGTTGATTTCGATATGTTTAGTTCTATCATGTAGAACTGGATTGTGTGCAATTGCAATCGCTGACTTGTGATCGGAGTACAATTTTAGAGGTTGAGGTGTTGATACATTTAGGTCTTTAAGAAGTCTTTCCACCCACAATATTCACAAATTCCTAGTGTTGTTGCTGCTCTGAACTCGGCTTCAGCATTGCTTCTAGCAACAATGCCTTGCATTTTGCTTCTTCAAGTGACTAAATTTCCACCCACAAACACACAATAGCGTGAAGTTGATCTCCCGTCGATGATGCTTCTTGCCTAATCTACGTCAGTGTAGACTTCTATCTGAAGTTGTCCTTTGTTAGCAAATAACAACCCCCTTCCTCGGTGGGGAAACTAGATTCACACTGCAAATTATACGGGTATATGGACAAAGATAATGTAGGATGACCCGACCTATCACTCTTTGATAGGGAGACTAAGCTCATTTGGCCTATCTCATTGTTTATTTTATTTATTTGGAATTATTTATGTTAAACAGTTTGATTTGATGGGCTAAGCCCAATAATGAGATGTTTTAGGGTTTTACTATTTATATGTTTCTCTGTTATTTTGTGAGACAATTTGATGATTAATTAAAAATATTGTAGATTTTGCATATCTCAAATCCCTATTCTTTTCTTCCTTTGCTTTATTCTTTCTCTAAAAGCTTATTTCTTTTATGCTTTAAGTTTTTTGTTCATTGTTCCGCATCAAATTTGGTATCAGAGCTAGGGTTTTAATTGTTCTTACAATTAAATGATCTACATGTTTATGCTTAACCCTAACCCTAGATCTGGTTTGATCTAAGAAAAGAAAAGAAAAAAAACATCATACTGTTCTGATTACAAAAAAAAGATATTGTTCACCGTTCATCATCAAAACTCAACCGTCAGAAATTCTGCATCAACGCCGATCACAGCCAAGACACCACATCAATCCATAGGTACACGTTGATTTACTGCCTTCAACAGCCCCACAACGCCACATCCACAACAGGTCGCCCACACCAGCAGTAGTAGATCTTCGTCGACAACGACGCCTCAACCAATTTCATCTTCTCCATTAATAATGGCAAATCGGTCACTAGCCAACATTTCACACCTGCAAACTCTCGCAACACCTCCACAACAGATTCATCAGTGACAACAGCCATTTGTCATGCCTGAGCTCATTGGCTCATTGGCAATATAACCGACCAGCGGCAACCACCACCTTTCAATGACAGACTGTAATCGTCCTTACCTTCAGCAGTCACGTCGCGCTGCCAACAACAGCAACAAGGAAAATCAACAAAGAGATTGCAGCACAAAAGACATTTGAGGTAGAATTAATTAACCCTGCCACATCACCTGCCATCTCAGCTGTCTGGAGCCATGTCAGTATAGGCAAACACGTCACCGAGCTGTCATGTGAGCAGATTCCATCACGTCATCCTATAGTGTCGCGTCAGCTGCCACATCATCTGGTCAGAAATTCTTTTATCCCATTGAATATCATTATTCCTGGTATGCTTTTGCACTTGATAACCAAGATTTAGCATTAATATTATTCTTTGTGCTTACCTATAAATCAATTACATCGTCTGCCTCGCAAATTGAATTACCTTAATTTTAGGCTTGTTTATTGGCATTGAATATCCGGTCCTTTTAATTAATTGTGGAGCTTGGTTAAATTTATGGGAAAACTGAAACATTGTGTTTGGATTACTTGTTTGCATTTAGAGGACTTACGTTGCTTACTTGTGAATTTTCTTGGTTTAATTCGTCATTACTTAGTCTCTAAGATAAATAAAATAATTAAATATTAGTTGTAATTTTATTTTGCGTTTTTACTTGCAAGTGTTGTTTGTGATCTCAATCACAGTCTTGGGATCAGTTTGTGTGCATTTACGTAGTGGTCGTCTAGTATACAATCTAGAAGTCATAGCTACCATGGACCCGAACTCTAGTAATGCTCTTAGAGATACTCAAGAGCAATTACAACTTAAGTGAACAAAAATGAACAACATGTCCAATCAAATGACAATATTTCTGGAAGGGTGGAGTCCATAGAAACTTTGCAAGTAAGAAAGTCTAGTGAGAGTGAACATTTTAATGACAACCATAGGAATCCTCAAAGACCAGCTCCTCGTAGGAATCGCCAACATAACCACCACTATGGTCACAATGACTTTGACGACCCTAACAATAGTGAGCGTTCCAATGATTGCCGTCAAAGACCAGCTCACCCTAAGAACCGTTAATACAACCGCAATCAAGGTCATCACGACTACGATGACCCTAACGAGCGAGTCATGAGGCATATCAAAGTAGAAGCCCCAACTTTTAAAGGTCAACTTGGCCCGTGGATCTTTGATAGATGGATCTGTGACATTGATCAATTCTTTGGCTGATATAATTTATCTGAGAATAGAAGGGTAAGATTCACGAAGATGAAACTTAGTGGAACCACTCGGCTCTATTGGGAAAGTGTAAGAGAATCTTTGGTTACGAGAGGTCAACCCCCTATTACGGATTGGGTTGAAATGAAAACTAAGTTGCAAGAAAAGTACTTACCTCGTTCTTATAGGGGAAATCTCTTAGACTAGTGGAATAACTTGAGGCAAAGAGGTAAGCCTACCAATGAAAATGTTGCATAATTTGATGAGTATAGGATGAAGTGTGCAGTTAGGGAGGATGAAGCAATGACCTTAAGTAGATTTTGAAAAGGCTTAAACGATGACCTTAAAAGAGAGGTTATGCTTAGAGGTGTATCCACCCTTGATGAAGCTTATCCATAATACAAAATTATGAGTTGGTCACAAAAAGTCAGTGGACGAGACGTCAGGACACTCGTAGTACTCCTTCTAGGTTCCAACCTGGTAATAATAATTTTATACTGGGTGCCTTACCCTGTAAACCCAATCCTTTGATTTCCCAGATACCTAGAGAAGACAAGGGTAAGGGTATTTTTCAGGAATCATCTAATATAACCTCAAGGATTTAGTGTTTTAAATGCCAGGGTTTTGGTCATGTTTCCTCTAGTTGCTCCAGTAAAGCTTTGTTCATCAGGGGGCAACAAGATCCGGGTGAAGAAGACAATTGTGTTGATAAGGTATATGAACCCAATCCCGATGATTTTCAGGACCTAAATGACAAGGAGGATAAGTCCAACTTGCTAGGATGTGTTAGGTCTATAACCACTCAAATCAAACACGACTTTCTAGGATGGGAGACAACAAGGTTAAGTGTGGTTAGATGTGTTTTAATACAACCCAAAGGAATCGAGGATTAGAGAAGGACTGCTATTTTTTACACTTACATTAAATGTTGAGATAAATAGTGCAAGATCATCATAGACAGTGGTAGTTATATCAATGTAATTTCCTCGGGAAGCGTATCCCGTTTAGGCTTAAAGTCTGTTCCACACCCTAAACCCTACAGTATGTCAAGGGTTAATGACACATCTATAGTGGTCAAAGAGAAAAAAAAATTTCCATAAAGATCTTGGACTATTATAATAAAATTGGTGTGATGTTATTCCCATAGACATAGGGCACATCATTTTGGGTAGGCCTTGGTTATATGATTTGGACGTTACAATCTTTGGGCGATCAAATATTTGTTCATTCACTTTTCAAGGTAAAAAAATTCAATTTATTGGATTACCACCAAGGTCTAATGATGATAGTAAGAAGAAGAATAAAGTGAAAGAAGGAGGACTTAACATAATAAGTCCTAGGGAGTTTGATAAAGAGATTCGTGAGGAGTCTATTGTGTTCGCTTTAGTGGTCAAGGAGATTGTAGAAGACATTTTAGAAGAGCCACCTGAAGAGGTAAAGAGAGTGTTGAAAGAATTTCTAGATGTTTTCCCTTCTAAACTACATAATGTTTTACCCTCGATACGTGATGTTTAACACACCATAGATTTTGTCCCTAGTAAGGCAAGTATGTGAGTTGTTACAAAAGGGATTTATACGAGAGAGTTTGAGCCCCTGTGTAATACCTACATTGTTAACACCTAAGAAAGATGGATCATGGAGAATGTGTGTAGAAGTCGATCCATCAATAGGATTACTATCAAGTATTGCTTTCCAATTCCTCGATTGGATTACATGCTATATATGATGGCAGGAGCCCAGATCTTCTCTAAGATTGACTTGAAGAGTGGGTATCATTAGATTAGGATCCATTCGGGAGATGAATAGAAAACGACGTTTAAGACTGATGATGGTTTATATGAGTTGTTAGTAATGCATTTTGGTCTTTCCAATGCACCAAACACTTTTATAAGAGTAATGACACAAGTGCTTAGGCCATTTATGGGAAAGTTCTTGGTGGTGTACTTTTATGATATTCTTATGTATAGCAAAACTAAGGAAGAGCATTTTGATCACCTTATTCAAGTTTGTACCACCATAAGAAAGGCAAGTTTGTTTGCCAATGTCAAAAAGTGTTCCTTTTTTATAGATTAAGTGGTTTTTTTAGGGTTTATAGTGTCATGTAAAGGAGTCTCTGTTGACCCCTAGAAAGTTCAAATGATAGTAGATTAGCATGAGCCTAAGACTATTCATGAGGTTTGTAGTTTTCATGGGCTTGCGACTTTCTATCATCGTTTCATTAAGGGATTTAGCACCATCATGTCGCCTATTACAGATTGTTTAAAACAAGGTGAGTTTTAGTGGAGTAAAGAAGCTAATAAGACATTTGAGGAGGTTAAGAAGAGGGTGATGGAGGCTCTAGTAATGCGGCTACCTGACTTTACTAAGATATTTAAAGTAGAATATGATGCCTCGGGAGTCGGTATAGGTGGAGTACTTACTCAGGAACATCACCGTGTAGCCTACTTTAGTGAGAAACTTAGCAAGACCAAATAAAAATACTCAACCTATGATAAGGAATTTTATGTGGTGGTTTAGGCCCTGCGTTATTGGCGTCATTACTTGATACCGTATGAGTTTGTTCTTTACTTCAACTATGAGGCCCTCCCCTATCTCAACTCCCAAAAGAAACTCAATCACAGGCATGGTAATTGGGTTGAATATTTGCAAGCACATTCATTTGTTTTGAAACATAAATCTGGAATGGAGAATAAAGTTGCAGATGCCTTGAGTCGTCGGGTAACACTATTATCTGTAATGAGTGTTGAAGTTACAGGATTTGAGAGACTCAAAGAGGATTATGAATCTTGCTTAGAATTTAAAGAAATATACTTAACTTTGAAATATGAGAATCACCGTGTTGTAAATGGTTATACCTCCAAGAATGATATTTATTTTGGGATAATAAGCTTTGTATCCCGAAAACATCCGTGCGTGAATTTTTGATATGGGAAACTCATGCTGGAGGTCTTTCAGGATATTTTGGAAGGAATAAAACCATCGAAGAGGTGGAACATCAGTTTTTCTGGTCTAGTTTGAAAAGAGATGTCGCTAAATTTGTAGGTCAATGTCGAACTTGCCAACTAGCTAAGTATAGAAAACAGAATACTGGTCTTTACACCCCATTGCTCGTTCCCACTTGCCCTTGGCAAGATGTAAGTATGGATTTTGTGCTTAGACTTCCACAAACTGTAAAAAAAACATAATTCTATTTTTGTGGTTGTCAATCGCTTTTCTAAGTTGGCCCATTTTATTCCTTGTACTAAGACCACAAATTCTTCCAGAGTTGCGTAACTCTATTTTGATGAGATTGTCAAGTTGTATGGTCTTTCCCAGACCATAGTCTCGGATAGGGATATTAGATTTACAAGTTATTTCTGGAAAACCCTTTGGCATATGATGGGAACCAAATTGAAGTTTTCTGCTGCCTACCACCCCCAAACTGAGGTGGTTAACAGGAGTTCAGGCAACCTTTTGAGGTGTCTAGTATGTGATCATAATAGGAATTGGGATTTGATTCTTCCTACAACCTAGTTTGCCTATAATAGCTTTATCAATAAGTCAATATGCATGAGTCCCTTTGAAGTTGTACATGGTTACAAGCCTAGGAAACCTTTAGACCTTCTTCTCATGTCCCTTCATGCTAGAGTGTCTGAGTTAGCTGAGTCTTTTGCACGTAGAATTCAGGATTTGCATATTGAGATCACTAAACAAATTCAAGCAAGTAATGCGCAATATAAATTTCAAGCTGATTTACATAAATGACATAATGAGTTTAATGTGGGACATTATATTATGATATGGATTAGACCCGAGCAGTTTCCTTCATGAACTAATCAAAAATTATATGCACGTAGTACAAGGCCTTTCAAAGTGTTACAACAGGTTGGTCCAAATGCTTATGTTCTTGATTTACCACATGATTTTGGCATTAGTTCTTCATTTAACATTAAAGATCTAGTTGCATACCATAAGCCACTTCCTATTCTAAATGATCCATTTAAGATACCATTAAACTCCCCTCCTAATGATCCGATTGAAACCTTTATACCTTTCACCTTGACATCAATATAAAAGGATAATATTGATGCTATTCTAGATGAACAAGTTGTTTTTAACAGGAATGATGAGGTTTAATGGTTTCTAGTTCGATGGGTGGGCCAACCTAATTCAGATTGCACTTAGATCACAAGAGATACTTTGCGGCAAATTGATCCAGATCTTTGGGAGAACTATCAGAGTTGTCCAGTGCTACACTTGACGGGGTCGAGTTTCTCCAACCCTGGGAGAGTTGGTGGGGACACCAAACCCACACCACAAATTACACGAGTATATAAACGAAGACGATGTAAAATGATCTAACCTATCACTCTTTGGTTGGGAGACTATGCCCATTTGAGCCTATCTCATTGTTTATTTTATTTATTTGGAATTATTTATGTTAAACAGTTTGATTTAATGGGTTGAGCCCAATAGTAAGATGTTTTAGGGTTTTACTATTTATATATTTCTCTATCATTTTGTGAGACAATTTGATGATTAATTAAAAATATTACAGATTTTATATATCTCCAATCTCCATTCTTCTCTTTCTTTGCTTTATTCTTTCTCTAAAAGCTTATTTCTTTTATGCTTTAAGTCTTTTGTTCACTGTTCCGTGTCATTCCTGGTGCTCCTTTTAGGTACCTTAGAATCCTTACCACTGCCTCATGATGTTCACTGCTTGGTGAGTGCATAAATTGACTCACCAAGCTGACTAAAAAAGAGATGTTAGGCTTGGTATGTGCAAGATAAATAAGCTTACCTTTAAGGCGTTGATATTGCTCCATATTTATAGATTTAAATTAGGCTCTATAGGAGTGTTTGCTAGTTTACAGTCCATCAGCCTTGTTTCTTCTAACAAATCCAAAATGTACTTCCTTTGAGAGACAAATATCTCTCTCTTGATCCTTGCAAATTCCATTCCCAAAAAATACCTTAGTTCACCCAAGTCTTTGAGTTCAAATTCTTTTGTGAATGCCTATTTCAATCTTGGTTATATCATCTTCTATCAAGATGATGTCATCAACATACATAATTAAGATAGCTCTTTTTCCTTCATTAGAGTGCTTAAATAATAATGTGTGGGGTCTCCATTACTCTGGCTATATCCAAATGCTTTCACAACTCTACCAAACCTCTCAAACCATGCTCTCAGAGATTGTTTTAGTCCATAGAGAGCTTTCACTAGTCTACACACCTTTCCATTTCAAAGTTCCTTCTCAAAACTAGGTGGCAGGTCCATGAATACTTCTTCCTCAAGGCTGCCATTTAGAAACACATTTTTTTATGTCTAGTTGATATAGAGGCCAACTGTAATTTACAGCCACGGAGAGCAGTATCTTATTTGAGTTTATTTTGGCTACAAGTGCGAAGGTTTCTTGATAGTCAAGGCCATTTGTTTGGATAAATCCTTTAGCAACCATCCTAGCTTTGTGCCTCTCTATTGACCCATCCACTCTATATTTAATAGTAAACACCTATTTGCACCCAACAGTCCTTTTTCCCTTAGGCAAGTCAACAATTCTCCAAGTTTGGTTTTTATTTAGAGCCAACATCTCCTCCATAACAGCCTGTTTCCAGTGATGATTTCCTAGGGCCTCTTGTATATTCCTAGGGATATTGACATGTGAAAGACTCGATGTGAAGGCCTTGTATGTTTTTGACAATCTATGGTATGAAAAGAATTTGGCTATTAGGTGAGATGTGTAGGTCCTAACACCTTTTCTAATAGCTATGAGAATGTCTAAATCAGTTTCAGCTAGTCCGGGGCTGGCAAGTTTAGGAATAGATGTAGTGGGAAGAGAGAGATTGATATCAGAAGTTTTGCCTGGACAATTGTGGTATAAGTCTTGATCAGGCCTGTGGAGTTGAGATTGGTGTAATGCGTGATATGGATGAACTCTGCCATGAAAAGGTTTCTTCCGTCTGTAAACCTGCAATTCTATGGCAGGATATTTACCCAGATTCGAGTCCTTATCTTGTAATGTTTCTCCCCCTGTATCAATATCGGGATGATATGGTAGTAAACTAGATTTAAGTTGTTCAAAATCTAATGTTGTTTCTTTTTAAAAAAAAAACTCTATTTGAGGCAATCTCTCACTCTGACTAGTTTCCTTATTTAAGTTGGAGTGAACCCTTTGAGAATCCTTATAAGAATTAATTTCCTTAACTAAAAATAGAATCTTTCATATTCTGTGTACTTAAAAATTCATTAGAAAAGTAGGTATTGGGTAATACCATAGAACTATCTCAAAAAATCTCAACATCTTCTCTTTGACTCTCCCCCTGAAGATGTTTTTCGAAAAACAATTTATTTTTCAAAAAAAGGCAACATCCATACCAACAAGAAACTTTCTATTATTGGAATTGAAGCATTTATATCCCTTTTAGTTAGGAGCATACCCCTACAAAGACATATTTTTTAGCCCTTGCATCCAATTTGGACCGAGAAAACACTGGTTGGTGAACAAACACAATGCAACTGAAAACCTTTAAAGGCAGATTTGCACTTAACCGATTAGTAGGAAACAATTTTCAAAAACAGTTCATGGGAGTGTCATGATTTAAGACTCGAGTGAAAACCCTATTTATCAAATAGGTAGCAGTGAAGACTGCCTCTCCTAGAGGTATTTTGGGAGATTCATGGATAACATGAGTGCCCTACTAACCTCCAAGAGATGACGATTCTTCCTCTCTGCTATGCCATTTTGTTGGGGGGTATACCTATAAATGGACTGGTGTTGGATACCATGATTGCCTCTCCTAGAGGTATTTTGAGAGATTCATGGATAATATGAGTGCTCTACTAACCTCCAAGAGATGAAAATTCTTTCTCTTTGCTATGTCATTTTGTTGTGGGGTATACTTATAAATGGATTGGTGTTGGATACCATGCTGAGTTAAAAAAACCCACTCAAATGTTAGATTAAGAAATTTAGTCCCATTGTCACTTCTTAAAATACTAATTTTCGTTTGAAACTGGTTTTCGACCATGTTATAAAATTCTTTAAAAAGTTTTTCAACTTCAGCTTTAGTATTCATCAAGTAAAGCCAACATAAACGAGTGTGGTCGTTTATAAAAGTTGCAAACCACGTCTTTCCACTTAAAGTAGGTATATTGGATAGCCCCTAAACATCCCTATGTACTAGATAAAAAGGTTTTGATGCACGACATAATTTTGAAACATGGGAATTTCAAGTACTTTTAGAGAAACAACATATATCACAATGAAGATCTTTTGATGAAGTTTTTTCAAATAAAGATGGAAACAGGTGCTTTAAATAGGAAAAACTAGGGTGTCCTAGTCTAAAATGCCACATCATAACCTGAGTTCTTACAAGAAGAGAACTAACACTACAAGCTAAGTCTAGAACAGAGTTGTTGCTACTTAGATTGTCCACAAAATAGTAGAGCCCATCTTGCATCGTAGCACTGCCAAATGTTCTCCTCAAGCCAAGGTTCTTACAAGAAGAGAACTAACACTACAAGCTAAGTCTAGAACAGAGTTGTTGCTACTTAGATTGTCCACAAAATAGTAGAGCCCATCTTGCATCGTAGCACTACCAAATGTTCTCCCCAAGCCAAGGTCCTGAAACTCACATTTATTAGGATAAAACACAACAAAACAGTTAGAATCATTGGACAGTTTAATCACAGACAGTAAGTTGCAGGAGAGGTTAGGGACATTGGCTTCTTCTGATTGAAGATTGAATTGTGGCTCAATAACTTTCACCATGAAATGACGAATCCCTTCTTCCTCAGAATCACCAGCGTTTCCATTTGTTACTGTTGAGAAAGCAAAATAGATGCATCTCAATCAACAAAAAGCTCATAGAAAATTGAGATTACAATGATCAAACATAACTAAAAGAGTTTTAATGATGCCGAATCGCATTACATCACACCAAAAAAAACAGTATGACTTCTGAAATGTTGCTAGTTTGATAAAAAAAAAAAAAATTACTCCCAAGTTGGATCCTTTAAAACCGAAATCACAAGGTGTATTGCTGACATACCAATTGAAGGAAATGATGAATTCTTTACTAATTCTGCTGAGTCTGATGGAGATGAAAGAGTTCCTGATGTCTCCGCGTGATGAGAAGGGGAATGTAGTTTATGATTGGTAGAAGGGAGATTTGAGATATCATCTTGAAGCAGCTCTTCAGCATCTATCTGGTTCTCTTCATGCAATTTCCTCTGTGCATCCTGCTGAGATGAAGAAGGCTCAGGGGGTTCAAATGCTTTGGATATTCCACCAACCCAGGACCAAACAGCATCCCTATTCTCAATAGTCCATAAAAGCTTGAGGCCATTAACAAAAACTCGCTGGCAGTTGTCAGCTATTACCACATTGTATCCATCATCATCACTTGGGTCAGATCTTGTGCGATCATCATTCCCACTCCCGTTTTCAAACTCAGACCTCACGCATGTCATCTTGAGGTTTCTTCTCCCAGCCTCTTGCCATGCTGATAATTAACCTGTTAGCATCGGCCTTTCGTGACTGCCTTCTGATTGTAAAATAATCACATGACAAAAGAAATCCATCATCACGGCGCTTCTCAGTGCAACCACCCATGTTATTGTGTTTCTCACTGGGGATTCTATCAAAAGCTGAAGATTGAGAGTTTTTCCTGGACATTTTAACTGCTTCTGGCACACTGTTAGAGTCCCTCTATCTAAGATAGCCTTGGGCATGTAAAGGTCGAGACCTTGGTAAACAATATCAAGAGGATCACGATTGCATTCAAAGATGTACTTTTGCTTGCCCCGACTATAACAGAGTTCATATTTCTTCTTTGTCATATTAAATGTTAGTCCTTTTGCTGGATCATCAACATCTAAAGTCACGTGTTTTATACAGATAAGTGTAACATCAATGCGAAGAAAAAAATTCTGTCATCACCTTGTCAAATGACAATTGTCCCGATCTGGTAGCTCTTGTGATTCCAAAGCGAGGCCACCGAGAGACGGAGCGTACTTTGTGTGGAGGAAGATAGTTCACGTTCCAGAACTTAATTAACCACGTTAAATCATGAGCACCAACATTCAATGTCGGGGTAACGATTGAAACATGTTCTGGCTTGTAAGGAGGATCATAGACAGTTCCATCTACAACTTTGCTATCTTCTGCAGAGGAAGAAGGTGATTGACTCTCACATGAGGGAGGGGAGGGCCTAAAAGAGAAATTCCATCGGAGGGACAGAGATGTAGACCTGAAGAGATCAAAAACTTTTTCATGAAGCTTCCCTTCAATTGGAAGTGCAAACAAATAATGATTCAGTGGAGTTCCAGAATCACATTCCCATTCCATTGTGACTTCAAGAGTAAAGACTGGGACTTCAAGTAAAGCACCAGAAGGAAGTTTTAAGCCACAGCTGCTTGCCAGTTTCTCCAAACTGCTTATTAAAATCTTAAAATCCTGTGCAGACACATAAACATGACCATCTGATTGCTGGATCTCCATCAAACCAGATACAAACTGAAGTTGATCAAGCTTTTCGTAAGGGTCACTTGTTGCAAGAACGTGCCATCTAGTTTCAGAAAAGAATAAGGTGATATTTCCATGAAAGTAGTTTCTCGCTTCATCCCACCATGGTAAGCTACGCTGCTTTTTTGGTGGTTGAACTTGTGGAGCACCAGAGTTCCTAACACTAAGATTAGCTCTACGAAGAGCCACAGCAAAAAGCATAGCTTACATCAGAAAAAGGATAGTTCATAACCCACTCCAAATGACACTTCTCCTTTTTGAAATTGTAAAGGTAAATCAAAGTACGATTTAACTGGAGGAGTTGTGCCACTAGCAGAACGGAGCATGCACACCTTTCTCCATCTCCCTATAAAGAGAC
>Ga0307515_10018287_pt1 | contig 12702 bp, 10 predicted proteins | sample 17_EM_MG_FD_194513 | JGI IMG/M metagenome (GOLD analysis project Ga0307515, IMG submission 194513) | Populus trichocarpa ectomycorrhiza microbial communities from riparian zone in the Pacific Northwest, United States - 17_EM | ecosystem: Host-associated > Plants > Roots > Unclassified | place... | reverse complement strand
GGTACGGCCGTGTGTGTATTATTCTTCCGTGATATACAATTTCGACCACAATGCTCTATATGGTTCCCATAAGCTGTCGTCGCCATCGCCAAATCGGTCATTCCCCGTTCTTTTCCATACGCCTTACAAGTAGTATAGCCGTCGTCATCTCCCTTAGATCCTTGTTCCCAGCTACGTCCCGGAGATCTGCCTCTATAGTTTACTGGACTGGAGCGTCGAGACGAATGCTTGATGGGAACGCCAACGCTGTTGTGCATCAGTGTCCTGCCAAAAATTGGAGATTGTCTAACCACTCAGAGCTCCGTGTTACCGGGTTTTCCTTGTTGCCAGTTACGAATGGCTATCATAAAGACTTTTCTTCTATCTTCAATAAGCGCTCTATATTCTGTTCACGAGAACGACTGAATGCCCTTTCCACTATGCGACGGCGTGCGCCTTGTGGTCACTGAGTAACTGCTCAGGGGATATTTCCTCAAATGAGGAAGGACTACTTGGATCTACTCTGCCTCAATAATAGTCATTTGAACATGTAAGGTGGTGTTGGATCAAGGCAAGGGTAAAACCTCTTCAAAAAAAATGCCCGCTACCCGAGTCGAACGAGTCATCTTCCCATTACGAGTGGGACGCCTTACCGCTTAGCCAAGAGGGCAACCACAAATTTCATCGAGCGGTGAACAATCATGATCTAGCGCTTCGAAGTCCGATATATTCTTTGCTTATAATTGGATAATATACGAACAAGCCTTAACTCCTGATACTGTCCCCCACCTGGACTATATATAGAGTATACAAGGAGAATACGAGGTCCACTCTTGGTGAATTGGAATGAACGAACCTCTCCTCATTGGAACCATCGGAATGACCTATCTGTAAGTGCAATAGCATTTCATACCTTGGTAACTACCCAGAATACTTCCTTCGAATTTGCTGGTGCATCTGTCAGTTGTAGAAACATACTAGGTGGCCTCGTTCACATCTATAGGCGTCAGGACACACTTGCCTTCTTATAAATATTGATCACTAGCACGGGCTGCAGGCTCTACAAGGCTCTATCGGCCGCGAGATAACAAATGCTCCAGGTACATCTCATTCAACACATGTTGCAGACAATCACACCCAGTGACTAAAAGGAGTAGATTGCGTTGAACTACACTCGTGGAGGTTGCGGACTAGGAGTCGCCGTCTACTAGTTTTTAATCCTTGCGACGGGCCACCCGGGGCAAAGCAGCTAAGGTCACTGGACGATATTAAACATCTTTCGGGTCATCGGATCAAATGTCGGACACTCCTCTACAATGATTGTCCAATCCATTTGGGAATCACATTGCGAAGTTTCGATCCAGGGAGATGTGTGTGTGCTGAGAGCGCCCGTTCATTTTGACAAGAATAGGCTGCACGCAGTGAGGCTAGAATAAAATAAATAAGTACTTTTCAATATTGTGAGGATCATACCCGACATCTCAATTCGATTTCATCGTGGAGGTCATTGTTCACTGCAACGTTCATAGAGCAGGAGAACGGGTCCAGCAATATTAACAAGTGACAGGTCGAATATATTATTGAACCTTTTGTCTTGAGGCATACTATCAGGATAAAGCCATAGGATATTTTGCTTCAATTAAAGCAACAAAACCGGTATTGATATAGCTCCAACCTTGACTACTACTCTCTCGCAGATCGCTCTGGGTGGCAATCAAATGGGGCTCGATGACTTTGCACCCGGGCGGCGGTTTCACGATATACGCCCATGAGCGTCTGGAAGGCGATACCACAAGTCGAGTGCATGACATCATTGTCATCGAAATAGAAGTAGCGTGAATCGTACAGAGCCTTGTCGGCAATAGCTCGCCTCCCCAGCAGAATTGCTTTCATAATCCCTAGGACTCTGTGACGAAAGTAAACAAAGTGTGCGCGTTTCGAGTGACAACGTACCCATCAAGATCATACCCTGAAGGTTTTCGTTCGAGAAGGCCTGTGTAAAAGAGGGTAACGTGCCTCTCCACTAGTCTCATCTGCGTAGATTTCAAGAATGTAGGTTCGTCGAACACTTCGGTTTTGAAGTCAAGTAACGAGTGAAGTAGCAGTGGAATGCGCCCAGTGATATATTCGATGAATCCCCGATTTTCTTGAGAACCTTTGGGTAGCTCGGCGGTGTGGTGGGCGAACCATTCATCTGTCTCCACCTGGGGAACATGAGACGAGTTATTTGAAAAGGAGAGGACGTACCTCGCTCAATCCTGCATGGAGAAAAATACACTTGATGTTTCCCTGTTGTCCATCGCTCGCACGATCCGAGGGATGCTTCCCGGATGTACTGAAAATGCACCGTTGTGAACTGCCCAATCTGCTAATATATCTCTGGGCATCAGCTATATACTTAGTATGAGGGTATGGATAGTAGTCGTCATTCGGGTCCAGAGCGTTGAGCTGATCTACCACGACATAGAGCGAGGCGCGCGCGTGTTCGTTGACAATTCGGAGGAGATGGTCCATGCCACGTGAGCTATTGATCTGGCTGCACAAACCACGGTCATCGTGGAATGTGTGTTGTAATGCAATTTGAAGGCACCCTCCAGGGTTGCCTAGAAGAACACCCCAATCCGGAATATAAACTACGCGTTTCCCCTTCCGAATGAGAAAGCAGACTAGGGCTGCAAGTATATAAGACTTTCCCATGCCGGAGGGGCCATTGAGATAGAGTGAGTATAACCCGTGAAGAAAATCCGGGTCCTCGACCTCTTTCAGAATATCCTTAAATTTGGACCGGCCCATGTACCGGAATTCCCAAACGGTATTTGTGGCCGGAAGACAGTCGATGAAGGGCGCGAGGGGGGAAGGGAAAGGGAGAGTGAAGTACATCTTGGGATCGGAAAAATCCACGGCGGGATCGATTGATTCGATCGAACTATGAATCGACGTTATCTCCGATAGTAAAGTATCGTCGACATCTACGGAGGAAAGTGCGATGTGAGTGACCGTGAGCAATATGGGAATGAGCTCATATTACACTCACTGGTTTCTTTCCTGGACCGTTTTGCTTCGCGATCGAATGAGGTGGGTGAATGAAGGCGCTTTATGACTGAGGGGCATCAGCATCGCATTCAGTTCCGCACCTGTGCATGACTCACCCTTGGAGGGCTGGACTAGGATATGCACTGTCCAAAGGTGGGGGCTGGATGAATGAAAGACGTCTTTCAATTGTTCGAACCGGTTGAGCGGCACAAGTTGGCTCAAGTCCTGCGCCCTGAGCTTCATTTCCTCGACCCAATTGGATGCGTTGAAATTCATGAGGTAGAGAAGGGGGTAATGGAGGTCAATATCTTCCCCCTTGTGAACCGCCTGAATGGCATTTTCCAGGTGATGCACCGTCTCAGTCTCATCGAGCTGGACTGAAAAAGTATCGGCATAGCCATTGACGACACAGACGATGGTGTATAGCATTGGAAAACGGTGGCGAGGGCCAACTTGGCTCCACATGACTCCACCACCACACCATCGTAATGAGGAATATGTCAGGAATATGTCAGACACTACATCATCGAGACATTCTACATAAGCGAACAAAACAAGGGATTTACGCCCATCAGCAGTCCGCGGTCAACTTCCCAAAATAGCCACCACAGATTTCTGCGTTGAGCACCAGTCGATGGAAGGCGTCGTCCAGGGTCAGTAATATAGACGTTTGATGTCGGAGCGGTTTATCAGGAACCAATGAACCAGGTAGACGGAACCTACGGTAGTGGTGACGCAGCGACGACCAATCCTGGTGGCACTTTATAGAGTTCGCTATTGCCACTGAGCCTTATGCTATCTGTTTAACACGGTTCGAGCCCAGTCAGCGTCAATCCCTAAGACACGCTCCTGTCCACGATGACCTAGCTTTTGTCCCAGACTACAGGCTATGGAAGGTCCTTGGCCGAGGTACCCTCCTTGGCCGAAATTGCGATTCATAATTAGTAAATGTAGTTAAAATTCTGTATTAAATAATATAAGACCCCATAATACACAACTATCTTTGTGAATTTTCTAATAGGAATTGCTTCAACCGTTCCTCAAGCAGACTATGATGGATGCTTGTACTTGCTATAGCATTTCATTGGTGAGTAGTAAAATTCATATTAATTCACTAAACATACACTAGACATATAGTGAAAGTGCTGTAAACAATTCGTATTATGAAAAAATTCTTTCATGTACAGGGTGTACCCTCCTTGGCTGAAATCGCAATTCATAATCAGCAAATGTAGTCAGAATTCTGTATTAAATATTATAAGATCCCACAATATCCATCTACCTTTGTAATTTTTTTAATGGGAATCGCTCCAACTGTTCCTCAAGCAGACTACAATGAATGCTTGTACTTGCCATAGCATTGTATTGGTGGGTAGTAAGATTCATATTAATTCACTAAACATATACTAGACATATAATGAAAGTGCAGTAAACAATTGGCATTTCAGAAAATTCCTTCATGTAGTGCCCAAGCCATGAGGCATCCATGCCCCCTGTGTTCCCCAGCCAACTCACCTTCCTTCACAACCAGGTTGCTACACAGGCACCTCCAAATGGTTTGAATTGCCAAGAGTGGAGCTGCAAAGAAGAAAATCAACCACAGGAAAGTTGCTGAGAGGCATCATGCTGCTATCAAGGAATATCAAAGCTGTGTTACTACAGGTTCCTTAGGGATCTTAAAGCTGCACATAATGCATGGAGGATGCAAGCTAATGCTGATAAGGCAGCAAAACATGCCCAGAATCTTGCAGAGTGGCAGCTGTGGTGTGAGGCACTTCCTCCAGGTGCTCGGAAACCAAAGTTACCAGTGCAAACAAAACGTAAGGACACTCCAGCACGATTTAGGGGAGTCAGCAGGCGGAAGAAACCAGCAGAGCGACATGTAGTTGGAGACAGTGATGAGTGGGACGAAAATGAAGGGGATGAGGAGGCTGAATAGAGTGCGAAACATATGCTAAGGTTGTTAGATGAATTTATATATATTTCTGAAATGCAGAAAACCATCATGAATTGGCCAAGGGAGCAATCGACCAAGGATTGTCTGCAGGTGGTATTGAAAGGAACACAGCGGGCGCATTTCTCAGGTAAATTGACCTCAATTTTTGTACATAGAGCCGAAATTGAAAATATAATATGATATATAGAGTAGTTAAGTCATTCTATTTACAGGGAGGACTCAGCAGATGGGCCGGCCAAGGACTGTCCATACCCTGTACCTGCTCGTGCCTGTGAGCTGAGTCTCCAAACGGACTCCAACGATTCTTGCCTGTCACTACCCTCACGCTCTTTTCAAGCCAACTATTGTTCTACCTGATCAGTGCCTCGTCAGGAGCTAGTCCAGATTTCGATATCCAGGCCGGAGCTAGCTTCCCACATGCCGAACTTCACTCCCTGCCTCAACTCGAAGTATTTGACAACTGAGAGAGACCAAGCAACTTAAAAAGGGTTGAATTTGTTGGGCATGATACTCAGGTCTCTGCTCACCGTCTTCCTCCGCTGTGCTTGTCTGTAGGCACTTAGAGCCTGGCTCAGTCGCCACCCATTCGGCACTGACGTTCTACCTATACATATGTATCCCCCGAAATGTATTGAGGCGCCCCTGCATTAAGAGAAAGAAACGGCATGGAGAAATGTTAACCTCGGGCAACTCAATTACTCCGGCGGACATATCTGTGAAGCTCCAGTTCCGTCGTGGCAACAACCGATCAGTGCTCAGCAATCTTACATTCTTCACGTCAACTTTGGGTCAACTTCGGGTCAACTTCGAGGCAAGGCAGCCAATGGAGTTACCATCCCCATCTTTCCCCTCACCACCATTTTCCAAATGCGATACACCATCGTCTGTGTCGTCAATGGCTATGCCGATACTTTTTCAGTCCAGCTCGATGAGACTGAGACGGTGCATGACCTGGAAATTGCCATTCAGGCGGTTCACAAGGGGGTAGATATTGACCTCCATTACCCCCTTCTCTACCTCATGAATCTCAACGCATCCAATTGGGTCGAGGAAATGAAGCTCAGGACGCAGGACTTGGGCCAACTTGTGCCGCTCGACCGGTTCGAACAATTGAAAGACGTCTTTCATTCATCCAGCCCCCACCTTCGGACAGTGCATATCCTGGTCCAGCCCTCCAAGGGTGAGTCATGCACAGGTGCGGAACTGGATGCGATGCTGATGCCCCTCAGTCATAAAGCGCCTTCATTCACCAACCTTATTCGATCGCGAAGCAAAACGGTCCAGGAAAGAAACCAGTGAGTGTAATATATATGAGCTCATTCCCATATTGCTCACAGTCACTCGCATCCCTCTTTCCACTGTAGGTGTCGACGATGCCGAGATATCGATGATTCATAGTGCGCTCGAATCGATCAATCCAGACGTGGATTTTTCCAACCCCAAGACATACATCACTCTCCCTTTCCCATCCACCCTCCTGGTCTCCCGCTTCGACTCTCTTTCCGCCGCAGATACGTTCCAGACCTTCAAGTACATGGGCCGATCTGGGTTCGGGGATATTGAAAAAGAGGCCGAGAACCCGCATTTTCTCCGCGGGTTATACTCACTCTATCTCAATGGCCCCTCCAGCATAGGGAAGTCCTACATGCTTGCAGCCCTAGTCTGCCGTCTCATTCGGAAGGGGAAGTACGTGCTGTATATTCCGGATTGCAGTATTCTTCTCGAACACGCTGAAGAGAGCCTTCGATGTGCATTACAACTCGCGTTCCACCATGACCGTGTCTTGTGCAGCCAGCTCAGTGACGCACACCTCACGGACGATCTCTTCCGAATTGTCCAAGAGCACGCTCACGACTCGCTCTATGTTGTGCTAGATCAGTACAACGCTCTGGACCCGGATGGAACCAACGGCCCACTCGATCAGGCCAAGGTCAATGCTAAGTCGTACCTTAATGGATTGGGTATTAGACAGAGGTGTATTTTCAGTAGATCCGGGAAGCATCACTCGGATCATGCAGGCAATGGGGAACAGGAAAGGATCAAGTTTATTTCTCTCCATGCAGGACTGAGCGAGGTACGTCCTCAACTCTTCAATTCCCTCGTCTCATGTTTCCCAGGTGGAGACAGATTGCTGGTTCACCCACCACGCCGCCGAGCTACCCAAGGTTCTCAAGACAACCGGGGGTTCATTGAATATTGACGGAAAATGAAACTCCCTTACTTCTTTCGAAGGGACAACACCTCTTGTTCTATCTACTTCTACGGTAGGACTACTTATATAGTAATAATAGCCGAGCCACAACATGAAACCAGTATCAGAATGTACGGAAACGGACCTGTAACCCTGCATATAACTGATATTAAGGAACCGTAATTAAACCCAAACCGTACCTACTATGACGAGAACAACAATATTCCGACAAATATGCCACTGGGCGTATTCCACTGCTCCTCAAGTCGTTACTTGACGGCAAAATCCAAGTGTTCGACGAGCCAAGTTTCTTAAAATCCACGCAGATGAGACTAGTGGAGAGGAACGTTACCCTCTTTTTCACAGGCCTCCTCGAACGAACACCTTCAGGAGGTAGTCGTGATGGGTAGGTCGTCTCTCAAAAACGCGCAAACCTTGTTTACCTTCGCCACAGAGTCCTAAGGATTATGAAAGCAATTCTGCTGGGGGAGCGAGTTATTTCCAACCGAGCGTCTTACGATCTCCGATACTTTTATTTCGACGACGACGACGTCGGACATTCAACGTGTGGTATTGCCTTCCAGACGCTCTTGGGTCTTTATCGTGAAACTGATACCCTGGGTTACAACATCGGTTCCTGGTACAGTGGCATTGCGAAGGCCCAGAACCCCACCGTGCTAGGGTATCTGGCAGAGCACGTGTGCCTTGAACATATCCAACGCTTTGGCCTGCGCGCAGTTGACCCACAACTCGACCGGCTGTTGGGGAGGGAAGTCTTTCACGAGACCCCAGATGTGGAGAGGCTGATCACTGGAACGGTCCTTGAACGCCGACTCTACACAGCGGCTGACTTGACCTTTTCCATTGGGAAAATGTCGTGGAAAATGTCCGGAGAGTGTCACATTATGGTTACATAATTCAATTGATTTTGACTGCTTTCTGTCTGCTTTCTATGAACATTTTCCCGACAACAAAGAATCATATAATTCAATTGATTTTGACTGCTTTCTGGCTGCTTTCTACGAACATTTTCCCGACAACAAAGCAAAGGTGTAACCATAATGTGACATTCTCCGGACATTTTCCACGACATTTTCCCAATGGAAAAGGTCAAGTCAGCCGCTGTGCTATGTGCCTTCCACCTTCAACTTTCGCAACGTTGACGCTGCGATAATACGGCTGGACCGCAACACCAAGAACGCCTACCTCTACCTTATCCAAGTGATGCTTGCAAAGGTACACAAGAATTCCGAGAAGGACTTCTACGACAACCAATGGGAAACATGGAAACATAAATTTTTTGACTACAGTGTCACTCCGTGCTTCGTCTGGATAGACAGGAAAAAGCCAAGTGTTAAAAAGGGCAAAGAGGGTAAATGCGTTCATATCAGTATAGAGTCTGTGGTTCCGACACTTTGCAAGGCGATAGAAGCATGGGAAAATCGTCAACAATAGAAATTTGTTTTTGTACAGTGTTGTTAGAAGTTGATAATTTTCAAGCGTCGACGCTGCCCATGGCTATAGTGGCTTGGTGTTAGGACTGGTGACCGGAGTGGCGCACTTTCGCTATCGGCCACGGGTCTCGATAGGTATGGAGAAAGAAAGATTATGAAAGCACCAAGCTGGAAGGGACAGAAAGGGGAACGGAGAAGGACACACGTCCAAGATGAGAATCGGATTACAGATCGTGTACTACTAGGTAGAATCTTATATACAAATTACATGTTCTGAGAATGGAGTGGCGCAGTGGACTGAGAACACCGATCGGTACCTGCGGCTTGATGGAGCGGATCGAAAAGTGAATGTAATGCTCGAGGGGGTGCTGACTAAGTGTGGTAAAGGTCCGTAATTGCACTATGGGGAAGAGGGAGGTGAATATAGTGGCAATGAGACAGGGGAAACGCGTGTATCTGAGACGGGGCAGCTAAAGGGCTTCACATCGAATGGCGGTGAGGCTGCTTTGTCAACCACCTGATGGCAATAGTATCCCGTGATTGTGATGTCGAATTTCGATCGTAAGATTCGACGACTGTGGTGTCGAAAGCAGTTCATCGTCGAGGGTGGTCGCCTAGGGCTTGGCAAGGATAAAACGCCACGTTTCTGATTGTTGGAGGCCAGAACCCGATGCCGAAGAGCGAGCGAACTGGGGGTACCGATACCAACATGTCACGAGGCCCAGAGAGCAAGGGGCGTCTAAAAGGCTTCGCTAAAAGTTTATCGAGAGGAGGACCTGGGGCCTATCACGTTCCACAAGCGGGTTATGAACTCTCGCTGGGGAGCCCAGCTTTACCCGAATGCTCCAAAGGTAACGGAACGGGAGGAGGATGAAGAGGAGATGCAGGACGGTGAGTGAAATGACTGATTGATTTTTTGTAAAAAGACACGTCTCATCAATAAGGAATTTAAAAATTCCGTTTTCCCAATCTTTGTCTAGACGTTCCGGTCCCGGCTTGAGAGGGCGTTGAGAGTGAAAAGCGTCGGTAAGGAGTTTGCCGGGCTCGGCGTTCGCTAGAATCCAGTCGGTCGAGTTGTTGGTGATCGGGTAACCAGCCCACTTGACGTGATGCAGGAGCTGTCACTTACGACAGGTACGGTTGTACTTCGAGTCTAGCGTCCGTTCGATTGGACTCGGGTTTGCCATCGACGATTAGCGGTGGAGGTGGCCGCTGATTACGGCCCCCAAAGGTGTTTGGATATTCAGGCTCTAGCTGGGAGACGTGGAAGACTGGGTGAATACGGATGGTGGAAGGGAGACACCTCGTTCTCACACTAGGTCCGAATTTGTATAGGTGAATACAAATCTTTGTCCTTCAGTATTCCAATACTGAACGCATTCATATTCTGGCCATATCCTAGGGCCTTGGCGAAAAAAATGAGTTCCCTTCTCATTGATCCATGTGAGCTCATCCCACCTCAGCTCTCGCTTTATAAAAAGAACAAGGGGAACGAGTCTAGCAATTATTAGCCATTGTGAAACGTCGAATAAAACAATTGCAGCGTTCGTCTTGAGGGCATTACTACCAGGAAAAAAAAAAGAGTCATAGGATATCGTGCTTTCAGTCAGAACAACAAAACCGGTACTAATGTAGCTTCAATCCTGACTACTACTCTCCCGCAGACCCGCCCTGGGTGGTAATCCAAAAGACGATCTAACCTTTGCGAGTGGATCCTCAATCTCAGCCGCCGTAGAGGTAGACTCTCCCAATGGCAATGGCGGTGGTACATCCACAGCGTTTTCAGAACCAAGTTTAGGACTGGCTTCCGCCTCGCCCATCAACTGGTCCTCCTCAGGTTCGGTTTTAATCGACGACGACGCCGCCGCCGCCGCCATCACTCCAAGAAGTCCACTTTCCCCCTCTCTACCACACTTATCCTTTCTAGGTTCTCCTTCCGATTCCGGTTCCATCGAAATTCTCGGGATATTCTTTTCCATATCTTTACTGGTGTGCCTGGGCGTATCGAAAATCTCTCTTGCGCTTACTCGAGGTGTAGCAAGCGACTTGAAACTCGGTTTTCGGGGGCTGAGACCACCTGTGGCGCGACGATGAGGTGTAGGGGTCCCACGAGGACCAGTCGTCGCAGCCGAAATCATCATATCGCATACGAGCGCGGCGGCTTGCCATCCATCTTGCGTGAGGTGCTTCTTCCAGGGCGGCACGTTAGGGGCTGGGGAGAGCACCTTTGGTGGCGTTCGGATGATCAGAGTCTGGCTCTCGACGTCGGTATCCTCTTCCATCTTGACGTGGGTCTCATTCGTGGATGTAGATACAGTCGAAGGGGCAGTAGATGTGAGCGAATGGGCAGTCGTCGGAGTGGCTAAGGGTTCTTCTGGGAGCGAGCGGACGGCAGGTTCGGGAGCTGTAAGGGCGGCCTGACGACGATTTCGGAGCTCCGCCACCGCCTTGGGTAATGCCAACTAAGAGAGCTCCATCAGCGGACTGCGAAACGGTAGACAAGAAGGACTTACCAGGTACTCCCTGGCCCTATGGAACGCATCCCATTCAACTCTCGCTCGTCCACCAACACACACATCGTAAATCTGCCTCGCCTTGCCAATGGGGGTCGCACCCTCATCAACAGCGCGCATCACCTCGTCTTTACCCTCCCTTACAACTGGCGGTCGATCGACCAACTCCTCCATCTCGCCCAGCGCATCGCAAACGACGAACATCCACTGGCCCCGCACGACGTCCCACAGCATCCGTCCACCGAGATCCCAAACTGGTCGGGCACCCTCGCCAAACTTGCGCACAATCTCATGCATAGGCGGGACCCAGAGCGATTCTTTAACGGGCATGACCCATTCCCACGTCTTCACCAAAGGCCGCTCCTCTCGCTCGTCCTCATTCACCTTCACCTCCCTACTTTGGACCGTATCCTCGTTCTCGTCCTTATCTTCCGCAGCCGATGGTGGTACAGCGCACTCTGGAAACTGCCTAACGACCATTTCCGAGTCCTTGGGGACGACGACCTGCCCTTGAGCGAGGAAACTCATCGTGGGCCTGCCCTCTTTCCGTATCTTTGCCCCAGTTCCGAGCCCTAGTACGTCCCCACGATCAGGAATGCGGTACCCGCCCATCTTGTGCGGCCGTTCTTTACTTGGCAACTCGTCCATGACGAACATCCACGTCCCACGGGTAAAGCTCCACTGCAACAACCGCCCTTTCTCCTTGCCCTTTGCTTTCCCTCTTCCCTTTCCATCGTCCGTCGTCTCTGTAGAGTAAGACTCGCAACCCCAGCCTTCCAAAGCACGAAACTCGAATCGGTCGACTTCGTGACGCAGGTAAATCCGACCAGCTGGTAAACCCTCCAGGTACGGCTCGTACTTTGGGAATAACCGCTTCAACACGACCTCCTTGGTCGATATCGAGAAAGGAGCGTTGGGGTTTGGATGTTTGTGCTTGTATTCGGTTTTGGCTTGGCGGAAGGATGCGCTGATCGGGAGTAGGGTTTGTTGGCGGGAGAGCGCGAGTGGGGTTGATGCAGACGCGGACGGAACAGGTGGATGAGTTTCCGGTCCGAGTGGAGGAACGTCGGGAAGCTGTGTTTGTTCGATATCCATTCCGTCCTCGGTCTCGGCTTCCGATGCGGTAGGGAGATGGGAGCTGGTACTTGTTGCAATCGACTGTTCCTGTCCATGCTCCACTTGTGCGTTGGATGGCACTCCCTCCTCCTCTTCATCTCCAAGAATCTCCGCCAAATCCTCCCAATCCACGAGCTCACTCCCCGGAATCTCAGGTCGTAACTGGAACCACGTCCGTCCATCACCTGCCGCACCACCTTCAGTTTGATTTCTCCCTCTCCTCTCCCTCTTTTTGACCTTTCTATCCTCTTCAGCCGCACCATCTCCATCGCCTTCATCATCGCCATCGCCGTCCGCATCGGCATCGGCATCATCCGCACCCTTGCTATCAGCGCCATCCAAGATCTCTCTGACACTCCGTCCTCTCACCAAGCTACCGGGTAGCCCCTTGCCCATGACAACGCGTACCTCTGTGCGGGGAACCCAGCTGCCGCCAATCGCCTCTCGCTCGTGCGCCCA
>Ga0307515_10018286_pt1 | contig 12703 bp, 8 predicted proteins | sample 17_EM_MG_FD_194513 | JGI IMG/M metagenome (GOLD analysis project Ga0307515, IMG submission 194513) | Populus trichocarpa ectomycorrhiza microbial communities from riparian zone in the Pacific Northwest, United States - 17_EM | ecosystem: Host-associated > Plants > Roots > Unclassified | place... | reverse complement strand
GGACGAGCGAGACCAGAAACGTGAGGTGATACCAGACGGGAAACTTGGCCCACAGCGTGATGTGCTGGGGGATGAACAGGGCGAGCAGGATGAGGCCCGGTATCAGCCTGACGAGCACCGATCGCGGGGCGATGAGCGTCGCGATCAGGCCGGTTGCCAACGTCGCGACCGCTCCGGCCGAGAGACGGACGAGTAACATCGGCAGTGTAAAGTTCATCTCGGTGGCCACGCTCGCATACGCTGGCCACGACGCCCGCATGATCAGGCCCACCACGGTGACGATCACGGCCCACACGATCAGGCCCGCGACAACGGCGAGAATCGACTTGCCCATGGCGAAGTCTTACGGGAGGTCATCGCAGCGGGTCTTGGAAAAATCGGCCACGCCGTTCGAGAGCCGGCTCGGCGTCGATCCCGCAAGTCGAGTCAGATCGAGCGCGAGATGCGCTTGATCGAAGTAGCCGGTTTTCAATGCGAGCGCGGCAGCCGCGCGGCCGGGCGTGTTCTCCATCTCGTGCAGCGTCGCCTGGAATCTGATCACAGTGGCGTAGCCCTTCGCCCCATAGCCGACCCAGGTGCGCATCAGGCGGTGCAAATGACGCGCGCTGACACGACAGCGGGCGGCCAGCTCCGGAACTCGCACGCACCCATGCTCACGCTCGATTTCACGAAGCGCGGTCTCGACGGTGTTGTGGAGGTTCGAATGCTGGAGTCGCTGTAACAGAAACCGTTGCAGAACATCGATGCAACGTTCGGGAGTGTGCCGCTGCAGCTCCATGGAGACGAGATCGTGAAAGGCTGCAATGCCGCCGAGTGCGATCCGACGACCGACGATCGTATGCGCGGGCATGCCGCCGAGAAGGAACGCGACGCCGGGCCGCAATCGGATGCCGACCAGCTGGGCCCGCGCCGGGAAGCGTCGCTCGTCGGGCCGGACCAGCGGTCCACGCAGAACCCAGTCGGACGACTGATCCTTCTGCAACAGGATCGAGATCGTGGTGCTGCCGTCCGGCACGATGCGGAGCACGGCGTCTGGTTCGGCTGTGACCACCCAGAAGCAACCGACGAGATCGCGCAGCGGCGCGGCGGCCTCGTGAAAACAGATCTCCGCCCGTTCGACGAGAGTGCCGCTGATGCTCATCTCCTCCATCTTGCCAGGAGATCAGCTGCCTTGGGATGCCATTGCATCGCGGATCCTGGCGCCGACCTCCGCGAGCGAGAATCCGGGAAGGTCCACGAAACGGATCCTGCCGGCCAAGGTCTCGGACGACTGCCGGAGCATCTCGGGCGACGCGCTGCCCGAGCACGAGGAACCGGGACCAGCTACCCTCGAGCTCGAGTTCCGGCGCCGTTAACTGCGCGCGCCGGGGATGGCGGACGCGCGCTCGCCCGGGAGTCGCCACTCGTCGGGCCTGCACGTCGCCATGACGGCGACACAGCTCGCATGATCGGTTGGGCGATCTGGCTTGTCATCGTCGCCCCTCATGTATACGATGTATACATGAGGGCGCTTCGACCGCCAGCGAGATCGCAGCCGCATGCGCCGCCTGGAACTCGCCGGTGTCCTCACCACGGAGGCGCTGCCGCTCCTGTTCGGAGCGCGGCTGTCTCGGGGGGCGGTGGCACCTCGCACGCCGACGTGACCTGGTGTTCAGCGTCGCCAGACCAGAAAGGACTCGCCATGCGCGCACTCTGGGCCACCGTCCTCATCTCCATGGCTCTCGTCTGCGCGGCGCTCCTCGGGTGCGCCGGCCGCGACGGTCGGACCTCGACCGGCTCGGGTGCCGGCCAGCGCGAGGTGTGGATCCGCGACGTGACGCTGATCTCGCCGGAGCGGCCGCAGCCGCTGTCCGGCGCGCACGTCCACCTGCGCGCGGGGCGGATCGCGTGGGTCGGCACCACACGCCCGCCCGAGCTCTCACCGGGAGCGACCGAGATCGATGGCACCGGCCGCTTCCTCGTCCCCGGGCTGATCGACGGCCACGTACACCTGAGTGACGTGCCAGGTGTCAATGCCGAGCAGCTGAGCGCGATGCCGGCCATGACCGAGGCCTACTTCCGCCAGCTGCCGAGGAGCTACCTCTACTTCGGGTTCACGGCGCTGGTCGATCTGTGTGTGGTCGACCGTGAACGGACCGACTCGATTCGCGCTGCGGCGATCGGCCCGGCGATCTTCGACTGCGGCGGCGGCATGCCGGTCGCCAACGGCTACCCGATGCTGTTCGCGCCGCCCGAGGTGCGGTTCTCGATGTTCTCCAACTTCCTCCATGACCCGCGCCAGGCCGGCGCGACGCCGCCGCCCTATCCGCCCGCCGAGCACACCCCGGCCGCAGCGGTCGCACGGGTCGCGAGCGCCGGCGGCATCTGCGTCAAGACCTACTTCGAGCCCGGCCGAGGAGGCCCGCTCGGCCAGCTGCCGGTGCCGACCGCGGCGCTCATCGGTGACGTCGTCGTCGCCGCCCACGGCCGCCGGCTGCCCGTTCTCCTCCATGCCAATTCGCTCACCGCGCACCGCTTCGCCGTCGACACCAAGGTCGACGCGGTGGCGCATGGTCTGTGGCGATGGGAGACCGACGCGCCGCCGGGCCAGATCCCGCCGGCTGTCCGTCAGGTCCTCGACGACGAGGTGCGCACCGGCATCGCGATGATGGCGACGAACCGGATCTTCAGCGGCATCCGGGACCTGTTCGACCCCGAATTCCTCGTCGACCCGCAGCTGGCCAGGGTCCTGCCCGCCGATCTGCTGTCCTGGTATCGAAGCGAGGCCGGCCGCTGGTACGTGCGAGCGGTGGGAGGAGACGCCGAGGGCCGTCCCCCCGAACCAGTGCGCCAGATGCTCCGCGAGGTCGGTGACGCTGGCCGGGCTGCCACCGCCTACTTCGCGAGCCACGGAGGACGGCTGCTGTTCGGCAGCGACACGCCCTCGGAGCCGACGTACGCCAACCCGCCGGGCTACAACGGCTACCTCGAGCTACGCGAGCTCGAGAGCTCCGGCGTCTCGCCGCGTCAGATCCTCGACGCCGCCACCCGAGCGAACGCCGAGTTCTTCGGCCTCGCCCGCGACTTCGGGACCATCGAGCCGGGCAAGCGAGCCAGTCTCCTCCTCCTCCGGGCGGACCCTCTGGCCAGCACCTCGGCATTCGACACCATCGAGCTTGTGATCGTCGGCGGTCAGGTCGTGCCGCGATCCAGCCTCGCGGCCCGCTGAAGGAGCCCGTTCGCAAGTTCCCGCTGCCCGCGCCGCTCGATCCGGCGGTCGATGGCGTCACGGCTTTGCTCGCGGGGCGATCTACCGCTACGTTGTCGCCGCAGTTCTCGAGCAAGCGCGCCGATGACCCCGTCCGACAGCTTCGTGTGGATCTTCGGCTATGGCTCGCTGATCTGGCGGCCGGCGATGGCGTACGCCGTGCGTCGCGCCGGCCGCATCGATGGCTGGGCGCGGCGGTTCTGGCAGGCCTCGACCGACCATCGCGGCACGCTCGAGGCGCCTGGTCGCGTGCTGACGCTGATCGAGGCCGCGGACACGGTGTGGGGAGCGGCGTATGCGATCGACCGGGCCGAATGGCCTGCGATCGAGGCCGCGCTCGAGGTCCGCGAGCAACAGGGCTACGCCCGGTCGACCGTCGACCTCGGCCTCGCCGCCGGCGAGCGAGCCGGCGATGTCGTCGAGACCGTGACCGGGCTCCTGTACCACGCAACTCCCGCCAATCCGTACTTCATCGGCCCCGAGCCGCTGGCAGCGACCGCGGAGATCGTGCGGCGGTCCCACGGGCCGAGCGGCAGCAACCTCGACTACGTGCTGGAGCTCGAGCGTGCGCTGGCGGCCATGGGAGCCGCGGATCCCGAGGTGACCGCGCTCGCCGGGCTGCTGCAGCGCCGATAGCGCTCAGTACCGCCAGCTGGTCAGATCCGCACCGGAAGGCGCGGACGCGCGGATCCGCTCGGCGATCCGCGGGACGAACATCTCGTGATAGCGCAGGCGGGAGATCGCGTTGGGCTGCTTCGGGTCGCCGTTCCAGCAATGCTCGAAGCCGGGGCCGTACGCGACCTCGCCCTCGTACGGCGGGTTCTTCGTGCTCGCGAGGAACTCCTCGGCCAGGCGCACCGAGCCATCGAGGAAGTAGGTGTCCATCGTGCCGACGTAGATGTGCAGCTTGCCGCGCAGCTTCTCGCCCAGGCCGCGCTCCCAGCCGCGGCGCAGGATGTCCACCAGGTCGTAGTGCTGCTTCCAGTACTCGGCGATGGCATGATCGATCACGCCCGTGCGCTTGTCCCAGATCGGAGCGGGGTAGCCGTCGGGGCCGACCGGCGAGTACACCGCCTGCCAGATGTCCCATTGACCGCCGCTGCGCCCGCGGGTGCCGAGCACGAGCTCGTGCCGGGAGCTCTGCTCGACGGTGCTGACCGTGCGGCCCAGCGCATCGCGCGTGCCGGGCCGCGGCGTGCGCTTCCAGAAACCGTCGGTGAAGAACGCGTTCCGGTCCTTGTAGAGATCGATCACCGTGTATGCGCGGAAGTCGATCGGATCCGGACACGCGATGTACGCGCCATTGTAGAAGTCCGGATACAGCGTCTGCACCGCCATCGCTTCCCAGCCGCCGGTGGAGCCGCCGTACACGAAGCGCGACCAGCCGGTGCCGAGCGCGCGATACCTGGTCTCGAGGTACGGGATGAGCTCGGTCTGGATCGCCTCCCCGTAGGGCCCGAGGTTCGCCGAATCGACCGCGTAGGAGTCGTCGTAGAACGGATTCGCGTGCTGGATCTCGACGATCAGCACGCGCGGAAAGTTCGCGCCGGTCCACAGCCGGAAGAAGCGGTGCGCCTCCTCCTGCTGCGTGCGGTTGTAGCCCTTCCACTGGAACCGCTCGTTGAAGTCCGGCTTGAGCTTCGGATCGGGTGGGGCCTCCCGGAAGCCATCGAAGTCGTCCGGAAAGTGACCGTGGTTGATGATGAACGGGTAGCGCGCCTTGGGGTGGGTATCGAAGCCCTCGGGCACCAGCACGTGGGCGCCGAGGTACATCGGCCGTCCCCAGAACTCGGAGAGCAGCTTGCTCTGGATGCGCTCGTGCTTGATGTACCGCGTGTCCCTGGGCGGCGCGATCGGCGGGATCGTCCGGTCGAGCGAGATCCGGATCGCGGTATCCGCCGATGGATCGAAGCTCACCTCGAGCGGCGTCGAGTAGAGGTTGCCGGGCGCCTTGTTCCATTGCTGGCCTTCGCCGCGATCCATCGGAAGCTTGACCGTGCGGCCGTCCTTGCGGTGGAAGGTCTCGTAGCGGTGCAGTACCGCCTGCACGCGGAACTTGCCGGCCGGCGCGTCGCGCAGGCTGTCGCGCGGATAGCCGAGCACCTGAGCGTCGATCACCTGCCGCTCACCGGGCTTCCAGCCGTCGACGTCGATGCCGAACATCTGCTGGGTCCCGGCGCTGCTGTTGACCTGCATGCGCGGCTCGGCGCTCGGGTCGTTGGAGAGGATCAACAGCAGGCGACCGTCGAGCGGGCCCGGCGAGGCCTTCGCGTCGAACGCGACCTCGAATCGCGGGGTGGCCGCGGCGAGGTTCGCGGCGAAGATCAGCGGCAGGGCGAGGGCAGACAACAGGGCTCGGCGCATGGCACCTCCGGGTAAGGCGGCGGCAGTGTACGCCATGCCCGGCTGCGGGTGGCCGGGCTCGCCGCCACCGTCCGCCCCTGGCGGCACGGCGGTGCGGGCGACGGCGTCCGCCGGCACGAGACATCGCGCTCGGCCGGGGGCGCTCAGAACGCCTCTGATGCGCAGCCGATATCGTTCCGACAATAAAGCGACAGCGTTGAAGCACGAGTGTGCAATCCGGAGTAGTTCGGTTTGTGTACTCACGATTGCAATCAGATCTCACTCAGGAGTGGTTCGAGGAATTCTACGCATCTTGTGTATGAGGCCAGCATCATTGGAAGTCCGCGCGGGAACCATGGTGCAACGCGTGCGGGTCTGGTAGTGAATTGATCGATCCAGGGTCCCGTGCGAGCCGCGCTCGCCGGGTTCCTGCTGCGAGTGGCTCCCACGGGGCTGGTCGAGATCAACGCTGCGACGCTCGAGGCCACGCCGAGGCCCCCGGTGCCTTCGGGATTCGCCGATTCGATGCAAGACCGTACACGCAGCAAGCTGCCAATCGCGTCACGTGGGGCTGAAAGGGAGTGACAACATCATGACCGAGCACAAGACATGGTCACGCCGTCTGGCCGAAGACCCTGCGAAGCTTCTGGCACTCAACGCCCCTCCGGGGCAGGTCGCCGGTGCCCCACCACCGGGCAAGACACCCGCCATGGACGGCCCTCCGATGACCGGGCTGTACATCGCCCCGGAGGAGACCGAGCTTCCCGCCGTCGCCCGGGCGTTGGAGACCGGGGACACGACGGGGCTGCCGATCCCGCTCGCCAGCGAGATCACCGAGGCGCGCCGCCTGCTCCAGTTCCGCCCGGTGCAGGTACCAGGCGACGGCGGGGTCAAGCTCGACGCCGTCCTGTGGACGCACCTCGACGGCAACCCCAGACCCGCCGTCGTGATGCCGTCTCCGTGGGCGGACATGGGCTGGCTCGCCTACGCGATCCAGGGCCTGAAGTTCGCGCTCAGGGGCTACAACGTGCTCGCGTACACGGCCCGCGGCTTCGGCAAGTCCGAGGGCGAGGTCGAGGTCGCCGGCGAGCCCGACATCATCGACGGCTCCCGGGCGCTGGACTTCCTGATCAGCAACACCCAGCAGCCGCCCACCAAGGTCGGGTTCCTGGGAGATTCCTACGGCTCGGGCATCAGCCAGCTGGTCGCCGCGCGAGATCCCCGGGTCCACGCCGTGGTCGCATTGAGCACCTGGGGCGATCTGGGCCAGGCGTTCTACGAGAACGAGACCCGGCACGTGGCCTCGGTCCGCGCGCTGCTCGGGGCAGCCGCGAAGGCCCGGCTCAGCCAGCGGACGCAGGAGATCTTCCAGCTCGTGCTCACCGGCACGAAGATCGAGAGCATCCTCGCCTGGGCCAAGAAGCGCTCGCCGCTGACGTATATCGACCGGCTCAACAGCCGCAAGGTGCCGATGTTGTTCTCGCACGCCTGGCACGAGACGCTGTTCCCATCGAACCAGACGCTCGAGATGTTCAACGGCCTCGTCGGGCCGAAGCGACTGAACTTCTCGATCGGCGATCACTCGGGACCGGAGATGACCGGCGTCATCGGCCTGCCCAACCGGATCTGGGCCGACGCGTACCGATGGTTCGACCGGTTCCTCAAGGGCGAGGCGAACGGCATCGACACCGAGGGCCAGATCGTCAGCCAGGTCATGTGGAGCCGGGCGCTCGAGATCAAGGCCAGCTGGAAGGCCGTGACCGAGCGCGATCGGCGGCTGTATCTCGCCGCCCCCGGCGGTGGCGGTGGCGGTGACGGGGGCCTGTCCGACGCGCCGTCGACCGGCTGGACGATGCCATTCCAGACCGCGCTCAACACGGTGGCGGAGGTTGCGGACAAGATCATCGAGTCCGGATACGCGGAGATGCTCGGTCTGCCCAAGGTCTACCCGACGCGCGAGATCCAGCGAACCGATGCGGTCGTCTGGTCGATGGCCGCGGCGCAGACCACCATGCGGCTGCGCGGCATCCCGCGGCTGCACGTGACGTTCAGCAGCAGCGCGCCGGCGTCCAGCTTCATCGTTTACCTGCTCGACGCCAACACCGACGGCAACGCGCACATCATCACCCACGCTCCGTTCTCCGCGCCGGTCCGCGTGGAGGGCAAGTCGGTCTCTGTCGATATCGAGCTGCAAGCCACCGGCTACGATCTGCAGGCGGGCCGCCGTCTCATGCTGGTCATCGACAGCAAGGACAAGTTCTACAGCGACGAGAACCAACCGCGGGCCACGATCACCATCAGTTCGCCCCAGGGCGATCCATCCTACCTCGACGTGCCCGTCGCGTTGTAGTTGCGGCCGGGATGCGCCGCGGTTCTGGAACGTGCGACACGTGGGACGTGGCGCGGCAGCCAAGCGATGGGTCGGCGCCTCGCACGTCACGGATACCGGGTTTGCCAATCACGCAGACTCGGTATCGCGATAGACTCCTGTCATGCGGTGGATGCTCGGTCTCGTCATCGGTCTGTCGTTCGTAGGGGCAGTACCCGGCGGCCAAGGCGAGCTGTGAACCCGCGGCGCCCCGGAGCTGACGGGTGGGCGCCGGCTCGCATGATGCGGATTGCGGCCGTCGCGCTCGTCGGCGCCGCGGTGTCATGCGGTCCCGCGGGGCCGACCCACGCGCCGATGGCTGAGCCCGGGCTCGAGCGCCGGATCGCGCCCGGCGCGCTGCGCGGCATCGCCCAGCCGGCGACCGAGACCCACGCCTGGCTCGGTATTCCGTATGCGAAGCCCCCGATCGGCGAGCTGCGGTGGCGGGCGCCACGGCCGCCCGATCCGTGGTCGGGCATGCGCTCCGCGGCGCGGTCCGGACACGCATGCGCGCAGCTCGGCGGCTTCCAGGGCCCGCCGCTCGAGGACGCCGCGATCGGCCCGGCCCGGACCCGCGGCTTCGGACAGCCGGTCGGATCCGAGGACTGTCTGACCCTCAACGTCTGGCGGCCGGCCTCGGCCGAGCCGCTGCCGGTCGTGGTGTTCATCCACGGTGGCTCGAACATCGCCGGCTACGCGGGCGATCCGCTGTACGACGGGGCGGAGCTCGCGCGGCGCACCCGCACCGTGGTGGTCTCGATCAACTACCGGCTCGGCGTGTTCGGCTGGTTCCTGCACCCCGCGCTGCGCACCGGCGACGCGCTCGACGACTCCGGCAACCTCGGCCTGCTCGACATCATCCAGGCGCTGCGCTTCGTCCGCACCGAGATCGCCGCGTTCGGCGGCCTGGCCGACCAGGTCACGGTGATGGGGCAGTCGGCCGGCGCGGTGAACGCGCTCTCGCTCATGGTCTCTCCGCTCACCGAGGGGTTGTTCACCCGGGTCATCGCGCTCAGCGGCGCGCTGCAGAGCAAGCCGCGCGCGGACCGCGATGGCTACGCACAGCGCGTGTTCGACGCCCTGCTGGCGCGCACCGGCGCGCGCGAGGCCTCGCTCGACGACGCATGGCGCCGCGGGTTCCTGCGCGGGCAGGACACCGCGACCCTGGTCCGCGCCGCGGCCGGGATCTCCGGCTCGGGGTGGGGGACCGCGGATGGCACGGTGCTGCCGCTCGACGTCGACGCGGCCATCGCGGCGGGCCGGCTGCGCGACGTCCCGCTGATCGTCGGCTTCACCCGCGACGAGGGCACGTTCTTCGTCCCGGACGCGTTCGCCGTGTCGGAGGCCGAGCGCGTGCAGGCGATGGATGCCTTCGATCCCGACCATCCCGGCGCGCTCGGGCTCGCAGATCTCGTCAAACCCGCTTACCGGAGCGCGGACGCATTCCGCGCCCGCGCCGCGCAGATGACCGAGGTGATCCACGGCTTCGTGCTCGGGACGCTGCAGCGGCTCGGCCCCCGGCTCGCGCAGGTCCACGCGATGCGGTTCGACTGGGCGAGGCAGGTCGAGCCGTGGCGCACGCTGCTCGGCGCGAGCCATGCCATGGAGCTGCCGTTCGTGTTTCACAATTTCGGCCGGCACTACTTCTCGTGCGCATTTGGCAGCGCCAACGCCGCCGGCCGCGAGTCGCTGTCGCGGCGGATCACCGACAGCCTCGCGGCGTTCGTGCGCACCGGCGATCCGGACACCCCGTCGCTCGGGGCACCGTGGCGGCCGTGGCGACCCTCGGCGCCCGAGGTGTTCGTGTGGGACGCCGATCGCGACTGACGCGGTCGCGGCAGCTGATCGCGACCGCGCATTCGATACTACTGCCCGCGCGCAGCCGCGACGCCGCTGCGGGCACGATCAGCTCGCAAGTTTCGAAGAGACCGACCGCTGGCGAGCTTTCCGCTTCGCCGGGTTTGCGGCACCGAACACACTGGCCACGTCGTGCCGGGTGGCGCCGGTTGCGAGCAGCCCGCGCAGCAACAACTCGAACGAAACCGCAGGATCCGCAGCCTCCATCTTCGCGATGCGAGACTGGCTGGACTTGATCCTCCCCGCGAGCGTGCGCTGCGACATGCCAAGCTTCGCGCGCCGCTGCCGGAGCGCCTGGCTCAGGGCGAGCCGGAGGTCGACCAGGACGGACTCCACGCTGGACAGACCGAGAAACTCGTCGGCAGAGCCAACGCGCCATCCCGCCGCCTCCAGCTTCTTTTGCTTGCTTTCCTTCATGGAATCTCCTGTTCTAACCAAGATGGTCATAGGCGGTGAGTCGCCGCTTGCATGCTGCGATCACGGTTGCTGGTGTCGTCTGGGTTCGCTTCTCGAACACCGCAACGATCACGATCGCATCGCTGTCGATGCGGTACATGACGCGCCATGACCTGGTCTCGTCATTGATCCGCAGCTCATGGCAGCGAGCTCCGACGACCGGCATCGGGCGAGAATGCGGCAACGCGAGCCGCTCTCCTTTCTGCAGCCGGCGCAACAAGACACCGGCTTCGATCCGCGCCGCGGATGACAGCGGTGGCGTCTTGATCTCGCCGTGCAACCATACCAGCGGCCTGTCGCGATCCACGTTCTGGAGTATATGTCAAATCCGACATCATGCAAGAGCCTTCGTTCATCGTCGGTGCCCTGCGCCGCGCGCGCGACGTGGGGGGCAGGGCACCGGTTCGTCAACGTGAACGTCGCGGCCGCCGCGCAGCTGGTACGGCGCGAACGGCGTGGATAAACCTGACCGCATGGGGTCAGGAACGTCCTGCGAGCGGCTAACCTGGAGGGCAGCCATGCACACCGTCCTGCCAAAGCGCGTGCTCGTCGGCGGGCGCGTTGACCGGTCGACCATTCGTGTTTCACCGCTCTTGCTGGAGACCGCAGCGATCGATCCCGCTGCGGTGTTCGCCCGGCTGTCGACCCGCCCCGAGGGCCTGACCTCGGACCAGGCGGCAGCGCGACTCGCAGCGCACGGCCCGAACGTGCTGCCGCGCGACGAGCGTCCGAGTGTCGCGAGGCTGTTGTGGCGCTCGGTGATCAATCCGCTCGTGGTCCTGCTGGCGGTCCTCGCGACGGTCTCGATCGCGACCGGCGACGCGCGCGCCGCGACGATGATGGTGCTGATGATCATCCTCAGCGTGGGGTTGAAGCTGTTCCAGGAGGCCAAGGCCGGCAGCACGGCTGCCAAGCTCAAGGCGATGATCTCCGTCCATGCGACCGTGCTGCGCGATGGCCAGCCGCGAGAGCTCCCGCTCTCGCAGCTCGTTCCCGGCGACGTGGTGCAGCTCGCCGCCGGCGACATGATTCCGGGTGACGTCCGCATCGTGCAGGCCAAGGACCTGTTCGTGACCCAGGGATCGCTGACCGGTGAGAGCTTTCCCGTCGAGAAGCACGCGGCCGAGGTCGCCGCCACGACCGCGACACCGCTGGAGCGTTCGACGATCGCGTTTCTGGGCACCAGCGTCGAGGCCGGGTCCGCGTCGGCGGTCGTCGTCGCGACCGGGCACGACACCTACCTCGGCGGCATGGCCGTCTCGCTGTCGCAACAGCCGAGCCAGACCGCCTTCGATCGCGACATCTCTCGCTTCACCTGGCTATTGCTCCGCTTCATGTTCGTGATGGTGCCGCTGGTGTTCGTCATCAACGGGCTCACCAAGGGCACCTGGGGACAGGCGTTCTTCTTCGCCCTGGCCGTCGCGGTGGGCCTCACGCCGGAGATGTTGCCGATGATCGTGACGGTCTGCCTGTCCAAGGGCGCCGTCGCGATGAGCAGGAAGCAGGTGATCGTCAAGCGGCTCAACGCGATCCAGAACCTCGGCGCGATGGACGTGCTGTGCACCGACAAGACCGGGACATTGACGCTGGACAAGGTCGTCCTCGAGAAGTATTGCGACGTGGCCTTGCACGACAGCGACACCGTGCTCGCGCTCGCTTACACGAACAGCCATTTTCAGACCGGCCTCAAGAACGTGCTCGATCGCGCCGTGCTGGCCCACGAGGACAGCCACGCACACGCGCGGATCCCGCAGCTCGCGAAGGTCGATGAGATCCCGTTCGACTTCGAGCGCCGCATCATGTCGGTCGTGGTTCGCACGCCGGAGGGCAAGGACCGGATCATCTCGAAGGGCGCGCCCGAGGCGATCTTCTCGCGGTGTGCGAGCTTCGAGCTCGACGGCAAGCGGCTGGCGATGGACCACCCGCACATCATCGAGCTGACCCGCGAGCACGAGCGGCTCAGCGCCGATGGGTTTCGTGTCCTCGCGATCGCGACCAGGGAGATCGAGCCTCGGCCGACCTCGGCCGGGACGACACCGTACGGCAAGGCGGACGAGAGCGACCTGATCCTCCAGGGCTATGTCGCGTTCCTCGATCCGCCGAAGCCGAGCTGCGCGGTGGCGATCCGCGAGCTCCACGGGCATGGCGTCACGGTCAAGGTGGTCACCGGAGACAACGAGCTCGTCGCGCGAAAGGTGTGCAAGGATGTCGGGCTCGCGGTCGACGTCGTCCTGCTCGGCATCGACCTCGAGAACATGTCCGACGAGCAGCTCGCAGCTGCCGCCGAGGTCACGACGTTGTTCGCACGCGTGTCACCGGCGCACAAGCAGCGGATCATCAAGGCGCTGCAATCGCGCAACCACACCGTCGGGTTCATGGGTGATGGCATCAACGACGCACCGGCGCTCCATGCCGCCGATGTCGGCATCAGC
>Ga0307515_10018285_pt1 | contig 12703 bp, 13 predicted proteins | sample 17_EM_MG_FD_194513 | JGI IMG/M metagenome (GOLD analysis project Ga0307515, IMG submission 194513) | Populus trichocarpa ectomycorrhiza microbial communities from riparian zone in the Pacific Northwest, United States - 17_EM | ecosystem: Host-associated > Plants > Roots > Unclassified | place... | reverse complement strand
GGTGGTGTGGTCGACGGCGGCGATGAAGCCCGCGGTGAGCAGGCTGGCCAGCACGGCGGTCACAACGATGGCGACGACAGTGGCGATCCAGCGGTGCTGCGCGGCCTGGTGGCGCATCGGGTCGTCGTGGCCCGGAGGCGCGCCCGCGTCGAACGGCGTAGTCCAGCCGTCGGACCGGAGCTTGTCGTGGTGCGTGGTGTCGGTCATGGCCGGTCACCTGTCTCCCTCTCGTGCCGCGCCGGCGCCGTGTGGTCCGGTGCCGTGTCGAGATTGCGCCGGCAACGATGAGAAGCCAGTGAGAGTTCGGGTACGGACGACCGCCGCTGGGGTGGTCTGCGTTACAGCCGACGAGGCGGGCGGCGACGGGCTAGCATCGGCGTACGCCAATCGACGCGTCCATTAGGGAGACGGTGTGGCCATCCCGGCAACGGGCGACAGCGCGGCGAGCAGCGTTGGCCGACAGGAGTTCTTCGACGAGTTGGCGACCGTCACCCGGGAACGGCCGGCCACGGCGTATCTCTATCTGATGTTGCGCGAGCGGGGCGAGATCGGCGTGCAGTGGGAGCAGCCGGGCGTGGACCACCTCCGGGTGTATCGGATCGACGAGCCGGGCGGTCCGGCCTGCCCGCATTGCGCGATCCTGGACGCGGTGCCGGTGCTGGCGCCGGTGCTGCCGTTGGACGTGGTGCGCACGGCCCGGACCCGGCCGCAGTACGAGGCGGTGCTGCGCACGGGGTTGCTGCCCCAGCTCGCGTTCGGCCGGCGGGCCGGCGGTGGCCGCGACACATCCTGGTTGGGCGACTGCCACGGGGCCCCGGGCAACCCGCACACGGACGCCGACTGTGCCGAGCACCGGCTGCCGGCCCCCGTCCACGACCTGCTGGACGGGGTGGAGTCGGTGCCCCCGGCGCTGCAGGAGGTGTATCCGGACGGCGATGCCGCCGGGCTGGATGTGGCTCGGCGGCTGCGGGTCGCGCGGGAGTGGCGGGATGCCGCCCTGGCGGTCGCGGACGGGCTGCGCGAGGCGGAGGCGACCACGGCCTTCCTGCGCACCTCGGTGGGGCTGGGAGTCCCGGCGCCCGCTCCCCCGGGCACGCTGTTCGTGCTGCCGCCCGACGGCACTTACTACGACCAACCGCTCGCCGACCTGCGGGACGGTGTGCCGAGCCGGCTCATGTCGCTGCTCAGCGGCGGCCCGCCGGCGTACCAGGAGATCGTCTGCCTCGTCCCGGACGCGCGGCCGACCGAACGGCGGGTGCCGGCGTACGCCGGTGCTGTCGACATCGGTAGCGGCCGGCCGACCCGGACCATCCAGCTCCCGTCGCCGCAGCGGCAGATGAGCGCGCGCGGCCGGGGAGTGCTGCTGCTGTTCGAGACCCGGCACGCCATGGGGCAGCGGGTTGTGCCGGCGGCGGAGAAATCGGCGATCGACTGGCAGTCCGAGGCCGGCCTGCACGTCTTCGAGTTCGGCCTGCTGCGCGGCATCGGCGGCGAGGCGTACGAGTCAGCCGTCGGCGCCTACGTGCAGGCCCTCCGCAAGGCGGGCGACTTGCTGGCCCGGCCGGAGAAGGTGCTCGACCGCCGGCGACGGGACGGGCTGGCCCGGGTCTTCGGCGACATCGACGACCGCGAGTTGCACCTGTGGGCGTCCGTCGCCTACCGCAACGCCATCATGCTGATGCTCGGCGACCTGCAGGCGTTCGCGGAGCACCTGCGGTTCCAGGCCGGCCAGGCTGGTTGAGCCGACCGCCGGATGGAACAGGGTGGAACGCATACAGGGTGTTCCAGCGGATGGAAAACCTCCGACATCCGCGTACGACGAAAGGACCTCGGTATGCCCACCGCGCCGGCGAATCTGCGCGTTCAGAGCCTGGCGTTCACCGGGTTGACCCTGGCCTGGGACGCCGCCACCGACGACTCCGGCACCGTGCGGTACGACGCGGAAATCCAGACTCCGCGTGGCCTGTTGCAGGCCCGTGCGTTCGGCACCTCGCAGAGCTTCGGCGGGCTCACGGCCGGCACGACCTACCCGGCCTCGGTGCGGGCGGTGGACGGGGCGGGCAACAGCTCGGCCGCGGTGTCCATCCAGGTCACCACGCCGACCCGCACGTTGCCGCCGCCGAGCACGCCAACCAACCCGCGCCCGGTGTACGCCGGCGGCACGCTCGACGCCATCGCCTGGGACCCGTCGACGCACGGCACACCCGTGTCGTACGTGCTGCGTTCCGGGGACGACGTCCTGCTCAGCACCTCCGCCACGAGTGTCGCCGTCTTCCAGCTCGTGTTCGTCGAGTGCGCCGTCGAGCCGGGCGGCACCTACACCCTGACGGTCCAGGCATTGTCCGCGGACAACGACTTGTCCGCGCTCAGCACGCCGCTGACCGTCACCATCCCGCTGGCCGTCGCGGCCTCCTGAGATATTCCAGGGTCTCGCATCCGCCGCCGTTTGGCAGGTTGTCCGAGGGCGACTTTTCGTAACCCTAAGGTTGCATCCACGTGACGTAGGTAACAGGCAGCATCGTGACACCGGGTGGGCTTGCGGGCCGAGGGACGAGGGACGGTGCCGCGGGACCAACTGCACTGCGGGGTCTCCTGAGGGATGCACACCCAGCCGGCATCGCCTTGGGAAGGGAGAGGTCGGATGCAGGTGCTTTCGCGGCAGCCCGGCGCTCGAGCGACATTGCTCGCGCTCGGCGCGGCCGCCGTCATGACCATCGCGGCGTGCGGTGGCGCGTCGTCGAGCAACGACACCAGCAACAGCGTGGGGAGCCAATCGGGGCAACTCACGCTTCGGATAGCCTATAACCCAAACCCGACGAATACTACGATAGTCGTCGCCGACCAGCAAGGGTTCTTCAAGAAGAACGGCTTGGACGTCAAGCTCACCGCCACCCAGTCGTCGGGCACGCTGATGCCCAGCCTCGGCAAGCAGTTCGACCTGATCACGGTTACCCCGCCGACGCTGCTGCAGGCGGCGGCGCAAGGCCTCAAACCGATTCTGGTCTCCGCGCAGAACGTCGAGAACTCCACCAAGCTGCGCAACAGCTACGTGATCGGCGGCAAGGGGATCGCCAACGTCGCCGACCTCAAGGGCAAGACCATCGGTGTCCCCGGGCTGAGCGGCAACCTGTACGAGGGCGCCATCATCATGCTCAGCAAGGCCGGCATCGCCAAGGCGGACGTGAAGTTCCTCCAGGTTCCCTTCGCCAACATGGCCAACAGCCTGACCAGTGGCACGATCCAGGCCGCGGCGACCATCTATCCGTTCCAGGGCCAGTTGCTGGGCATGGGCCTCAAGGATCTCGGCAGCCCGACGGATGTGACCGGCACCGGCGGCGACGCCCTGTCCGCGGGCTGGGTCGGCTATGCGCCCTGGGTGGCCTCTAACAAGGCGACGATCGATGCCTTCAACAAGGCGCAGGACGAGGCGCTCGCCTGGATGCAGGCCAACGAGGATCAGGCGCGGCAGGTCCTGGTCAAGGACTTCCACCTCCCGGAGGCCGTGGCCGCCAAGTATCCGGTCACGCAGTTCGTGTCCTTCGAGGCCAAGGCGGAGCAATTGACGCCGTGGGTCGAGCCGATGAAGGCGGTCGGCGACGTGCCCGCCGGCTTCAGTACGCCGATGACCGATCTCGTCTACCAGAACTAGTCGTCGTGGCTAGGAATCCACCGGCTGGTCCGCCGGTGACCGGGCCGAACCGGCCACCGGCGGCTAGCGGGCAAGGTTCAGCCGATCGCGGGAGCGAGACATGAGCGAACGTCTTGTGGCGCCCAGCCATACCAATACTTCCGGCGACGTCGTCTTCGAGTTGCGCGACGTGGGCGTCAAGCTTCCGGCTGGTCCCGCGGGCCGCGACATCCTGCGCCGCGTCGAGGTGCGGGTCCACGCCGGGGAGATCGTCGGAATCATCGGGCCCTCCGGAACCGGGAAGACCACGCTGTTGCGCGTCCTGAGCGGGCTGCTGCCGCCGACCACCGGCAGCATCCTGCTCGGCGGGCAGCCGGTCACCGGCCCCTCCCGGGACGCGGTGACCGTGTTCCAGGACTACGCCACCGCCCTGCTCCCCTGGCGGACGGTGGCGCACAACGTCGGCCTGCCGCTGGAGGGCCGCACGAGCAAGGCCGAGCGCCGCGAACGGGTGGATCGCGCGCTGCGGATCGTCGGCCTCGCCGAATGCGCCGCGGAGTATCCGTGGCGCCTCTCCGGTGGGATGCAACAACGGGTGCAGATCGCGCGGGCCCTGGTGGTCGAGCCGCGCGTCCTGCTGATGGACGAGCCGTTCGGGGCCCTGGACGCGATCACCAAGGGCTCGCTGCACGACCAGTTGATGGACGTGCAGACCGCGACGGGCCAGACGATCGTGTTCATCACCCACGACGTCGACGAGGCCGTGTACCTGTCGGACCGGGTCATGGTGATCCACGGCTCCCCGGGATCGATCGTGCACGAGGTCACCACGAAGCTGCCCCGGCCCCGCGACCAGATCGCCACCCGCGACCTGACCCGTTTCCATGAGGTCCGCCACGAACTCGCTGAGGTGCTCCGCTATGGGCGCCTGGCTTAAGCGCGGCGGCCGGGCCGCCAACTGGACGGGTCTCGCTGTCGTTCTCGCGGTACTGGTGATCTGGCAACTGCTGGTCACCGCCAAGGTCGTCAGCTACTCCTCGCTGCCCGGCCCGGTCGAGATCTGGCACGGATTCCGGGAGCTGACCGGGCCCGACGGCGGCTTGGCGCCGGCCCTCGAGCACACCGTCCGGGTCGTGCTGACGGCGTGGGCCATCGGCACCGGCACGGGATGCGTCATCGGGCTGCTCCTGGCGTTGAACCAGACGGTCGCCTCCTGGGCGTACGCGACAGTGGATCTGCTCCGGTCGTTGCCCGTCGTGGCCCTGATCCCGATCGCGATTCTGGTGTGGGGCACGGGCGACACCACCGAGGTGATCCTGGGCGCGTACGCGGCGCTGTGGCCCATGTTGATCAACACGGCCGGCGGCGTGCGCGGGGTGCCCCCTCGGCTGTACGACGTGGCACGCACCATGCGGATGTCCCGCACGGCCACGCTGCGCAAGATCGTACTGCCCGCGACGGGCGCGTCGATGCTGGTCGGTGCCCGGCTCGCGCTGGCCACGGCGCTGGTCGTGTGCGTCGTCAGCGAGATGCTGGGGCTGCAGAGCGGAGTGGGTAACCAGCTGGTCCTGGAGCAGAGCGCGATGCAGCCGGCCCGCATGTGGGCCTATGTGCTGCTCGTCGGCGTGCTCGGCATCGTCGTCAACGCCGGACTCGTACGGACGTTCCGGGTCGTCTTCCCGGGCGTCGCCGCAGTGGCGGAGAGGAGCGGCAGATGAGTCTGCGGACCCTTCGAGGGCTGGCCCCGATCGCGCTGGTCCTCGTGCTGTGGCAGCTGTTCGGCGACCAGGACTCGATCAATACCCCGCCGCCGTCGGCGTGGTGGTCGGCGTTCCGGACGATCGAGCAGAGCGGAGCGCTGTGGCCGGCCCTCGGCATCAGCCTTCGGTTGTTCGTCGCCGGGCTGGTGCTGGCGACGGTCCTCGGGGTGGCGCTGGGTGGCGCCCTGGGCGCGTCGCGCCGGTTGAGCCGGGCGCTCAGCCCGGTGCTCGAGTTCGTCCGGGCCACGCCGGCCGCCGCGATCGTGCCCGCCGCGCTCGTGCTGTTCCACGCGTCGGCACGCACCGAGATCGGCGTCATCGTCTACGGCTCCATCTGGCCGATCCTGCTCAACACGGCGGCCGCCCGGGCGGCGCTGCCCGCCATGCGACTCGATGTCGCCCGCTGCCTCCAGCTGAGCGCCGGGGAACGCATGCGCAAGGTGGTGCTGCCGTCGCTGCTCCCCGAGATCGTCATCGGGATCCGCATCGCGGTGCCGGTGTGCCTGATCGTCACCCTGCTGGTCGACTTCCTGGTGGCCACCGGCGGCATGGGCTATCTGCTGGTGCAGTACCAGCAGAGCTTCCAGGTGGCGAGCGCGTTCGCCTTGCTGGTCACGATCGGGGTCGTCGGGATCGTGCTCAACCTCGCCATCGGCAGCGCCGAACGCCTCATCCTGCGGCGCTGGCCGGCGGAGACAGGGTGAACCCTGAGGCCGAATATCAGGGTGGCTAAATTTTTAGGGTGACCCTATGGTCGGAGTGACACTCTTCTCCGGGGAGGCTCCGATGCGACTGAGCATGACCGTCACGAATTTCTCTTGGCCCGCCGGTCAGAGCGGCGCTTTGTCGCGCCTCGTGCGGGCCGCCGACCAGGGCGGTCTCTACGGCGTCTGGGTCCCGGATCATCTGCTGCAGGTTGATCCGTACGGCGCCCGCCCCGGCGAGACGGAGATGCTCGAGGCCTACACGACCCTCGGCTTCCTCGCGGCGCGCACCGAGAACGTGCGCCTGGGCACGATGGTCACCGGGGTGACGTTCCGCCCGCCGGCCCTGCTCGTCAAGGCGGTCACCACGCTGGACGTGCTGTCCAACGGCCGGGCCATGTTCGGGGTCGGCGCCGGATACCAGTCCGACGAGGCCGCGGCGATGGGGCTGCCCCTGCCACCGGTCGCCGAGCGGTTCGAGCGACTTGAGGAGACGCTGCGGATAGCCCTGCAGATGTGGGCCGGCGACGAGTCCGCCTTCGCCGGCAAGCACTACACGCTCGACGCCCCGGTGCACAGCCCGGCCACGGTCTCCCGGCCGCACCCACCGATCCTGATCGGCGGCACCGGCGAACGGCGGACGCTGCCCCTGGTGGCGCGCTATGCGGACGCGTGCAACGTGTTCGACATCCCGGACGGCGGGGCGACCGTGCGACGCAAGCTCGCGGTGCTGGCGGAGCTGTGCGCCGCGATCGGCCGCCCGTACGAAAAGATCGAGAAAACCATCGCCACCCGCCTGGCGCCGGGAGAATCCGCGGAGTCGTTCGTCGCCCGGTGCGCGGCGTTCGCGGAGCTGGGCATCGACCACGTCAGCGTGCTGACCACCGGCCCATGGACCGACCAGGGGGTGGCGACGCTCGCCGAGGCCGCCCCGGAGCTGGCCCAGCTCGGCCGCTGACCGGGGCCCGCCTGACCGGCGCGACGCCTCGGGCGAAGTCTTGTACCCGGGGCTGTCAGACCAGCTTCGGCACCCCGCGCCAAGCCCTGCACCCAGGGCCGTCAGACCAGCTCAGCGCCCCGGGCGAAGTCCTTCAAGCCGCGTTCGAGCAAGGCGAAAGCGCGTTCACCGTACGTACGCAAGTCGGCCGCGATCGCGCCGGGCCGGTCGTTGGCCAGCAGCCTGTTGCGGGCGTAGTCGACCAGGGCGCTGTGCACCCCCATCAGGGCGTTCGCCATCGCCCGGGTGACCGGATCGTCGCCCAGCACGGCGGCCAGATCGCCGGCGATGTCGGCGATCGCCTGCCGCTCCCTGGCGCGCAGGGCGGCACTGGCCGAGATGATCCGCGCGGTCGTGCGGGCCCGCTCCAGCACCTCCCGGTCCCCCGCCGCGATCTGCGCGAGCTGCCCACCGACATCGAGCAGGAACGACCGGACCGTGACCACCGCGGGCTCACCGACGGGCCGCTGCCGGACCGCGTCGATCAGCCGATCGCCGAAGGCCTCCAGGCCGGAGTAGAAGAGATCCTCCTTGGTCGGGAAGTAGTTGAACAACGTGGCCTCGGCCACCTCGGCCGCGCGTGCCACCTGCGCGACAGTCACCTCGTCGAAGCCGCGCTCGCCGAACAACCGGTGCGCGGCCTCGGTGATCCGCTGCCGGGTCTGTTCCTTCTTGCGCTCACGAAGCCCCACGGCAATAGGGTAGCTCCAGGCACGGCGTCGCTATAGATTTGGGGTTACTCCAACTTAAGGAGGATCTCATGGCAGACGAGGACGTGCTCGACCTGGTGCGCGGATGGGCGGCGGCCGAGCAGGACAACGACTCCGCACGGCTGGACCGCCTGCTCGCCCCGGACTTCGTCGGCGTCGGGGCGGCCGGCTTCGTGCTGAACCGGCAACAGTGGCTGGCGCGCTTCGACAACGGCCTGCGCAACCGCGCATTCACCGTCGAGCAACCCCAGGTGCATCGGTACGGACCGGCGACCGCGGTCGTCGTCGGCATCGACGCGCAGCAGACCAGCTTCTCCGGAAACGACGTCTCCGGCCGATTCCGCCTCACGCTCACCGCCGTGCGCCCAGACGCCGACTGGCTCGTCGGGGCCGTACACATCGGCGCCTTGCAGGCCGCCCCCGGGTGACCGCGGCGGTCAGAGACAGCCATTGAACGCATCGCGAAAGGTGCACTCAAAGACACCGATGTCGCGGCCAGACATACCGGTGCGTAGCAGGGCGCCCCGGGTGACCGCAACGGTCACAGACAGCCATTGAACGCATCAAGAACGGTGCACTCAAAGACACCGACGTCAGGGCCGTAAACATCGAGCCAGCCCAGGGTGATCACGGGCGGCCGTTGAGCGCGTCGAGGAAGGTGCGCTCGAAGACGTCGGTTTCGGCGTTGAAGGCCGCCCGGATCGCCGCGCCGTCCGGCGTGAGCACCGTGCGACCTGATTGTTCGCCGTCCTGGACCACGTCGACGCGGACGCCGCGGAAGGTGGTGATGGTGCCGTCGTCGTGCACCGCCGACACGGCGGCCACGGCGTCCCACCAGTACATGATGCCCAGGTCGATCAGCGCCGCCAGTTCGGGCTGGCTGACGATTCGCAACACCAGCCGGGCACCGGGCGCGTGCTGGTCCGCGGCGAGCCGGTCGATGAACGCATCCGTGATCGGCGCGGCGGCGGTCGCGTCCAGCGGAACCAGGTGGATGCTGCCCGGGCGGGCCTGGCGCAGCACCGTTCGGGCCGACACGGGATCCATCCACATGTTGAACTCTTGCGAGTTGTCGAAGCCGGGCAGCGCGGAGCCGTAAAGGTTCCCTGGCACGGTCAAGGCGCCGCCCATGAGCTGGATCCGAGCGACCCGTTCGGCCACCCGCCGCGAGCCGAGCGCGACCGCCAGGTTGCTCAGCGGGCCGGTGGCGACGATGGTCACCGGCCGCGCCGAGTGCTCGACCGTCCGGGCGATCAGCTCCGGCGCGGACAGAGGCGCCCGATAGGGCGGCAGGCCCGCGTCGCCGAGCGCTCCACTCAGGACGGTCTCGATCGTCGTGACGAGCTCGGGCGGCGCGGGATGCACGCCGGCTCCGGTCGCCCCGTCGGCGACTGGCACGTGCGGCAGGCCGCACTGCTCCAGCACACTGCGCGCATGCCGCAGGGTCCGGTCGGGCCGGCCGAAGCCGTCGTTGGCCACCGTGACGGCCAGCAGCTCGATCCGCCGGAGTTTGTGCTCCTCGCAGAGATACGCCAGGGTCGAAGCGTCGTCGAAATCCAGGTCGCTGTCGTAGATCACCGGGACCGGCCGGCCCGGCCCGGCGGCCGCAGCCGGCGAGCACAGGCCCCCGGCGACGATCGCGATTCCCAGTGCGGCACCGGCCGTCTGTCGAATTAGGTGCATGAGATTACTCCCTAGCTCGTGCTAGTTCACGACATGTCACCAAAGCCGATAATCGCACCTCAGGGGTTCCCGGGCCAAGGTCCGTCCATTGGATACGGTGCCGCCTCAGGGTGCGCGCAGTCCGGCGAGGACGATTTCGAGTCCGAGTCCCTGCCGGTCCACCGGCAGGCGGTGTTCGATGGTCAGCGCGCCCGCGATGATCGCGTGCAACTCCCCCACGGTCAGATCGCCGCGTACGACGCCGGAGCGCTGGGCGGCCCGCAGCAGCGATTCGAGCCCGCGCGACAGACGTGCCGCCGCTTCGTCGCCGTCGGTGCCGAGCGTGCTGCCCAGCGCGGAGGTGAGCACAAGATTGTGCCGGGCCTCGGCGGCGAGCTCGCCGAGGAAACCCAGAAAGTCGGCGCGCGAGTCGGCCACCAACTCGTCGGCGCGATCCGCCAGGCGGGCGAGGCGGGCCGCCACGACCGCGGCGACCAGCGACTCCTTGGTGGCGAAGTGCCGGTGCACCGTGCCCGGGCCGACGCCGGCCAGCGCGGCGATGCTGTCCAGTGGCACGTCCGCGCCGTCGCGGGCGAACGCCTCACTGGCGGCCGCGAGGATCTTGGCGCGGTTGCGCAGCGCGTCGGCACGCGGTGCTCGCCCGGTCATCCGAACCCCCTTGCAAACCGGGGCGTGCGCCCCGTATCTTATCCGGGGCAGGCACCCCGCTTTATCTTAGGAGAAGCCATGACGATCGCCGTAACCGGCGGCAACGGCGAGTTCGGCCACACCGTGCTCGAATCGCTCAAGGCACGCAGCAGCGAGGCTGTCGTCGCCACGGTGCGCGACCTCGCGGCGGTCCAGCCGCTGCCGGGCGTGGACTACCGGCCGGGGAACTTCGACGACCCGGCCACGCTGCGCGCCTCGCTCACCGGCGCCGACACCGTACTGGTCAATGCGACGTTCTTCGGCGCCGATCAGGCGCTGCGGTTGCCGCGGGTCAGCGCGGCGATCCGCGCCGCGACGCAGGCCGGCGCCGGCCGGATCGTGCTCACCAGCTGGCCGGACCTCGATCACGCCGCCGTCTCCGCCGTCCAGGACTTCAAGGAGCTCGAAACGCTGGTGCGCACCGCCGGACCGGTCTGGACCACACTGCGTTTAGCGTACGGAATAGCCGACGCCGTGGCCCGCGACGTCGTGTGGGGCCGGGCCGGCGGCGAGCTCGTCGCACCCGCCGCAGGGGCACGCGTCACCCCGGCGGCCGTGGTCGACCTCGCCGAGGCGACCGCCGTCGTGCTCACCCAGCCGGGCCACGAGCGCGTCGTCCACGAGCTCACCGGCCCCGACGAGGTCACCTGGGACGACCTCGCCAAGCTGGCCGGCGTGCCGTTCCACCCGGTCGGCGACGATGAGTACGCGCACTACCTCACTCGGTTCAACCTGCCGGCGGCAGCCGTGCGGCAGCTGATCGAGGTGTACGCCGACTTCCGCGGCGGATGGGCGGGCATACCCACGCCGACGCTCGCCAACCTCATCGGGCGTCCGCTCGTCCCGGGCATCGAAGCCGTCGGCCGGCGCGTCGCCCGGTTCCCCACCGGCTGACAGTTGTCAGCCGCGGTCCACCACCACACAGAACAGATTGCCCTCCGGGTCGCGGAGCACCACATGACCGGCGCCGTCGGCATAGTCCCAGGCAACACGGCGGGCACCCAGGGCGATGAGACGCTCGACCTCGGCCCGCTGCTCCACCGGATCGGCGACCGAGAGGTCCAGGTGGGTCCGGTCGTCGGTGTCCAGCGTGAGCGCCGGGCCGGCACCGTCCTTCGAAGTCAGAACCGGCGATTCGGCACCGCCGCGCACCTCGTAGCCGAGCGCGGCCGTCCAGAAGCCCGCCGCCCGGCGCAGGTCCTCGACATGCAGGTTCACCGAGTTGATACGCACCATCGGCCCAGTATCGATGCTCAGCTCGCCCGCACGTCGAGATCGGCGAAGCGTACGTCGGCGGCGCCCGCGGAACCGGCGCGGGTGACGCCCAGGACGACCCGGCCGGACGTGAGGTCCGGGTCGGTGACAGCGGCCTGAATGAGCGACTTCCCGTCGATCGCGATCAAGGCGCGTTCGTTCGTGATCACGATGGACAGTTCGTGCCGGGCGCCCGGCCGCAACGCGGTCGACTGGGACAGGCCGAGCGGCAACAGGATGCCCCCGCCGATCTGTTCGAGCTCCACCTGATCCGCACAGGCGGTCAATTGGTAGCCCCGTTCGCCGCGATACCGGAACCAGACCATGGCACACGAACCGGCGGCGGCGAGGTTGACGTCCACGGTGATCGACTGGTCACCGGCAAAGACGTCGTCCGGCGCCGGGCACTGATAGGTCGCCTTTCCTTTGGTACGGACGCGCAGTTGGCCGCCGGCGAAGGTGCAACTGCCGGAGTCGTCGTTGGTCTCGGGAATGCGGCCGGGCGCGCTGAGCGGGTCGAAGAACGACGGCCCTCGGGCCTTCAGCGGCGTCACCGGCGCGGTGGTTGTCGCCGCCGGCGGGTCCGCGGGCGGCCGCTCGCCGTCGGTCCGGGCATAGGCGACCGTTGCGGCGACGACCGTGGCCAGCAGAAAGGCGCCCAACGCGTAGATCAGCCGGCGCGTCGTCACGCCGGCGGATGAGGTCGCAAGCGATCGCAGGACGCTACGGCGGTTGCGCCGCGGCGGGACCCGAACCGGTTCGACCGGCCGGGACATCGGCGCCGGGCTCGCGGCGATGAACTGTTCCAGCAGGTCACGAGCGTCGAACCGGCCGTTCGCCCGGCGTACGCTCGATCCGGCCGGCAGCACCGCCGCTCGCGGGCCACTCACCACGAGCAGTTCCTGGACCAGTTCGTTCGCGGTGGGCCTGCTGTTCGGGTCTTTGCTGAGCGCCCGCCGGACCAGTTCGCTCAACGGCTCCGGCAGCCCGTCCAGGTCGGGCGGCAGGGTGAGGATCCGGGCCGCCATCGCCATCGGGGTGTTGCCACCGAACGGAATCCGGCCGGTTCCGGCATAGGCGACGACCGCGCCCCAGGCGAAGATGTCCGCCGCGGGGGTGATCGGGCCCAGCGCCGAGTCGAGCCGCTCGGGAGCCATGTAGGCCATGGTGCCCACCACCTGGTCGGTCCGGGTGTGCCGGCTGGTCACCTCGAGGGCCCGGGCGATGCCGAAGTCGATGACCTTCGGCAGCCCCAGTGAGAGCAGGACGTTCGTCGGCTT
>Ga0307515_10018284_pt1 | contig 12703 bp, 18 predicted proteins | sample 17_EM_MG_FD_194513 | JGI IMG/M metagenome (GOLD analysis project Ga0307515, IMG submission 194513) | Populus trichocarpa ectomycorrhiza microbial communities from riparian zone in the Pacific Northwest, United States - 17_EM | ecosystem: Host-associated > Plants > Roots > Unclassified | place... | reverse complement strand
CTTGGACTGGGTGACGGACTCGGGGATAGAAGCGATGGTGATCCAAGCTAAGAGAGTTCCACGAGTAACGACGGGCTTGTTGATCTCTCGTCCGTTGACCCACAGGAGGGAAAGTCAGAGCACTTTTTCCCTGTCTGCCCTCTGTCCACTGCAGGGTAGCTCTGGCCATGTCTGCCGCTGTACCCCTCCCTCTCCAGCTAGACTGGAGAATTGTTTGGTAACTGATGGGATCACTCGTGGAACACGGGGGCCCTAGAACTTGTGTCCCCTTGTGAATTCTTGGCAGACCATGGCTGCTGTATCTTGGCTGGTTCATAAAAGCCATGAACCATCTTGGGCGGCGGACGATCCGCCCCTTGTCCTTTCCCCCCTTCCAGCTCATCTGTACTTTTCTCTTTTCCTATACCCATGTCTGTTCTCCTGTTATCTCTTGCGCTTATCGTTGCGCCTCACATCACTCGCGCACAAACTCCCACGAGCGCTACTTCTAGCGCATTCACGCCTCTCGCTTCCAAGACCTTTGACTGGAACGACCTCGTACGTTTCTCTCTCTCTCTCTTTCCGCACAAATCTCAATCTCTTCCTCGATAGCCATATCAAGCCGACCCTGATGACGGCGTCCGCGGCCGCCAACACGGTTACAATCGCTGTAATTCAACGACCGAGAACCAACAGTCACTCTGCCAGACCGCTATTCTCAACTCGATCGAAGGTGAGTGGCGAAGCCTGCCCCCTTTGTTCCCCCCCGGAGGCTGCTGCGCGAGCGAGGACACCGCACGTTCCCCGGGGACTCAAACATCCCCTCATTAATCTCACGTGATCACCAGACTTCTGTATTTGGGCGCCACCTGATGGCCTCACCACCATTGGTGAGACCGAGCATGAGGCCGTTGCGTGGTGTACCAGACCTGGCCACGGCACTCGTCTCATCCCCTCTGGCGCCCTCAAGGGTGTCCAGTTTATGAGAACCCCAGACTACGTCCAAGTCGTCGGTTTTATCGATCAGACTCAGACCAACCTCCTGTCCAATGATTCAGGAGGGGAGTTGGACCCTCATGGTGCTGATCTCCGAGGAAACCCCCTCGGCGGTCTCGTCTATTCAAATGCCTGGAGTGTTGAAAACCAGACCGATTACCAGCAGGTAATCGAGTGGCACGAGTAACTCTATTCCATTATTCATCTCAACCGCTGTATCTCACTTTCCATTCTAGATTCTTCGGTGGGAACTTCTTCTGCTTCAAGGTCTGCGACCCTGCTGGCCCCAATGCTGCTCGCTACTGCGAGCATATTTACGATCGCATCGGATGCTTCTACAATGCCCCAAATAACGCCCAAAACGGTACTTTCGAGTCCTGCCAGGGTGACAACCAGGACTTCCCTGGCATCTACACCGATCCAACTGGTCAGATCCAAACTTACTCCCAGCCTCCCGAGTCTTTGGGTGCAATTAGCACCATGCCATACCAGCCTACGGTCCCCGCTTCCTCAAATTGTGTCACTTACACCTCGTCTGCCATCTACAACGCTCTTCCTACTCCCAGTGCTACCACGCCCCCCTCCTCTAGCTCTTCCGTCCGCCCCACCAGCACCAGGACCTCCACTCCCGGACCTACCAACACTACCGGGGGTAACACCAGCAATAGCGGTGCTGCAGGTGTCAAGGTCGGATCCGCCATCCTCTCAGTAGGTCTCGGTGCTGTCGGAGTTATCTTTGCCGTTCTCGCTCTGGCCTGAACTTAGGTTTTACTACCATTCTATACCATCGTTGGAAACATTTTACGATTACACGGACTTGCATGTCGTTCCGTTTAACCTCGTTCGGACAGACCCGGAGTACCAGGACTCACACCGTACATAATCTTGCACATTTTCTCTTCCTTGGACTTTTTCCGACAACCTTCTCCCCCTATTTCGTTTCGCTCAATCCGGCGGTCAAAAACAGTTTAGTACGACCACACACGTCCGTTCATTACCAATACACTACCCGCCAGCTTGGACATGGAATATCCGTCATAGCTTGAGGACTGCAAGTTCGCGGTCAGTACCATTGCCCTTTATAGAATCTCGACAAACGCTCGCACCAAACGCCCCGGAGCTCGGCTTTGTGGCAAACACCATTTCGTCCAATTCTGCTTCGGTGAGCCCCCGGTACCCCGGATATCCCCCCTTTAACTTTTTCTTGAATTCTTCCACCTTACCTTCGGAAACCAAACTGACGGTGCATCCACCCCACCCGGCCCCTGTCAAACGAGACCCATACGCTCCAGATGCGCGAGCGAGGGCCGTCAACTTGTCAAGCTCGGGGCACGAACAATCGAACATATTAGAGCAGGACTCGTGGGATTCGTTCATGAGATTTCCAAGAGCTTGTAGAGTTTCCTCAGCAGACGAGTGAGAAGATCGAGACTCCAGACACAAGTCGCGGAATTGAAGGACTCGTAGAGCTTCTGAGAAAACGTGCTTCGCTCGTTTGTAGAGATGGAAATGGGTTGCTTCGACTGATCATTCGGTAAGTCGGGGTAGAGGGTAGCTGGCCAGTGAAGTACGTACCTTCCACCCACGATAGGTAGAGTTGGTGGAATTCGGGCTCAGGTAACCCGCTTAAGCCGATCATCTCCTCCAAGGTCACGCCGAGCTGACTGGCTGTGACCTTTTCAGGAGGTGGTTTAAGGCCTTCCACCTCTGCTAGAATCCTCTGCAACCCGTCCTTCAACTTTTCCACTTCTATTTCTTTTCCCGACTCCCTCTCGTCCCCGCAAATCCACCTCCCGAGGACTTCCCGGAACGTCACCTTCTCTGTACGTCCGATCTTCACCCCAAGACGGTTTGCGAGGATTCGTGCGCCGACGAGGGTCTCGATGACGCGGAGGTTGTATTGTGTCTTGGCAGATACCGCTTTATCGGACACCACGAGCGAGTTCGCGATGACGAAAACCGCCGGAGGGTCCACTCGTTCTGTCGGCAGTTCGATTGGCTGGGCAGAGAGTGCAGGGTAGAAGGAAATGTACAGCGCAGAATTGAGAGTCGAGATCACAGAAGCCGCTTGGTCCATTCTAAAGGCGTTTCTGTGAGTATGTTTCGGATTCCAACTTCCAGCTTATCTCCTTACCCGCCACTGTTGACCCCGACCCGTTTTTCGTTCGCGACTGCGATCTCCACAAGTTTACCTTTGGTAACACCATCGAGTTTGCCATTGACGGCAAGGAAACTAAGGGTCGATGCCACCACCATGGCTGCGCTCGAGGATAGCCCTGAGCCCGCTGGGATGGTACCCGATACAAACATATCGACGGGTGTGGGATCGCTCGTCCCCTCTCTAAAGAAGTTGTTCAAGACACCCTGAAACGAGGTTAAGGTAAACACATGACACTCCGTCGGGTGAGAATCGGTTTCGAGAACGAACATAATACCCCGCTTTCACGTAGCTATCCCAACGGAGTTCCTTCGTATTGATATCTATCAGCCAAGCGTCTTGGTCTGGAGTGTCGACACTGGAGATGACACGAGAGGGTGTGAACGTTTGTTCGGCGTATTTAGGTTCGATGTTCGCTGCGACGACGCCTGGTTCGCCATTTTGTGGACGAGGTGCGAGAGCGATGAGGATGTCGCGTTCGACTGCGGCTGGGAAAACACCGAACAGGGCGTAGTCTATGTGTTCACCAATCAAGCTGGTGCATTAGGGTCGCAAGTATCAGAGCGATGTATTTGGTCGATAAAGGAGCGTAGGATCTTTACTTAACCCTTCCTGGAGCTCTCGCGATGTAAGTAGGACTCCTGCCAAAGTGATCCCTGAACCCTTCTATGACTTTGACCCATTTCTGCCTGTAAACGGAAGATCAGATCAGAGGTGGAAACCCGACGGGTTACTCACACTTGTTCAGCACGCTCCTCCGCCTGCTCGAAGCTCGCGTATACTGGGACTGGGAGGTCGGCCATTATGTCAGATGTGATTGAGGAAGAGAAGGAGCACAGTCATCCGTATCGTCCGCTCGGGGTGGAGAGAAGATACGTCTTTCGGGTCATCACCGGGGATACACCTCGCTAGAGCTCGCTAGCAGCTGACGACGCGGACCCCGATCGCGATCACGAGGACTGGCACATCCATGTGCTTAAAGATCGAGTCATTGACACCCAGCCGCTCACACCCTGGCCTGAAAGTTTCTTCGCAGGGAGCGACTCGCAAAAGGCGTTGTTCGCAAGACCGTCAAATCAAGAAACTGATGGCTTTTATTCCACACCGACCTCTTCGGATAGAGAACATGAGGCTTTGACCACAGACTCCGAAATCTCTGGATACAGCGACGACCATGAGACATCTGCAAAGTTGGCCCATTCCTATGTATACGGTCTCATCAAAGTCTGCTTCTGCCGACCACTTAGCCATACATCCACCGTTTCTGCGGGTACTAGCTCGTGAAGATGGACGTTGCCCCGCTAGTGGGAGGGCGGACTACTCACGACCCCCCGAGAGAAAGACAGTAGTACTGGACGCACTGCATGTGTGCCATATCATCAGTCAATCATTCTCAGGGGGAGTCGAACTATCTCCGCTTTTCAAAGTTTAACTGGATATTGAAAGACGGCCCGGGCTGGCACTATCATTGAACGCTTTGGCGGGTTCTACGCGCTAGATCTATTAGGTCCTGAGAAAATTCATAACCCTCTGAATGCAATGGCGCTCTCGGCCCTGGCATACCAACTACCGGACAAGCTTGGTATTCGGCTGATGGCCGCTCGAGTTTTACATCCCAGGCTGTGTCATAGGCTAACTGCTATCACCCGATTGTAGGGTGAAAACGCTAACTAGTGCGAGGTTAATCGTGCTGACGTACTCAAACAACAATTCCTCCCCACCGCGACTTTTCGGACCCCAAACATACGCCTGGAGGAACGTTCAAGGACGCGGAGGCCATCACAGTTGTAGCTGTTACTCCCAACTCCGCCAGCGAACTCTCTCATGCGCTGATGGAGGCCCAGTTTCTACCTCGCAGTATTCGAAAGTACTTGTGGGAGGAGAGCATCGCATGACATCACCGCAAACTTGATTTAAGGTTTTTTGCCTTGCTGACATTGGATCGGGAATCAGTGTAGATGGAGAGAGATCCTCTCGCCCGATGTCTGTACGTTACAAATTAGAAGGTTTCGCCCTCTGTCCTTGTACCTATATTTTTTTTCTTAAGCTTCGCGCGAGGTCGAGCTGGTCAAGGAAAGTGAACGAGCTCTTTGATTCAGCAACGTCGCCGGTTTCGAGTTGCGTTAAAAGTTCTTGTGTTGCACAGATTGTATTTAGGATAGCGTGTAGAACCGGCTCTGAGTCATCTTCAAGGTGAAATCTGGCTCACCCCCCCAAAGCGCTAACGCGGAAGGTCTCTTTTGGAAATTCTCGACATCTACACGCAGGAAACAGGCAAATGAAGCATTGACCCCCATGACTACCAATTCCCCGGATGTTCTTCTCTTCCTATCGTCACAGGTGAGCAGCTCGAAGGCGCCGGAAAGTTTAAATGGTGGAGTCGGGTGGGTCACGCCACAGGAAATAGGGTAAGCGACCTCCGCTGAGGTGATCAGGAGTAGACGCTGAGCGTTTCCTGGGGAAAGGAGGGAGGTCTTGAAAGGTCCGATGGGAGAAGCTTTTCTCGGCTCGCATTCCCGTTCAAATGTTCGCGTGCGCGGAAATCCCGGCCGGTTGAGAGGCGCTGCTGTTGGTCGGAACTGCAACGGGTATCAATGATGCCGGGTCAAGCGCACCTGGTTTCAACGGGGGTCGCTCGGCAGGAAGTAGCTAATGCCATGAGCAGTCACACGTTTCCGAAATCCTCGTACCGTAGGAGAATGGAACCATAGATTCCTCCCAACAACGGGACCATTGAGCACCCATAACGACGCCTCCGTCGAGATCGTGAATTCGCTCCAAGGATGACCGTGTCGAAGCGAAGGAGACAACTTGGAAGTGTGCCTACTAGGATTTTGAGCGTTCGAGTACCCACACTGGATCTCACATCTGACCGTTGGGGTGATTGTGACATTATAACAACACGTAGCCCTGAGCGCGCTAATCACCATTCCGATGTCTGTCAGGGGTGTACTAAGCAATTGAGGGTGATTTCTCGCACCAAAGAATTATTTAGTGAACGAGTTACTGGCATTCACATGCATCCCAGACTCCGATCCGTATTAGCCTCGAACCTCTTCTTCGGAGCAGATCGGTCCTTGTGTATTGTCGATCTAACACGGGTGAATGCGGTCGTATGGTCAACCTTTACACCGAACGAGTATCATCTTTTGATGTTGTCGTTACACCCAACTGTGAGATACGTTTCAGCTTCGTGGGATTACTCACGGATCTAAGTTTGAGGATAACCAGCGTTGGAGAACATTTTTTTCTCGGCGCACGGTATCTTGTGTTGCCATTGGTTTCCTGGGCTAGCCTTTCCGTGACCGCGGAGGCTCGGCATGCCCATGAGCCAGACAGGCCGGTAGCGGACTCCTCCGGTTTATGCAAGCGCCCAACGTCGGAGCCAATTAAGACGATAGACGGTAGCCATAATCATCATGATGGTAGTGTCGCTTGTGCGATAGGACGGAGGGGTCGTAGTCAAGAGACCCACACCTCCAGCGTATCAGTCGGGTTGTACTTAACAAGGAACGAGCCCAGTACGATTTGTGGTAGTACTTGCATACAGGAAGAGGTGGCACCACCAGGATATTCACTTAGACGTTGGGAGCAAAAAGCGGCAGAAATTACGGTTCCCCCCCCCGGTCTCGCGGTCTCGGGGAAGAGATATCAACCCCACCCAAGCAGGGGGTGTTTTCCTGGGAACATTCCTGGTGGCGACCTGCATGAAACCCGGGATCAACGCACGGTTGCGCTTGCGCTCGAGATAGAGTGGACTAACAAGTATGCCATGGGTAAGCAAAGTGTTCTCGTTTCGTAGAAATCCAAGTAAAGTTGGAAGGAGTATATAGAGACTGGGTCCGAGGTCCGGTAATAAACTGGGGATAGAAGTAAAAAAAAAGTAAGAACGAAAAGCGTCTTCGTGAGAACGTAAATAGAATGTTTAGAGGACGCAGTGGAATATCGTCACATCAATCCTAAATTTCTACCATAAGGTCTCTTATGAAAGGAAAAAGATGGCCAGAGCGACACCAAACAATGAAGTGAGCGAGGAGATGGCAAGGTTCGTGGGGCTACCGCTAGAGCCAGAAGAGCTTCCGGTGTTGGAAGGGCCCGTGCCGGAAGAGGTCCTGGTGCCGGTAGAGCGGACGGAGGAGCCAGAGGAACCCGGTTGCGAACTGGCGGTGGGGAGAGCGCTGTAGATGACAGAGGAAGTGTAAGTGACACAGTTGGAGGAAGCGGGGACCTTGGGCTGGTATGGCATGGTGCTAATTGCGCCCAGAGACTCGGGAGGTTGAGTGTAGGTCTGGACCTGACCACTCGCATCGGTGTAGATTCCGGGGAAGTCCTGGTTTTCACCCTGGCAGGACTCGAAAGTACCATTTTGGGCGGTATTTGGGGAGTTGAAGGCGCATCCGATACGATCGTAAATATGCTCGCAGAAACGAGCAGCGTTGGCGCCGGCAGGGTCGCAAGCCTTAAGACAGAAACCGTTGCCGCCCATGAAGTTGTTCCACTCGATGACCTGCTGGTAGGTGTTGTTGTCGTTGGACCAGGCGGTGGAGTAGAAGAGACCGCCGAGAGGGTTACCACGGAGATCGGCACCGTGGGGGTCTAGCTCTCCTCCAAAGTCATCAGGAAGGAGGTTGATCAGAGTCTGATCGATAAAACCGACGACCTGAACGTAGTCCGAGGTCCTCATGAACTGAACACCCTTGAGGGCGCCAGCGGGGATGAGACGAGAGCCATGGCCGGGCTTGGTGCACCAGGCGACTTCCTCGTGTTCGGTCTCACCAATCGTGGTGGGACCGGTTGGGGGTGCCCAGAGACAGAAGTCTAAGAATAGATTGATGTGAGCGACTAAAGATAGCTGGGTACTGCCGGGGGGGACCGGAAATTACCGTCGATCGAGTTAATAATGGCAGTCTGGCAGAGGGACGACTGGTTTTCGGTCGTGGAGTTACACCTGTTGTAACCGGACTGCGTGCCACGGACGCCCCAGTCTGGGTCGGCTTGGTATGGCTGTCGGAACGGGGGCGTTAGATATTATATGCGGGAGTAAGAGTGGGGAAGCGGAGCGCACAAGGTTATTGTAGTCGAAGTGCTTCGAAGCCAAGGGAGTGATGGCTGAGGTTGAGGTGGTTGGGGTGGCTGGGGTGGTTGAGTTCTGGGCGTACACGCCAGACGAGATGACGGCGAGGGCCACAAAAGTTGAAAGAGTGAAACGAGGCATTGTCCTCAAGAGTGGGGGGTTATGTTGACGAGGGGTAAAAACGGACACGGGGGATAGAAGAAAGAGGAAGAGAGCGTTGCGAAGCGAGACGGCGCAGGTCCCCTGTTTTATTTGGAGACCAGGTCCTTAGGTAAGCCATCACTTTCCCACAGTCTGATCTCGGGTGATTAGAAAACGGATAAGTAACGGTTTGTTATTGCGCTTATAAAAACTCATTACCCCTTTGTTATCCCTCATCTAATTAGACTACAACCATGGTCCCCGCCCCGAAGAAGGCGTTCAGGGCCCTCAAGACCAAACTTCCCCTCAAAGTCTCATATTCCTCCAAGCAGAGCAACACCTTCGCACCTAATCCTGGTGAACTCCCCCTCGTTACTCTCCGCGTTCAGATTCTCGGGGCGAGCGACCTTCTCGCCAAGGACAGAAACGGCTTTAGCGATCCGTACGTCTTCAACCCCGTTTGATCTTGACATCTGTTAATAGTCCCACCCAGCTTCTTTGTCGTCTCGTGTCTTTCCGTTCGACACCAGACATGCGTCGTCAAAAAGACGTTGAACCCATCCTTTCCGGAGAAGGACGCTACCTTTGATTTCGATATCTACCTCTCAGTAGCCGATAAGCTCTCCGCCATCGAACTCATCGCCTGGGATAAGGACATCCTTGGCAAAGAATACCTCGGAGAAGCCGCCCTTCCTCTTGAAGACTGGTTCCAGGATGCACCCGCAGGGCGTACGTACGCCTGGGAGGCCACTCAGGTCAGTCAGCTTGATGTGTCGCATCCCGCGAGCGGCCATTGACGTAGTCTCCGGTGATCCGCAGCCCTTCTACATCCCTCTCATGTCCACACGAGGGAGCACAGAATCGCAGGGCTCCGTCAAAGTAAAGCTCGGTTTCGTCAGACCTCAGAACACTCAGCTCCTAATGGAGTTTCCTGATATTTATGCCGAAATCGTAAAACGATCGAGACCATCCGTTGTTTCCGCTCCCCCTGTGAGTCCCCGATTGAGATCCCCCTCCTTTTCGCTCCTTGCTCATCGTGTCCTATACAGACGGAGGGTATTGGTACAGTCCGTTCTAGCGCAGGTATCTCAGATTTCCAGGACGACGGACTTTCTTCCGATGACGAGGACGACGAGGACGACGACCTCCTGGCTCCTGTTGAATGTCTTACGCCCATCACTCCCACAGCCGATACGGGAGACAAGGACAAAACACCAACTCCCTCTCCCAAGTCAGTCGGTGGGCTCGCAAAGTTCCTCCCCGGAAAACGACAACAGTCACAACGTGTGGATTCGTTTGACTCCACGTTCACCGCTGATTCCTCCGCATCCACTCTAAGCCCATCGGGACCAATCACCGCTCAAGACGCAAAAGAGAAGAAACGCAAATTCAGAAGATCTAGGAAGGCTGGCGGTGGTGGATACCACTTCAACCCAGAGAATGATGTTCTTGGTATTGTCATGTTGGAGATCAAGGGCGCAAGTGATCTCCCTAAGCTTAGCAATAGTATGTGCGTTTGCAGCCGCCACGGCCTCAGCTCACTAATTATCGCGTGCAGTAACGAGGACCGGTTGGGATATGGACCCTTGCGTTGTCATCTCATTCGGCAAGAAAGTTTTCCGTACCCGTGTTATCCGTCATTCCCTCAGTCCGACCTGGGACGAGAAGCTCGTCTTCCACGTGCGTCGGTACGAGTCCAGGTTCAAGATTCAGTTTTCTGTTCTCGATTGGGACAAACTTTCGTCGAACGATCACATCGGCGATGCGACCTTCGACTTAACCGAGTTGATTCGCAGAGCACCACAGAAAGACCCAGAATCCGGTCTATACGCTGCTGACGAGGATGGGATTCATGATCTGGACGATTTCAAAATTCAACTCGCAATGCCGAAAGATCTTGGAGCCGACCCTAAGTACAAGCCCGAGCTGACGTTCAGGTTGGGACCCCCTTTGGCGTTCTTCTTCCTCTTTTGACAATCAGAGGTTTATAGGGCCAAGTATCAACCGTACGACGCGCTTCGCCAGAAGTTCTGGCGTCAGTACCTCAAACAATATGATGCCGACGAATCAGGCGACATGAGCCGGCTCGAGCTCACCTCCATGCTCGACTCTCTAGGTTCCACCCTCTCATCCCAGACGGTCAACTCTTTCTTCACCCGTTTCGACAAAGACCCATTCGAAGGGTCTATGAAAATATCTCAAGTAGTGCAGTGCTTGGAATCCGAGATCTGTAGACCCCCTAGCGAGAGGAAGCATGTGAGCTCTCCTCCGAACGAGGCTGACACCACGCCCACCACTCCAAGAGGTGTCAGGCTGGAGAATCCCCCACAATTGGATAGGATCGATTTCTCTGGTCCGTCTAACGTGCAGCCCGATGAAAATGGAAGAGGATTGAAACCCGAACCGCCCACCCCACAACCAACCGAGGGGGTTAATGTCCCCTTGCAAGATGTGGCGGCGGATTCCGGTAGCAATCGACCTGGGCATTCGACTCGACAATCTTCCGCTTCGTCAGAAGATACTGGGGAGGAGAGTGGTTCCGGGGGATCCGAGGAAACTCGGGAGAGGGTTATTAATATCAAGAACTGCCCCCTATGTCATCGGCCGAGGCTCAGCTCGAAGGGGGAGGTGGATATTGTCACCCACATTGCACTGTGCGCCAGCCAGGATTGGGGTAGGATGGACAAGATTGTTGTTGGAAACTTTGTGACCGCCAGCCAGGCGCAGAGGAAGTGGTATACGAAGGTCATCGCGAAGTTGTCCGCCGGAGATTACAGGCTTGGAGCTGTGAGTACTTGTCTCTTGGATACGCGCTTCCGGCGCTCATCAACTGTTCGCGTAGAATTCTGCGAACATTATCGTTCAGAACCGAATTACCGGCCAGCTGGAGGAGGAGAAGATGCAAGTGTATGTAAGATTGGGGATCAGGTTACTCTACAAGGGGGCCAAGTCTCGTATGGAGGGCAATAGAGGTACACGCTCTCCTATTTTTTCATTGCACCCGGATTTGGGGTCTAATAATTCTCGTATAGCTCGGAGGCTTCTCAAGACAATGTCCGTCAAGCAAGGTATCAAGTATGATGCGCCAGAGTCGGCGAAGGACATTCCTGCGTTTATCGAGTTCCATAATTTGGATACGAGTGAGATCCTGGACCCGATAAATTCGTTCAAGAACTTTAACGAGTTCTTCTATCGGTGCGTCTGCCCGTGTTTTACCACATCCCACACTTATCTTCTCTCCTCGCCCAGGAAACTCAAACCCGACGCTCGGCCAGTTGAGAACCCTGATGATCCTAACCGGCTCGTTTCTGGTGCAGACTGTCGACTGATGGCGTTTGAGAGCGTCAACGATGCAACGCGGGTTTGGATCAAAGGCCGGGAATTCTCTGTCGCACGTTTGCTTGGGGAAGCATACGCCGAACACGTGGAGAAGTATTACGGAGGGGCGTTGTGCATTTTCCGTCTCGCTCCACAGGATTATCACAGGTTTCACTCACCTGTCGATGGGAAGATTGGAAAGATGACGTACATCTCCGGAGAATATTACACTGTCAACGTGAGTGTCATCCAACTCGTCACCCGCACATTGAATTGAACGGAAGGGCTACCCTGTTTACGTCGACTTTTAGCCACAAGCCATCAGAACTGCTCTCGACGTCTATGGCGAAAACGCACGAAAGATCGTACCGATTGACAGCCCGAAATTTGGACGTGTCTTTGCGGTGTGCATTGGAGCTATGATGGTCGGCAGCATCAAGACGACCGTCGAAGAAGGTCAAGAGGTAAAGCGTGGTGACGAGTTCGGGTATTTTGCGTTTGGTGGATCGACCATTGTGGTGTTATTCGAACGTGGCGTCGTGGAGTGGGACGAGGACTTATTGATTAACGGAAGGGCTAGCTTGGAAACTCTCGTTAGGATTGGTATGGGAATTGGAAAGAGGACGCAGTAAAGGTTGAAATTTGAAAGGTTAAGATGCATGGTTCCTCTGCCTGTATTTTGCAAGACCAGAATCTCACGGACTTGTCTCGACTCCGCCGGATTTGATGGTGACGGCGGTAGTGTTAGGTTTGCGGCCGTTTGGATTTCGGTAGACCGTTTTCTCCGGAACCCGGCCCAGATCTCTCGGTGGTATTGGGATACAGCAGCCCGGACTGACGTTCGATCCCTAAGCACGACGCTCTCCAATTATCAGACCACTCGCAAACAGCTGTAAGAGGATCGTGACAGAACATGTATTACTGTCATTTACATTATTAAAAGACCATTATACAACCCCCGTGGTACACTTTCCCGCATAAGATCGCAAGTTATCTCCCAGCGGTAACAGCGAAAAAGAGGACGAAAATGCAAGAAG
>Ga0307515_10018283_pt1 | contig 12704 bp, 2 predicted proteins | sample 17_EM_MG_FD_194513 | JGI IMG/M metagenome (GOLD analysis project Ga0307515, IMG submission 194513) | Populus trichocarpa ectomycorrhiza microbial communities from riparian zone in the Pacific Northwest, United States - 17_EM | ecosystem: Host-associated > Plants > Roots > Unclassified | place... | reverse complement strand
TAATAAAGTCCTATAATATAACCTCCTATAGTCTCTCTGGTATTTTAATAGGTTATAGCCCTCTATATAGCTTATACCTTATTAGTTTATTCCTTTAGCAATCTAGATATTTCTTTATAACCTTTCTAGCTATTCTCTAAATTCCGTTAATAATATACTCCTCTTAAAGTCTTAATACTAAGCCCGTAGCTCTATTATGTCCCTAAGTTAATCCCTTATAAAAAATTTCCACAAATTGCTCTGCTATGCTCCTTAAAATATACTTTACTTCTTAGTTCTTATATATATCCAACTATAAATCTTCTAGCTATATCTCTAAAATCCTTTATACCTAAAAGCTTTCTAATAACTTATAAATTCTCTTTAATTCTTCCTAAGTGGCTATAATTTTTAGATAATTGTACCTAATCAATCCGTCTATATCTTTCCGCAGTAAAGCCCCTAATGGCTTTTTATTATTCTATAGTTTAGCTTTTTAACTTAGAGCATCTACTTATATATTATCTGTACCTTTAATATACTAAATCTTAAAATAGTATTCTATAAGCATTTCTGCCTATCTAACCTATCTTTAGTTAAGTTCCTTTATTATTAGGAATCCTATTAGGTTTTTATAATCCGTCTTAACTATAAATAGTTTCTTAGTACCTTATAAAAACGCTCTCTATTTCTTTAATACTATAACTATACCTAATAACTCCTTATTATAGATGTTATAGTTTAACTCTAGTAGTATTATCTTTCTACTATAATATGCTACTGGGTGCCATCTATCTTAATATTTCTATATAAAGTACGCCCCTAGTATATAATCTAATGCATTTGTTTCTATAACTATTTCTAGTCCTAGTTAATAAATCTTAAGAACTAGCTCCTAGGTAAATAACTCTTTAATTTTCTTAAATAATTCTTACTACTCCTTTCCCTATACCTATAGTTCTTCTTTCTTCGTTAACCGCGTAAGTGGTTTAATATCTTTTAACTACTACACTATAAACCTTCTATAGTAATTGCAAAACCCTAAGAATAATCTTAATTACGTAACGTTCTCTAGTTCCTACTAATTTATTATAGCCTCGATCTTTTCTAAATCTATACTAAATTAGCCTAATTTAATAATAAATTTAATAAAATCGGTCTTCCTAGTAAAGAACTTACATTTCTTAATTGCTACTAGCATCTATTCCTCTTATAGTCTCTTTAAAACCCATTTAATATATTCTCCATATTCTTCCTTAGTTATTAAGTAGATAATAATATTATTAAGATATGCTATAATAAATTTATCTAAGTGTTCTCCTAATATATTATTAATACGCTTCTAAAACGTTACTAATACGTTTATAAGCCCAAATTGTATAACTAATAGTTTATATAGTCCTTCCTTCGACCTAAAGGCTGCCTTCTATTTATCGCCTTCCTTAATCCTAATCTAATAGTACGCCTATCTTAGGTCTATCTTTATAAGGGTTTACACGTTGCCTATCCTATCTTAAATTTCGCTAATTAAGGGTAAAGGATACCTATCCTTCCTAGTAATACTATTTAACTATCTATAGTTAATATATAGCCTTAGTTTGCCATTTTTCTTTAGTATAAACAGTACTAGATAACCTGCTAATAACTATAATAGTCTAATATATCCCTTTCATAGGTTTTCCTAAATAAACTCTTTTAATACTCTACCTTCTTCTTCGGTAAGCTTATAGATTGGAAAGAACCTTAAACTTATTCCTAGTTCTAATTCTATCTTATAGTCCTACGCTATATATTCTAACAGCTTTTCGCTTTCTAGTGACTATAGTTTCTTACCATACTTATAGTATCTTTTTAGTACGTAACTTAGTCCTTTTTTTATTTCTTCGTAGGTTACTCCTACTTAGTACTATACTAACTTAGCTTATTATTACATCTTACGGCATTAAGTATCCTTAATATTAACCTAACCTATAACCCAATCGATCTTTAGATTATATTTTTATAACTAAGGCATTCCTAATACTGCCTTATTATTTCCTAATAGTAATATATTAAAAGATATCTCAATTTATCTTCCTTTAATAGTTAACTAAATAGGTCCTATTTTAAGATTAATAATGCCTCCTCTATAGGCTATTAGATCTCCTAAAATCGTTACTAATAGGTAAGGGTGCTCCTTTTTCCTGTATAGTAACCCTATTCTTTTAACTGCTACTAGTAATATATAGTTCCTTATTACTCTACTATCTACTAATACTTTAAACTACTAATTTTGCTGTTTAACTTATAAATTTAGGTATTATCCTTAAATTCCTTTAAGGGTCTAAGGCTCTACTACTAGCTCCCTCTAGTCCCGTAGGCCTCTACTTTTCCTAACTATTAGCTGCTTAATCCTATTTATACTTAGTCCGCTTTTAGCCAATACTTAATTTGTTTTTTATCTTTAATATACTATAGACACGTGTTCTCTAGGTATTCCCACCACTATTATCTATCTAGGTATTCTTCTATAAGGAATTTTCCTGGTTAAAATATTAAGTCTTTTTATTCTTAAACTTCCATGGGGTGCCAACTATGTATATACTTAGCGTTTTAATATTTCGCCTTATCTAATAACTAATACATCCTTACCGGGTACTTTTAGTGCTTATCTTTAGGTGCTTTATGCATATTACAGGCATCATCTACGCATACTATCTACAATAGTGTATAATGTGCTTAATATCTTAGGTTAACTCTTAGCTTATCTTTATCCCTAAGTTTAAACCTTTCTTATATTAATCTAAACGTTATAACTTTATTTATAGGTACTAAGATTTACCTCTCGCTTCTCTAGTTCTCTAATCGCTCCTTTAGATCTTTTAATGTCATAATTAAGGCTCCTTTAATGTGATTTATGGCCTTCTCCGTAATTAGGTAGTCTTAAATAACTTTTTCGTCTAACTATATATAGAAATCTTCCTACTTATTATTATGCCTCTGCCTATACTACTTTTAGTATAGCTGCTAGAGTATATACAGCTCGTCTATAAGGAAGTATCTTCTTATTACTGCGTCGTAATAGCCCTTTATATGTCGTTCTTCGAACCTAGTAGAAATCCCTAGATCCTCTTCTTATTCCAGTTTAATAAGCCACTTAGCCCTTAGTGTGCCTATTCTAGGCCTATTAATAATTCTTTATACTAGTACTCTATCCCTTATACGTCCTAATATACTAGATCTCTTATCTAGTTTCTATTCTTGCTATGCAATAATTCTTTATCTAAATTCTTCTATAGTTTCTTTTAGTTTGCGTCTTATAGATAGATCCTCAAAGTTCTCCTACTTCTTAATCTTAGTATTAACTCTTCGATCTTTAGGCCGAATACTATATTCTCCTAGTAAGTCCTCTAGGTCTATATATCTATCTCCTAGCCTAACTACTATTTGCATTACAGATTCTCTAATCTGTAAAGAAGCCTCTTACCTCTTACCTATAGGTGTCCTTATTTATACTCCGAATTCTTAGTCCCTTAGATTCTTTAATCCTAAGCTTGCTTCTAACTTAAGCCTCGCTCCTACCTTAGTCTAACTAGGCTTAGGTGTTCTCATCTTATCTTAAAAGTCTTAAATTTCACTTATCTTATCTTAAGAGTCTTATGCCTATAGGAATTCCTATCCTAAGCTCATTCGTATATCTTTAAACTAAGCTACTACTCTACTCCATCGGTTTTCATCCGTAGTGGGTCCTTAAGCTTACCTTATCTTATCTTAAGAATTTTGGTCGTCTTTTATCTTATCTTAAGAATCTTAAGCCTTTAGCCTTTTGCCTTTATCAAGTGCTAAAGTAGTTCGCTATCCTACTTCTCTTACGTCTTGCGAAGCGATAGATATCGTATCTAGTGGGGTCTTAATCCCTACTAATGTTCCCTATTCTATAGTAGAATTATCCTTTACCTCTTATATAATATCTCTAAGGTTTATATATTCTTAGTAAACCGCCCTTATTACCTTATCGTTATAAAATATTTCGCCTTTATTAAATTTATTGTCCTTAATATCCGATCTATAAACTAGTTCGCTAGTTCCTCTATACTCTATAAATTTCGGCTCCTATAGCCAATAGCTTACGCCGTACTTAGCGTCTTTATAAATTTAGTATATGTTATTATAATAAAACGCAAAACTTCTAATTAAACACTCTTTTATTCCTTATAGTATACTGTCGTCCCTCTATATATATATATCGTCTACTATTAGTCTGATTCCCTTCATTATATAGTAACTCTAACTATCTTTATAATCCCTTGCAAAGTAACCCTATTTTCCGCAATTTATATAAGCTCTATCTTTAAACCATTAACTTTACTATAGAGTTCGCCTAAACGTCTTCTGCTACTAAGATCCCTAGTTTAGCCTCTACTCCTTAGTCCTGTAATTACTAGATCCTTAACCTTTAGGTTTTTACAGTTTTTTACTCTATCTCTTATAGGTTTCTTTAGTACCACTTAGGTCTATTAGCTCTGCGCCATACTATAGTTTTTAACTTAGCTTTAGTTATTGCGTACTCTGCGCCTTATATAACTATAGAACTCTATTCTAACCTCTCTTAGTTTGTTCCCTTTAGTAGATCTAATTATTAATCTTAATTACTTAATCTATTAGTTCCTGTAGGGTATCCGCATCTTCTATTAGAATAATCGCGTTCTAGACTTTAGCCTTAAGTCCCTACTTATACTATACTATAAGCGCCCTATTATTCCACTTAACTTATATTACTAGCGTCTAAAACTGTGTTATATACTTAATTGCTAAGGTTTATTACGTAATGTCTTAGAGTTTTCTTTCCGCCGTGGTTACTGCCTCTAGGTCTCTAAACATTTGCGTAAGTCGTTCTATAAATCTATTCCAGCTTAAGAATATAAACCGTACCTCTTAGTTTATAGTTATTATTCCATTTACTTATATCTCTATAAGGTAAAGCTTAAACCACTTAAGTGCCCTTCCTATTAAAAACAATCCTATATACGCTATTTAATCCATAGGTATTACTAGCTTAGCTCCTTCCTATATAACCTTAAAGTGCATTTACGTAAGGAATCCTTTAAGCTTTAATCTCTCTCCTAAGAATCTTTTAATTGATAATAACTTAACCTTTACTGCGCCTATCCTATTAATCCTAGTTTCGAGTACTAGATTATTTTCTATTAACTAGTTAACTATTTCTTATAACTGTCCGACTGTTACAGGCTGCTATAAGTTAGTATCTGCTATACTGGTGTCACCTAACCTTAAAGTAGTTGCTGCCGTTAATAGCGTTATAGTGGCTGCTTTTGGTGGCATATTATCCGACTTTCTATATTTAATACCGTAACTAGGTAGTAATTATATAACAGAACCTTATAGCAAGAACTATAATAGGCTTATTATTAGGCTAAGTATATAGGTAATATAAGTTAAAGTTAATAACGTAATAATAACTAGTGGAGTGGTTGCCTAATAGATTAACTCTAATTATATTCTAAGAATTACTACAAAGAAGGAACTATCTAGGTAGGGACTAAGGGTCCTTAAATACACAACCGTACTCCTATAAAATCCTCCTTATATATAATATACGTCTTATATATAAGGTACGTAAGTTCCTCTTATTCCTCTCGTTTAATATATAGCATGTTATGTAACCTCGGCTACTATTCCTCATCATATGGTTCTACCGGCTCTATCCTAGACCGTGCTTAAATCAACCAACTAGCTTCTTCCGACTCTTCCTTAAGTAGTCGTAACATTGTACTTAAAGCGTCCGTAACAGCATTGTTAAATATAGCAATATGCCGCACTATATTGTTAAATATAGCAATATGCCGCACTATATTGTTAAATATAGCAGTATACCGCACTATATTGTTAAATGCAGTAGTACACAGCAGTATGCCGCACTGCATTATTAAATATAGTAGTATGCTGCACTGCATTATTAAATACAGCAGTATGCCGTACCTTAGTTAATACTATACGCTACACGTTATAGTGCGCGGAATGCGCATTTAGCCGCCAAATGCTGCCAAATGCTGTAAAAATGCTGGTAAATTTTTTCCTGACGTAGTTACTAGAGCCCCTATATTATAGTTATAATAGAATTACTACTTTTATCTATACTTTTTCTTTTCTTTATAAGCAACCTACTTAATACCTTTAAGGAAGGGGCAACCTAAGGGATTGGCTTTATTAATAATATAAACCTAATTATATATATGCTAATAGCTATAAAGAACTATAGGATACTAAAGAAAGCCTATAATATCTATATAGAATAAGTAAGATAATATAGAGTTTAATTCTTATTAGAGAAATACTAGCTAATCCATTTTATAAGAAAATGTAACTAATTTATAGATCTTTAATATATAATTTATATTTAAGGCTTTAGGGGTTAACTGGTATAAGGCCTAAGGGTATTAGGAGTATAGGTAGATAGTAAGCTTTGGTAGAGCGTATATACAGTATAAGCGGCCTATAAGGGCTAAGTATAGTATATTATAATATCTAGGATTATTAATTCTATATAGGGTCTATACTTTTAAAGGTTATACCTACTATATATAGTAGTTGTCTGGCTAACTATAATATATAGATTTAGTATTTAGGCTATTAGAGAAACCAAAAAGGCCCCCTTAAATTACTTGTTAAACTACTCTAAAAGGTCTAAACAGCCTACCCTTAGAGTATAATAAGCAGGTATAAGCCAATAGCTATAGTACTGCTTAAAAAGGAAGCTAATATTCCCCCCTATAACTATATATTAAAGCCGCTATAATATAAAGGGCGTAAAAGAAATATAACTTTATAGTTATAAAGTATATTAACTTATGCCTAAATAAACTATAGAGGGATTTTAGGGTGCCCTATAGAAGAATAAACTAATAACACTAAAGTAGGGAAGGTATATTAGAAAAATAGGTAGAGAAAGTAAAAGAAAAATAATATAATATTAGGGCTTAGGCCTATATAGAAGATAAAGGGAGATATATAAAAGGCTAGTAAAGATAATAGTAAAAGAGAAAAAAAAGCTAAAGTAGAGTATAAAAGAATACTAGGAAACTATCTACGATAATATAATACTGGTTAGACTAATGCTAAAGAGGTATATAGGAGTTAAAGGTATAAAGGCTAATTTAGGCAAGAAGAACCTAAACTATAGTATAGTTAACGCTATAGGGGGTAAATACCTAAGAGTTCCTAAAAGGCCTAATAAAGGTAGAAAATATAATAGTAATACTTTTAAGAATAGGAATAATAGGACTAAAAGATTAGCTTTACTAGGTAGGTATCTTAATAGGTAACCTAAGGTATAAATATAGCTGGCTAAAACAGATACTAAAATACGTAATACTGCTATGCCCCTTATATACTAACTAAAAAGTAATACTTTTAGTAGCTAGTATAGAGAACTATAATATACTACTCTTAATATAAAAAGGTCTTAAGGCGGTTACTTAGTAGCCTATTAGCTAAAATATACTGAACTAGTTTTAGGTTATAAAGAAAATAGTAATAAAAGATAAAGGGGTAAGTAATAGACGCCCCCTAATAACTCTATAGTAGTAAAGTAAAGTTTATAATACTAGCGCGTCTATAGGCTTATTATAGCAGTAGTAGTTCCTAAAAAGGTTAAAAAGTAAGGTAGTAGGTAACTTATAGGCATTAAGTAGGCAAGTCCTAAAAGGTAGGGAGATGGATTATAGGGTTTTCTTAAATAGAGTTTTCTCCCTATATATATAAGGAGTAGTCTATATAGGCCTAATGTTATAAACGCTTTAAGCACGATGTTATAACTACTTAAAAAAGAGTTAGAAGAAGCTAGTTAGTTAATCTAAGCACGGTTTAGGATGGAGCCGATAGAGCTATATAACGAGGAATGGTAACTAAGGTTATATAACGTTATATATAGTATACGCAGTATATAAAGGGAATGTATATATAATATATATAACATGTACCTTACGTATAAAGGAGATTTCTTAGGAGTATGGTTATATATTTAAAGGACCACAGTCCTTACCTAGATAGTTCTCTCCTTTATAGTAAATCTTAGAATATAATTAAAGTTAATCTATTAGGCAACTACTCTACTAATTATGTTTACGTAATTAACTATTCTATACCTATATACCCAGCCTATTAACAAGTCCACCGTAGTATTTCCTATAAGGCTTTATTATATATTTACTACTAAGGTTATAGTAAAAGAAGTTGAATAATATACTACTAAAAGCAGCAGCTATAATGGCGTCAATAGCGGCAACTACCTTAGGATTAGGTAATAATACTAGTATAGTAAATACTAACTTATAACTAGTTACTGTTAAACAGCTATAAGAAATAGTTAATTAATTAATAGATAATAATAGGATATTTAAAGAAAGGATTAATAGGATCGGAGTAGTTAAGGTTAAGTTACCCTTAATTAAGCGATTCTTAGGGGAGAAGTTAAAGCTTAAGGGATTTCTTACGTAAATGCACTTTAAGGTTATATAGGAAGGAGTTAAACTAGGAACGCCTATAGATTAAGTCGCTTATATAGGATTATTCTTAATAAGAAGGGCACTTAAGTAGTTTAAGCCTTACCTTACAAAGGTATAGGAGCACGGCATAATAACCACTAACTAGAAGGTACGGTATATATTCTTAAATTAAAACGGGTTTACGGAATAATTAACGCAAATATTTAAAGACCTAGAGGTAACTACTATAGTAAAAAGAAAGCTTTAAAACCTAGTATAAAGGACTTTAGCAATTAAGTATATAATATAGTTTTAAATATTAGTAATATAGGTTAAATGGAATAATAAGGCGCTTATAGCATAGTATAAATAGGGACTTAAGGTAAAAGTTTAGGATATAATTATCCTAATAAAAGATACGGATACTCTTAAAGGTTTAATTAACTAAGCAATTAAGATTAATAATAGGATCTACTAAAGAGAGTAGACTAAGAAGGGTTAGGATAGAGTTTTATAGTTATATAAGGCGCAGAGTACGCATTAATAAAGTTAAAGTTAAAAACTATAGTATAGCGCAGAGCTAATAGACCTAAGTAGTACTAAAGAATTTAAGGATTAAGTAATTAAAGGTTTAAGGAGTAGAGGCTAAACTAGGGATCCTAGCAGTAGAAGACGTTTAGGCGAACTCTATAGTAAGAAAAATGGTTTAAAGAAGGAGCTTATATAAATTATAAAAAACAGGGTTATTACATTAAAGACTATAGGAGTAGTTAGAGTTACTATATAGTAAAAGGAACGAGACTAGTAGACAATATATACGTATAGAGGGACGATAATATGCTATAAGGAGTAAAAGAATGTTTAATTAAAAGTTTTATATTTTGTTATAATAACGCATACCGAATTTATAAGGACGCTAAGTATAGCGTAAGCTATTAGCTATAGGAGCTAAAATTATTAGAGTTTAAAGGAACTAATAAACCAGTTTATAGATCGGATATTAAGGACAATAAGTTTAATATAGGTAAAACATTTAATAATAATAGGGTAATAAGAGTAGCTTACTAGAAGTATATAAACCTTAAAGATATTATATAAGAGGTAGAGGATAATTCCATTATAAAATAGGGAATATTAGTAGGGATTAAGACCCTACTAGATATGATATCTATCGCTTTATAAGACGTAAGAGAAGTAAAATAGCGAATTACTTTGGCACTTAATAAAGGCAAAAAGCTAAAGGCTTAAGATTCTTATAAAGAGATAAGAGATAACTAAGATTCTTAAGATAAGATGAGATAAGCTTAAGGACCTATAACGGACGATAACCGATAAAGCAGAGTAATGGCTTAGTTTAGTAATATATAAATAAGCTTAGGACGAGGTTTCCTAAAGGCATAAGACTTTTAAGACGAGATAAGTAAGATTTAAGACTTTTAAGATAAGATAAGAACACTATAAAAGCCTAGTTAAACTAAGGCTAAAGCTAAGCTTAAGATAGAAGCAAGCTTAGGATTAAGAATTTTATAGGACTAAGATTTTAGTAATAGAATAAGGACCATTAAAGAAATTATAAGTAAGGCTTAGTAATAGAATTAAAATATTAAAACTAAGATTAAGAAGTAAGAAGACTTTAAGGATCTATCTATAAGACGTAAACTAAAAGAAACTATAGATAAATTTAGGTAAAGAATTATCGCATAGCAAGAATAAAAACTAGATAAGAGATTTAGTATATTAGGTCGTATAAGGGATAGAGTACCCGTATAAAGAATTACTAATAGGCCTAGGGTAGGTATACTAAGAGCTAAATAGCTTACTAAACTAGAAAATAAAGAGGATTTAGGGATCCCTATTAGGTTTAAAGAATGATATATAAAAGGCTGTTATAATATAGTAATAAGAAGATACTTCCTTACGGACAAGCTGTATACACTTTAGCAGCTATATTAAAAGTGGTATAGGTAGCAATATAATAATAAGTGGGAAGATTTCTATATATAGTTAGATAAATAAGTTATTTAAAACCACCTAATTATAGAAAAGGCTATAACTTATATTAAAGGAGCCTTAATTATAACGTTAAAGGATCTAGAGGAATAATTAGAGGACTAGAGAAGTAAGAGGTATATCTTAGTACCTGCGAATAAAGTTATAGTATTTAGATTAGCATAATAAAGGTTTAAATTTAAAAATAAAGATAAGTTAAGAGTTAACCTAAAGCACCTAGCATACTATATACTATTATAGATTATATATATAGATAATATATATAAAATGTATAAGAATCTAAAAAAAAAGAACCGGAAATACCCTATAAGGATATATTAGGCGCTAGATAAGTAATAGTATAGAAATACTAAGTATATGCACGGATGGCATTTAATAGAAGTTTAAGAGTTAGGAGACTTAATACTTTAACTAAAAAGATTCCTTACGGAAAAATGCTTAGATGGATAATAGTAGTAGGAATGCCTAGAAAATATATATCTATAATATATTAAAGATAAAAAGCGAACTAAGTATTGGCTAAAGAACGAGCTAAGTATATAAGTATTAAGTAGCTAATAGTTAGGAAAAGTAGAGGCCTATAGAACTAGAGGGAGCTAGTAGTAGAGCCTTAGACCCTTAAAGGAATTTAAGAATAACACCTAAATTTATAAGTTAAGTAGTAAGATTAGTAATTTAAAGTACTAATAGATAGTAAAGTAATATAGAACTATATCTTACTAGTAGCAGTTAAAAAAAAAGGATTACCTTATAGATAGAAGGAGTAATCTTACTTATTAGTTATAATTTTAGAAGATCTAATAGCCTACGGAGGAGGGATTATTAATCTTAAAATAGGACCTATTTAGATAACTATTAAAGGAAGATAAATTAAGATATCTTTTAATATTCTACTATTAGGACGAGATAAGGCAGTATTAAGAATGCCTTAGTTATAGGAATATAATCTAAAGATCGATTAGATTATAGGATAGGTCAATATTAGAGATACTTAACGCCTTAAGATGCGATAGTAAACTAAGTTAGTATAGTACTAAGTTGGAGTAATATATAAAGAGACTAAGTGAGGCTTAAGTTATATACTAAAGAGATACTATAAATATGGTAAGAAACTATAGAGTCTAAAAAGTAAAAAGCTAGTAGATTATATAGCGTGGGACTATAAAATAGAATTAGAACTAGGAATAAGTCTAAAGTTCTTTCTAACCTATAAGCTTACTAAAGAAGAGTTTAGAGCACTTAAAGAGTTTATTTAGGAAAACCTATAAAAGGGATATATTAGACTATTATAGTTATTAGTAGAATATCTAGTATTTTTCGTACTAAAGAAGAACGGAAAACTTAGACTATATATTAGTAGTAGATTCTTTAATTAACGTCTAATACGGATCCTATCTAGGCCTACGCAGACTACTCCGTACACAAGGGAAAAGTAATATTGACGGGAAAAAACCCTTGCTATTGGGGGGGAAGGAAAAACCCTATAAGCTACCTCAGTAGGATAAAAAACCCTGTTTTGCTATGCCTGCACGTAGCAGCGGCCCTATAGGCCTACAGCTACGTCCTCCTCCTTAGATGTTTTGAACTCCTTAGAAACCACTACTTCCTTCTCTAGCTTATTTAGAGCTAGGGTTCACTACGTCCTAGCTAGGCCTTGCCGATTAATTGCTATATATAGTTATATCCCGTATCTTAACCACCCCCTATATGCTATCTCTTATTAACTATTGCCATATACGCCTTGCCTCCCCCCCCCTAAGGCCTATCAAAGGCGTAAGGGGGATTCATCCGCTCTACCATCCTAATACTAAAAGACGAAAGCGGGATGTGTATGTGTGTATCTAGGTATCTTTTGTGCCTAGGCCCCAGTCACTAGGCCCTCTCTAAGGGCACCACTCCGTTAAGAGGAGACAGGGAAAACCGTACGGGGTTATCCAGCTGCCTTTTAGTAGTATTACGGTAGTACGGCGAGTGACCGCATGCTCCGCGGGCGATCGCCCTAGGGGTTAGGAGGGGCCGTATATTTGCTCGTTCGTTCGTTCGCGCTTATCTATTCGTCAATGTAAGGTCGTCAATACTTTCTATTGGGGTTTTTGGGGATGTTATCGAAAACTACTCATCCATATTGGATCGTATAGGTGCCCTGGATAGAACAGTGTAGTAGTCGTCGTATTGTAGAGGGCCAACAGTAGTGGTTTTCAAGATCTCACCATCCGAAAATTTTTCACCACC
>Ga0307515_10018282_pt1 | contig 12704 bp, 14 predicted proteins | sample 17_EM_MG_FD_194513 | JGI IMG/M metagenome (GOLD analysis project Ga0307515, IMG submission 194513) | Populus trichocarpa ectomycorrhiza microbial communities from riparian zone in the Pacific Northwest, United States - 17_EM | ecosystem: Host-associated > Plants > Roots > Unclassified | place... | reverse complement strand
GTGAAGTGGGACGCGAACGGCCTCGTGCCGGCGATCGCGCAAGAGGTCGGCAGCAACGACGTGCTGATGTTCGCCTTCATGAACCGCGAGGCGCTGGCCAAGACGGCCGAGCTCGGCGAGGCCGTGTACTACAGCCGTTCGCGCGGGCGGCTCTGGCACAAGGGCGAGGAGAGCGGCCACATCCAGAAGGTCCACGAACTGCGGCTGGACTGCGACAACGACGTGGTGCTGATGAAGGTCGAGCAGCTCGGCCACGCACCCGGCGAACCGGGCATCGCCTGCCACACCGGCCGCCACGCCTGCTTCTTCCAGCTGCTGAAAGACGGCGAGTGGAAAACCGTCGAGCCGGTCTTGAAAGACCCGAAGAGCATCTACAAATGACGCTTGAGAAAACTTCGAACGACACGCTGGCGCGGCTCGCGGCCGTGATCGAGTCGCGTAAGGGCGGCGATCCGGACAAGAGCTACGTGGCGCGGCTGTTCGGCAAGGGCCCCGACGCGATCCTGAAGAAGATCGGCGAAGAGGCCACAGAGGTCGTGATGGCCTGCAAGGACGGCGTGCCCCAGAAGATCGTCGGCGAGGTGGCCGACCTGTGGTTTCACTGCATGCTGGCACTCAACGCACACGGTCTCACGCCGGCCGATGTGCTGAGCGAACTGGAGCGGCGCGAAGGGCTCTCGGGGCTGGAAGAATTCGCCTCACGCAAGGCGCAACAACGCGAGAAGGACGGTTCATGAGTGACATCATTGACAACGGCTCGGTCGTGAATGCCGAGCGCGACGATTCACTGAGAACGATCGGCCACATCAGCTACGCGCTGCACGCAATCGTTGCGATCGGCGCGGTGCTGCCGGGCGCGCACGCGAGCGTGCTGTTGCTGCTGATCGCCTTCACCCTCGACATGGTCAAGCGCGACGACGCGCGCGGCACCTGGCAGGAGTCGCACTTCAGCTGGCGCATCCGCAGCGTGCTCTGGGCCGGCCTGCTCTACGTGGTGACGATCCCGCTGTGGCTGCTGTTCCTGATCCCGGGCTGGATCGCCTGGGTCATCATCTCGGTCTGGTTCCTGTACCGCGTGGTGCGTGGCTGGCTCGCACTGAGCGATCGCAAACCGATGCCAGTGCCGCAATAGCGCGCAATAGAAGAAGAGCCGAGATGACTCACGACCCGAACTGCATCTTCTGCAAGATCATTGCCGGCCAGATCCCGAGCCGCAAGGCCTTCGAGGACGACGAACTGCTGGTGTTTCACGACATCGCACCGTGGGCGCCGGTGCATCTGCTGCTCGTGCCGAAGGAGCACGTGCCGACGATGTACGAGCTGACCCAGGCGCACGCGCCGCTGCTGGGCCGCATGCTCGCGATGGCGCCGGAGCTGATGCGCTCGCACGGCGTGACCAACGGCTTCCGCACCTTGATCAACACCGGCGAAGACGGCCGCCAAGAAGTACCGCATTTGCACATGCACGTGATGGGCGGTCCGCGTCCGTGGCTCAAAGGGTAAACAGCCCGAAGGGTCATCCAGACGCGGTACCCTAGAATTCCTCGCTTGTCGTTTGGAGAACAGTCATGGGTTCATTCAGCATTTGGCACTGGCTTGTTGTGCTGCTGATCGTGGTGCTGGTGTTCGGCACCAAGAAGCTCAAAAACATCGGCACCGATCTCGGCGGTGCGGTGAAGGGTTTCAAGGATGGTGTGCGCGATGGCGGAGCCTCGGCCACCGGCACCGACCCGGCCACGCCGCCGGCGCAGGTCAACGCCAACAAGGCGAACGACGCGAACACCGTCGACGTGGAAGCGAAGACCAAGTCCTGACCCGCACGTCACGTGATCGACTTCGGCTTCGACAAGATCGCGCTGATCGGCGCGGTCGCATTGATCGTGATCGGCCCCGAGAAGCTGCCGCGGGTGGCGCGCACGGTCGGCCATCTCGTGGGCAAGGCGCAGCGTTACGTCGCCGATGTCAAGGCCGAGGTCAATCGCTCGATCGAGCTCGAGGACCTGAAGAAGATGAAGACCGAGTTCGAGGACGCGGCGCGCAATGTGCACCAGAGCGTCACGAACGAGATCCACCAGACCAGCGCCGAACTCGAGAAGAGCTGGAACGATGCCACCTCGATGGCGCCGAACAGCGGCGAACACGTAGGCTGGACGCCCCCGCCCCCCGAATACAAGCATCCGAAGAAGAACTGGCGCCTCAAGCGCGGCGCCACACCGCAGTGGTACAAGCAGCGCGCCGGGGTGCGCGTCAAGGCGCAGTCGGGCGCCGCGCGGGTCGCGCGCTTTCGGCCGCCGCGTGCTTCGGTCTGATCCCCGATGAGCAGCCCTGATGACAAGCCCGACGAGTTGGCGGGCACCGAGCAGCCGTTTGTCTCGCACCTGATCGAGCTGCGCGACCGGCTGGTGCGCTCGTGCATCGCGGTCGGCGTGTGCTTCGGTGTGCTGATGATCTGGCCCGGGTCGGCCGGCCTGTACGACTTGCTGGCGCTGCCGCTGGTCGAGCACCTGCCCAAGGGCGGCACGCTGATCGCGACCAGCGTGATCTCGCCGTTTCTGGTGCCGCTGAAGATCACGCTGATGGCGGCGTTCCTGCTGGCGCTGCCGGTGGTGCTGTATCAGGTCTGGGCCTTCGTCGCGCCGGGCCTGTACATGCACGAGAAGAAGCTGGTGCTGCCGCTGGTGATCTCGAGCACCTTGCTGTTCTTCCTCGGCGTGGCGTTCTGCTACTTCTTCGTGTTCGGCAAGGTCTTCACCTTCATCCAGAGCTTCGCGCCGAAGAGCGTCTCGGCGATGCCGGACATCGAGGCCTACCTGAGCTTCGTGCTGTCGATGTTCATCGCCTTCGGCGCCGCGTTCGAGGTGCCCATCGTCGTCGTCGTGCTGGCGCGCATGGGGCTGGTCAGCATCGAGAAGCTGAAGTCGTTCCGCGCCTACTTCATCGTGCTCGCGTTCATCATCGCCGCGGTGCTGACACCGCCCGACGTGGTGTCACAGCTCGCGCTGGCGATCCCGATGGTGCTGCTGTACGAGATCGGCATCATTGCGGCGGGCTTTTTCATCAAGCACACGCAGGCGCCGGACGAGGCCAAGGACACGCCGGCAGCGTAGCTCAGCCGGCGCCGGGCCGCCCCAAGGTGGCTGAGCACCCGCTCGGCGGGTGGCGGCGGTATCCCGCCGCCGGGTGCAGCGTCACTCTTCGTGCTGCAGGGGCTGCCGTGACGGTGGCCGCTGCCCGACCGTCACGTTCAGGCCCAGTGCCTTGTCGCCGCGCTGCACGCCGATCGCCGCGACGGCCTGCGGCCGCAGCGCCGCCACTGCATTCAGCAGCTGACGCGTGCTGGTGACCGGCGTGTCGCCGATGCTCACCACCACGTCGCCCGGCCGCAGCCCGCCGGCGCTCGCCGGGCCGCTCTGCAGCACGCCGGTGATCAGCACGCCGCGCTGGATCGGCAGCTTCAGTGTCTGTGCGATCTCGGGCGTGAGGTCGCGCTGCTCGACGCCGAGGTAGCCGCGCGTGACGAGGCCGTCCTTGATCAGCGCTTCCATCACCTGGCGCGCGGTGCTGACCGGGATCGCGAAACCGATGCCCAGGCTGCCGCCGGTGCGCGAATAGATCGCGGTGTTGATGCCGAGCAGGTTGCCCGCGGCGTCGACGAGCGCGCCGCCCGAGTTGCCGGGGTTGATCGCGGCGTCGGTCTGGATGAAGTTCTCGAACACGTTGATGCCGAGCTGGTTGCGCCCGAGCGCGCTGACGATGCCCGAGGTCACCGTCTGGCCGACGCCGAACGGGTTGCCGATCGCCAGCACCACGTCGCCGACCTGCACCTTGTCAGCGTCGCCGAAGGTGATCGCCGGGACCTTGTCGAGCTCGACCTTGAGCACCGCCACATCGGTTTCGGGGTCGGTGCCGACGAGCTTGGCGCGCGCCTGGCGGCCATCGGCGAGCATGACCTCGATGTCGTCGGCACCGTCGATGACGTGGTTGTTGGTCAGCAGGTAGCCGTCGCTGGACACGATCACGCCCGAGCCGAGACCGATCTGCGGCTCCAGCTGCGACTGCTGCTGGCGATCACCGAAGAAGTAGCGAAAGATCGGATCGTCGTTGCGCGGGCTGCGCGGCGGTGCCTTGCTCGCGGTGATGCTGACGACCGCCGGCGAGGCCTGCCTGGCCGCGGCGCTGTAGCTCATGACCGTCGTTACGCCCATCACAGATCCGGAGGCTGCCGGCGTTGTCGGTGCCGCCGCGATCGTCACGACGCTGGGCAACGCGACCACATTGTTGCCGCGCCGTATCCACTCGGGCTTGAGCGTGGCGACGACGAACAGCATCGCGACCGCCACGGTCACGGCCTGTGAAAAGAGGAGCCAAGTCTTGCGCATGAGGGACCACGTGGTGACATCGAATTATCGATCAAGGCCCGGCATGTCGATTGGCGACAATGCCGCATGCGTGCCGAATCGAAATCCCTGCCCGTGGCCCTGACGATGGGCGATGCCTGCGGCATCGGCCCCGAGATCATCGCGACGCTGTTTCGTGGCGCCGACAGCGCGGGCTGTTTTGTGCTCGGCGACGTGGCGGTGATGCGCCGTGCCGCGGCGCTCACCGGCGGCATGCTGGCCGTCGCCCGCATCGAGCAGCCGAGCGACGCGCTGCAGCTGCCGCCGAACTGCGTGCCGGTGCTGCAGGTCGATGGTCTCGCCGCCGACCTGCTCGACGCGCCGCTCGGCCAGGTGGACCGGCGCGCCGGCGCGGCCGCCGCCGCGTGCATCACGGCAGCGGTCCGGCTCGCGCTGGCCGGTGAGATCGCAGCGATCGTCACCGCCCCCATCCACAAGGAGGCGCTCGCCGCGGCAGGCGTGCCGTACCCCGGCCACACCGAGATGCTGCAAGCGCTCAGCGCCCCCGGCAGCGTGCCGCCGCCGGTGCGCATGATGCTGGCCAACGACGAGCTGCGCACGGTGCTGGTGACGATCCACCTGTCCTTGCGCCGGGCGATCGACGCGGTCACCTTCGATGCAGTGCTCGAGACGCTGCGCATCGCGCACCGAAGCGCCGCGCGCTGGGGCCAGCCCGCGCCGCGCATCGCGGTGGCGGGGTTGAACCCGCATGCCGGCGAGGGCGGCCTGTTCGGCGACGAGGAGCTGCGCATCATCGGCCCGGCGATCGCGCAGGCGCGTGCCGAGGGCATCGCCGCCGCGGGGCCGTTCGCGCCCGACACGGTGTTCATGCGCGCGCGCAACGCGGCCGGGCACCCTGGCGAGTTCGACATCGTGGTCGCGATGACGCACGACCATGGCCTGATCCCGGTCAAGTACCTCGGCGTGGAACACGGTGTGAATGTGACGCTGGGCCTGCCTTTCGTGCGCACCAGCCCGGATCACGGCACCGCGTTCGACCTCGCCGGAACCGGTCGCGCGGACGCGAGCAGCCTGCGCGCGGCGCTGCGCATGGCGCGCCGTCTGGTGGCTGGCTGAAGATGGGGCACCCGGCCTTGCGGATACGCAAGGCCACCCGCCGAGCGAGTGTTCAGCCGGCTTGGGGCGGCCCGGCGCGCGTCTGAATTCAGTTCCGGGTCGGCGTGCCCAGCGCCGCGAGCTGCTTGCGGGCGCGGTGCGTGGCCCGCTCCATCAGGTAGGTGCTCTCGACGGCGCGCATGCGGCCGGTTTCGCACATGCGGGCGAGCATGCGGGCGGTCATCGAGATCGTCTCCTGGTGCCGCTTGCCGCGCGTGAACACGAAGAAGCTGCGGGCCGCGCTGACGTGCGTCAGGCGCACCTTCTGCCACTCGTCTTTCAGGTGCATCTGGTAGGCGAAACCGAGCTTGACGTGATCGAAGAGCTGCGGCCCGCGCGAGGGTTCGCCGGGGTCGGCGCTGCTCAGGTCGAGATCGACCGGAATGGCCGCGATGCGCGCCGCGGCCAGTTCGCCCGGCTCGGTGCTGGGGCCGGACTGCGCGTCGTCGTCGGCGCCGAGGTCGATGTCGACCACGCCTGACCAATCGACCGCGCTCTCGGTGATGAGGCCCACGCGCTCCGCCTCTTCGGGCGAGAAGCGCTGGGCAACGACTTCGGGCGCGACCTCGGGCACCGGGTCGGCGCTCGAGAGGGTTTCGCGGGTCGGCACCGGCGTGTTGAAGATGGCGTCGAGCTGCTTGACCATCATGTTGTGGTCGAGCTCGGACTGCGCCACGCCCTTCAGCGATTCGGCGTGCGCCGGCAGCAGCTTGCCGAAGAATTCGCGCTGCGCCGCGTCGGGCCAGCCCACCAACGCGAGACCTTCGTTCAGGTCTTTCATCAGCGGCGGCAGCGCCATCAGGAACTTCTTGCGCAGCATCGGCGAGCCCTTGGGCATGATGCTCATGACCAGGTCGCGGCCGACGCGGCGGTAGCGCTTGGCGCGGTCGGAGTCGACCCCGTCGCGGCTGACCGCGAGCACCAGCGCTTGGCCCCAGACCTGCGGCAGGAACTCGTTCAGCCAGCCCGGCAGCGCCATCGGCTGCAGCACGCCCTGCAGCTGCATCATGTAGCGCTGCTGCAGGCGCAGCTCGCTTTCCTTGCTGCCCAGCGTCGTGGCGGTGCCTTGCACCTGCGCTTCGCTGTGCGTCTGCTCGGCGATGAAGGCTTCGAGCGCGGCGAGCTTGCTGGTGTAGATGTCGAGCTGGTCGAAATCGCCCTCGACGATGTCCTGGACCAGCGCCCGCACGCGCTCGAGGAATTGCTTGCCCGGCCCATCGTCGAAATCGTCGAACGCACAGGCCAGCGACGCGATGCGGTTCACGAAGCGCCGCACCGGGTGGCGGCGCGACGAGAAGAAGCTCGAGTCGTTCAGCGCCACGCGCAACACCGGCAGCTGCAGCCGCGCAATCTGGCGTGCCATCTGCGGCGGCACGCGCGTGTCCGACAGGATCTGGTCGAACAGGCTGCCGACCACGTCGATCACCATGTGGTCGAGCTTGCCGCTCGAGGCCTGCATCAGCTCTTCGCGGTGGGCGCGGATCAGGTTCACGGCCATCAGGCCGGTGAAGCCGTCGGCCGCGTAGGCCGGGGCGGTGCCTGCGCCGAGTTCGCCGCCGCCGGTCACGGCCGCCAAGAGCGCGTCGGACGCGCTGGCCGGACCGCGCGCAAGACCATTGGCGCGCGGCGCCGCGTCGAACTCGCCGGTGCGGCTGGAGACGGCGCTGAGGTGGCGCAGCAGCGCCATCATCTGCGCGTCGGCCTGGCTCGGCGTCAGGCCGGAGCGCGAGCTCAGCGCCGAGCGCGACGATGACCCGCGGCCACCACCCGGGGTGGTCGGCGCGTGCAGGCTGCTGGCGCCGCTGCCTCGCATCGAGCGCGGGTCGTAGCCTGCGCCTGCATGGACGCTGTGCCGGCCGTCACCGCCCGAGTCGCTCGATTGGCTGTCGAGTTCGCTTGCCTGGCTGCGCGTGCTGTTCAGGGTCGCGTAGGCTGAGTTCAGCCCGGGCAGCTGGTTGCCGGGCCCTTCGACCTGGCGCACGCTGAGCATGACCGGCTTCACGCCGTGCGCCTGCAGGCCGCGCAGCACCTGCGTGTAGCACTCGGGCATGGCCTTGGCCATCGCCGCGCCGAGTTCGCGCGCGAGCAGCTTGCGGGATTCGGTCTCTTTGGTCACGACCTCGATCGCGCGGTACAGCGCGGTGCCGATCACCTCGGCGCGCAGCGGGTTGCGGTCCTGGTCGGCGCGGCCGGTCTTGAGCAGCGAGCCCATGTAGGTCGCGAGTTCGCGCAGCTCGGCCTCGCAGGCGTGCGAAATCTGCTGGCTGATGCGGTCGGCGAACATCCGTTCTTCCATCTCGGAGTCGTCGACAAGGCTGAGCGATTGCCAGTCGGTCTCGGCGAGCTTGCGGCGGTTGTCCTCGCGCGGGGCGAGCTCCTGGTTGATGCGGGTGCCGATCTCGCTGGCGAACACGCTGTGCAGCAGGTTCATGTTGCGCCGCAGCTCGAACTGGGTCGTGGCGAGCAGGTCGCGCTCGATGATGCGTGTGCTCGACTGCCCTTGCGCCGTCAGCGTTTCCGACACGCGCCCAGCCACGGTGGCGAGGGTCGCGCGGATCGGGTTGGTGGCCGCGTCAAGCGCGGCTAGCAGTCGTGGGTCGGTCTGGGTCATCTCGGGCGGCGTGGTCTGGCATCGCAAGCGCGGGCGCAATGCCGCCCAGCCTGCCACTACTTCGTCAAGTATGAGCCCAAATATGAGGGGAAATTGCGGCGCATTTTAGGGCGCCGGGCGCTCACTTCTTCAGTGAATCGCGGATCTCGCGCAGCAGCACGATGTCTTCCGGCGTCGCCGGCGCGGCCGGAGGCGGCGCATCCTTCTTCAGGCGATTGATCTGCTTGACCATCAGGAAAATGATGAGCGCCAGGATCACGAAATTGATCGCCACGGTGATGAAGTTGCCGTAGGCGAACAGCGGCACGCCGGCCTTGGTGAGTGCCTCGTAGGTCATCGGGCCGTTGTAGCTGGCGGGCGGCTGGGCCAGCGTGATGAAGTAGTTCGAGAAGTCCAGGCCGCCGAAGGCGCGCCCGACGATCGGCATGATCAGGTCCTTGACGATCGAGTCGACGATCTTGCCGAAGCCTGCACCGATGATCACACCGACGGCCAGGTCGACGACGTTGCCCTTCATGGCGAACTCTTTGAATTCGGACGCGAATGACATGCGCTGCGCTCCTGTTGGTTTGTTGCGCCCCCGCGCCGCTGCGGTCGTGGCTTTGCTTAGTATTCCGGAGGTCGCCGGGAAGTCAAGCAGCTTGACACGTCCGCTAGAATGCCGGGTTGACCCTGACCTGATGTGCAAGTTCTGAGGACCCTTTATGACAGACGTGCTGAGTGACCAGCCAATCGACAACAGCAAGCGCACCTGGATCATCGCTTCCACCTGTGCCGGCGTGGTGGGCACCGGCGCCGCAGCGGTGCCATTCGTCGCCAGCTTCCAGCCCAGCGAGCGTGCACGCGCCGCGGGTGCAGCGGTCGAGGCCGATATCGGTGGTCTGAAGCCGGGCGAGAAGATGACGGTCGAGTGGCGCGGCAAGCCGGTCTGGATTGTGCGGCGCACGCCGGAGCAGCTCGCCGAGCTGGCCAAGGTCGACGGCCTGCTCGCCGACCCGCAGTCCAAGCGCACCAACTTCGCGACCACGCCCGAATACGCGCGCAACGACTGGCGCTCGATCAAGAAGGAATACCTCGTCGTCGTCGGCATCTGCAGCCACCTCGGGTGCTCGCCGAGCGACAAGTTTGCCCTCGGCGCCCAGCCTTCGCTGCCGGACGACTGGAAGGGCGGGTTCCTGTGCCCGTGCCACGGTTCGACCTTCGACATGGCGGGCCGTGTCTACAAGGACAAGCCGGCTCCGGACAACCTCGAAGTGCCGCCCTACATGTACCTGTCGGACTCCCGGCTGATGATCGGCGAAGACAGCAACAACAAAGCCTGAGCTCGCGTCATCGCGACCTTGAACCCAGGCACCAAGACGGCACCCCAGGAGTACCACCCCCATGGCTGAATATCACGAAGCCCCCGCGAATGCGACGGCTCCCCAGAAGCTGCTGAACTGGGTCGACAACCGGTTCCCGCTGTCCAAGCTCTATAACGAACACGTCGGCGAGTACTACGCGCCGAAGAACTTCAACTTCTGGTACATCTTCGGCTCGCTCGCGATGCTGGTGCTGGTGATCCAGATCGTCACCGGCATCTTCCTGGTGATGAACTACAAGCCCGATGCGGCGCTGGCCTTCGCCTCGGTCGAGTACATCATGCGCGACGTGCCGGGCGGCTGGATCATCCGCTACATGCACTCGACCGGCGCGAGCGCGTTCTTCATCGTCATCTACCTGCACATGTTCCGCGGGCTGCTGTACGGCAGCTACCGCAAGCCGCGCGAGCTGGTGTGGCTGTTCGGCTGCGGCATCTTCCTGTGCCTGATGGCCGAGGCCTTCATGGGCTACCTGCTGCCGTGGGGCCAGATGAGCTACTGGGGCGCGCAGGTGATCGTGAACCTGTTCGCCGCCGTGCCCTTCATCGGCCCCGACCTGGCGCTGCTGATCCGCGGCGACTTCGTCGTCGGCGACGCGACCCTGAACCGCTTCTTCAGCTTCCATGTGATCGCGGTGCCGCTGGTGCTGCTGGGCCTGGTGGCCGCGCACATCATCGCGCTGCACGAGGTCGGTTCGAACAACCCGGACGGCGTCGAGATCAAGGCCAAGAAGGACGCCCGCGGCATCCCGCTCGACGGCATTCCGTTCCACCCGTACTACACGGTGCACGACCTGTTCGGCGTCAGCGTGTTCCTGCTGATCTTCAGCGCGGTGCTGTTCTTCGCGCCCGAGGGCGGCGGCTACTTCCTCGAGTTCAACAACTTCATCGAAGCCAACCCGCTGAAGACGCCGCCGCACATCGCGCCGGTCTGGTACTTCACGCCGTTCTATTCGATGCTGCGTGCGACCACCGACCTGATGGTCAACATCCTCGCCGGCGTGGTTGCGCTCGGCGCGGTGCTGGGCATCGTGCGCGGCGGCTTCGGCGCGATGGGCAAGGTCGCACTCGCAGTCGTCGCCTTGGTCGCGGTGTTCCTGCTCAAGACCTTCGACGCCAAGTTCTGGGGTGTGTGCGTGATGGGCGGCGCGGTCATCATCCTGTTCTTCCTGCCCTGGCTCGACCGCAGCCTGGCCAAGTCGATCCGCTACCGGCCGGGCTGGCACAAGGCCCTCTACGGCGTGTTCGTGTTCTTCTTCCTGGTGCTGGGCTACCTCGGTTCGCAGCCGCCTTCTGCTGCCGGCAACGTCGTGTCGCAGCTCGGCACGCTGGTGTACTTCGGCTTCTTCCTGCTGATGCCGTGGTGGACCCGCCTCGGCACCTTCAAGCCGGTGCCCGATCGCGTCGTCTACGCCGCCCACTGACCCGCGCCCGACGGAGTACCACCACAATGAAAAAATTCGTCCTTTCCCTGCTGGTCGCGTTCGGTTGCGTGGCCGGTGCATCGGCCAACGAGGGCGGCTACGCCTGGGACAAGTTCCCGGTCGAGAAGATGAACGACATCGCCGCGTTGCAGAACGGCGCGAAGCTGTTCGTCAACTACTGCCTCAACTGCCATTCGGCCGCCTACATGCGCTACAACCGCATGAAAGACATCGGCCTCAGCGACGAGCAGATCAAGCAGAACCTGCTGTTCGCCACCGACAAGGTCGGCGACACGATGAAGGTCTCGTTCGACCCGAAGCAGGCCAAGGAATGGCTCGCTGCCGCACCGCCCGACCTGTCGGTGATCACGCGTTCGCGCGCCGACATCGGCAAGGGCAGCGGCGCCGACTACCTCTACACCTACCTGCGCACCTACTACCGCGACGGCACCAAGGCCACCGGCTGGAACAACATGGCCTTCCCGGACGTGGCGATGCCCAACGTGCTGTGGGAGCTGCAAGGGCAGCGCGCGCCGAAGTTCGTCGACGAGAAGGACCACCACGACCCGAGCAAGACCGTGCGCGTGTTCGAAGGCTTCGAGCAGCTCACGCCGGGCAAGCTCGACGAGCAGGCCTACAACGAGGCCGTCGGCGACCTCGTGGCCTACCTGCAATGGATGGGCGAGCCCGCGCAAGGCCAGCGCACCCAGATCGGGGTGTGGGTGCTGATCTTCCTGAGCGTGCTGACCTTGTTCACCTGGCGCCTCAACGCTTCATATTGGAAAGACGTCAAGTGATGTCGCCCACGCCTGCAGCCTGACCGGGGCTTGCAGGCCAGTTGCGCAGTGGGATGCCTCATCCGGCCGACCACTGCGTTCTCATTTTCTGACACGCGGTCTCTCACCCCGATGAGACCGCAGACAAAGGATCCGCTGCCATGATGGTGCTCTACTCCGGAACGACCGACCCCTACTCGCACCGCTGCCGCTTCGTCCTGTTCGAAAAAGGCATGGACTTCGAGATTCGCGATGTCGACCTCTTCGCCAAGCCCGAAGACATCGCGCTGATGAACCCGTACAACGAAGTGCCGATCCTGGTCGAACGCGACCTGATCCTGTACGAGTCGCACATCATCAACGAGTACATCGACGAGCGTTTCCCGCACCCGCAGCTGATGCCGGGCGACCCGGTGGCGCGCGCACGCGTGCGGCTGTTCCTGTTCAACTTCGAGAAGGAGCTGTTCGCGCACGTGAACATGCTCGAGTCGCGCGGCATGAAGGGCACCGACAAGCAGCTTGAGAAGGCGCGCTCGCAGATCCGCGACCGGCTCACGCAGCTCGCGCCGATCTTCTTGAAGAACAAGTACATGCTGGGCGACGACTTCTCGATGCTCGACGTCGCGATCGCGCCGCTGCTGTGGCGCCTCGACTACTACGGCATCGACATGTCGAAGAACGCCGTGCCGCTGCTGAAGTACGCCGAGCGCATCTTCTCGCGCCCGGCCTACATCGAGGCGCTGACGCCGTCCGAGAAGGTCATGCGCAAGTAGTCGTGGTGATGAAGCATTTGTCGTCGCGCATGCGGGCCGCCGCGCCGGGCCGTCCCAAGCAAGGCCCGCCCCTCCCGGAGGGTCGGTCGCCGTACTCGGCGAGCGGGGTGTCGTCATGAATCCTCCGATTGCCCCGGCGACCGCGGGCACGTCCACGCGCCCGTACCTGATTCGGGCGCTGCACGACTGGTGCACCGACAACGGCTTCACGCCGTATGTCGCGGTGTTCGTCGATGCGCGCGTGCAG
>Ga0307515_10018281_pt1 | contig 12704 bp, 6 predicted proteins | sample 17_EM_MG_FD_194513 | JGI IMG/M metagenome (GOLD analysis project Ga0307515, IMG submission 194513) | Populus trichocarpa ectomycorrhiza microbial communities from riparian zone in the Pacific Northwest, United States - 17_EM | ecosystem: Host-associated > Plants > Roots > Unclassified | place... | reverse complement strand
CGAACTCCTATATATTGAGATGATCTCCTTTTCTCTTTCGTGGGAATGAAGTGAAATTACATTAGATGGTTATAATTGTTCCATTTCATTAATTTTTTCTTCTGTGAAAAGAAGAGTTTTTTTTTTTTTTGGGCTATTTTGATTAGCATGCTTTTAATTTTTTTTCTTTGATTATCCTTACAATTAATATTAAATTATTTCTTTGCTTTTGCGGGATTTATCCAAGTATCTGATTTTCTAGTTTTTCATGCTAAAAAATCGATTTTTATCCAACCAAACTAGTTTAGTTTAAATTAGTTTTTGATTTGGTCCAGGATGTTTTTTTAAAAAATTATTATTCCTGGTTTGGTTGTTCTTCTAGATTTAAAATGTACCGTGAACCACGATAAATATTAATCTTTTAAATAATAATTAATTTATCATAAATTATTATAAAAAAATCCAATCACTGGAATCTTTTGAAAACCATCATTCAAGAAGAGACTTTTTATATACACATCACTTGCACAATTAATTGAACTTTAATACCATTATAAATTAATGGAAAACGAGGTGTGCTATGAATTATATTTCATTGATAATATATATATAGATCGCTCCCATTCAAACTACAAAATAAAGTGTGAATATATTGTAATTAGTCAACAAAAAACAACCATCACAGTTCAGTAAAAAGACATCACACGACTTATTGAACTGATGAATGTTGAGTTGTGTCTAAAACTAATTAAATAATTTAATTAGATAATTTTTATGTACTAGTCAATGTTATTTTTTATTTATTTAAAATAGATTGAAGATGGTTTTTGTTTAGTACAAGGATAAAAAACGAGTATTGTGACAAGTTCAATATACATGTGTTTTCTCTGTAATGTAATGGAGAAATTAATTGACTTCGTGTATTTGAGGTAAGGTTCGTAGAAAAGAATTAATTGTCAAATTTATTTTTTTTTGGAGAATATTTGATTATGTGATAATATTGATTGTTTTTTAAAATGATTTTTACTTGAAAATATATTAAAATAATTTTTATTTTATTTTTTAAAATTTCTTTTTAACATTAGCACATTAAAACAATTTGAAAATATCAAAAAAAAAACTTTGAAAATATCAAAAATAAAAAAATTTAAGTAAAGATAAAAATAAAAATAAAAAAATTTAACTTTTTTTTAAAATAATTTTCAAAGACAAAAACAACACAAACACAAGCTCTTAATTTTTAACTAGTAATTTGTTGAAGGACTATTACTTTTACAAATCACAACACTAGCTCCCAATAATTTAACCAATGATTTTCATATATTAATATTATTATATGAAAACCATTTAAAAATACTTAAAACATTAATTTATAATAAAAAATTCAATTTCAATTCTAAAACGTGTATCACGCCGAGACTATTCCCACCGAAGGTGAACAACTCAGCAAAAGGGCTCCAATTAATACGGTGAACGACAGCTCTGACCTCATCAGAACTTTTAATTGATTACTCAATGCCTTAATTCGACCCACGTGGGTCATGCTGATAGATGATAAATTAATTACTTATTTATTTGTATCATTAAATTTAAAATAAACAAACTGTAACTAAGATTGTAAAGATAAAATTATTTTTATATCAAGATAAAAATAGTTTTTATTTTTTAATATATGACTAAATATAATAATATGTTTTTGCATGATTGTTCCATAATTTAAATTTTTTTGTTTAATCAAAAGTATTTCCAAGTTTATTTTGGTCGAAACTAATTCACTATTTTAAAAAAATAAAAATATTATTTTTAAAGTGTTTATTTATCTCAAATAGAGATAATACCTTTATGATACAACTAAACCCTCCAAAATTCTAAAACAAAAAAAAAACGAGAAAGAAAATATATATATATATATATATGTTATCCGTGTAGTAACTAGTTTTATTAGATTTTAAAATATTGTAATAAAATACTATATCTTTGAATATTATAACTGTTAATAAAACTATGTAATTATTAATGAAATAATTATATTTTAAATTAAATTAAATAGTTTTTATTTAGTTTTATCTCAAGAATCATAAATATTAAAATCAATTATAAAAATTAAAGAAATTAATTCAAAATCTTTCTAAAGGGAATGTCTCTTTCCAATATTAAATAAACATATTTTTCTGCTTTATTTATTTACAAACTTCCAACTTCACCACATGTCACTTAATTTTACCACCTCCATGCACCAATCACTAATAATATGTTTTTGCATGATAAATCAACTCACATCATTTCCCCTTACCATACTACAAAACGCTATAAATAGATGCGCTCAGCTTGTCGAGATTGCAACAGAGGTGGGCACAAAAAATCATCATCATGGCCACTAATAGCTATGGTGAACATTTCTATCAAAATAAGCTGCTGCTCGATCCAACAGAAGCTAGTTTCCTCGATCTGATTCTTTTCTTAGTTTCCTCTAACATAAAAGGTAGAGGATTCATTGAGTGCCACGAAGAGCAAGGGCTGAGAAATTTTAATAGCCGATGGATAGTCGTCATATCAGTTCTTGTGCAAAAAATCCTACTTTTCTTCAGAAAACCTATGGCTATGATAGGAAATGCGTTGGAGATGTGGTTAAACCTTCTCCTATCCAACGGCGGCTTTTTCAAGCTCTTGTTAAATATTTTGAAGGGTATGCAATATTGCATGTTTGCTTCTTTCGAATCGTTATATGAGACTGCATGTCTGCCCTTTTTTTCTTACAAAAGATGGATTAATCATATATAGATTCATAATATTTGTCAAACTATATAGCTAGAAGGCAACAACATGATGCACTAAAATAATTATTTTACTTGAAAAATATTTCTGACACTAATATTAGCGATCACTCACCTCTCTCTCTCTCTCTCTCTCTCTCTCTCTCTCTCTCTATATATATATATATATATATATATATATATATATATATATATATATATATATATATATATGCCCTGAACGTTTACATGTACTCTTGATAATGCATACAGATACCATTAATTAATGTCATGTCAATGCAGGAAAAGTTGTAAAGACACCAGATCGATCATCGGAAAAGTTCATATCCGTTATAGGAAATCTTGACTTGAGAGTGGAACTAGACAAGAAATCCAGTCCTGGTGACAAGAAGTATAATGCATCCTTGTCTTGGATGGCCGCTAAATTGGCATACGAGAACGGAGCCTTCGTTGAATCGATAGTCAAAGATCACTGGAATGTAAGTATTTACGTCTATCGCTAGCATAAACCTAACATGAATAATTAACGTGTGTGCTGCATGGTCATTGAAGAGAATATAAATTATGACCAATCACAGCTGAAGATTTAACAAAAATTAATGTTGTCTAATTAATGAGTGTTAATGATGTCTTAATTTCTCGTCTCACTTCTTTGCAGATGAAATTCTTGGGTTTCTTCGACTTTTGGAACGGTTAGACTTCCCTAACATTACTTGATCTGGTTCATTTCCTTATTAAAGATATTATATGTATAATTGTGTCCAAGATCAAATCCAAAGTACCTATCATTTTTTTTTTTCAAAATCTAAGTCATCTCAATTTTATTTCTTTTAAAAAATATCTTAGTTTAGAGCCAGGTTTGACCAGATCAACAAAATTACTAAATTAATCTATTAAATTACTCAAGTTTGTTTAAGTTAATGACAAAACTAATTCAAATTAAAATTTAGTTTGGATAAAGTTTTGAATTATTGATTTATTAAATCAATTATCTTATACTATCAAAAAAAAATCAATTATCTTATTAGATCAGATCTAATAACTATAATTACATGTATAATTACATGAAAATGAATATATATATATATATATATATTTCTCTAACTATGATAATAAAAAATAACAAAGGGAAATTTGTTGATCGATGACTCTAAAGCATTAAATTAACTAAATAAAATCGATCATTGACCTCCAGTCAATTATTAATGAACTCATAAACATTATGAAGTGAGTTTTGAACGCTTCATCAGAATTTCAATTTCAATAATTATTGTTTATTAAGGGGAGGTGTGGTATCATATATGTTTTTAAAAACCAAATTTGAAAACAGAAAGAAAAATCTAAAGAACCTAATCATCAAAAATTCTAAAAATGGCTGTTAATTGGTTTAGCTTTTTTCTTTTTATTTAATAAAAAAATAAAATATTTTTTTTTGTTTCTAAAAATCCGAAAAAAGGGGGTAAATGATACCAAACTACCCCTAGACAAATCTAATCATCTAAGTTTGAATTTATGCACAGCATTAATAAAATTTAAATTTAACTTTTTATAGTTTTTTTTTTATGATGATCGTTATGGATTGTCAATTATATATCTTTTGTCTCTGTAATCAAGCAACTTAAAAGAGTATTAATTGGCCTGCTAATCTCCATCACTTCTGATAAAAAAAAAAACAATCTATAATTCGAGTCAAACATTATAACATCTATGGAAATAATGAGGATTTTATCAAACAAATAAAAACAGATGATATTGGATGATATTCTCACAAGAAAAGGGATGGTACTTACAGATTTCTAGTCATAAGAGTTTGATGTGCTCAGTTGTTAATTCGTTGATTCGAAACTTGATTATTTTTTTTTAAATATATAGCCTTGTTTAATTTATTTTTTTAATTTAAATCAATTTATTCAATTAACAATCTAAATCTTAGATCAACTTACTTAGATCTATGTTCGTTATTGTGCTCCAAATTAGAATTGTTTTTTGTTGGAACATAAAATATTTTTATGTGATTGGTAGGATATTGTTGTGCAGAGAGAGAATGAAAATATTAAAAAAAAACATATAAAAATATTTTTAAAACAAACAAGGAAAGATTTTAAAAATATTTTTTTTATAAAATATTTCTCATAAAACAAAATAAAAGGACGCTTAGTATAAAAAAAATAAAAAAACTTTGGAAAAGCGATTGCAATAGCAGACACACTTATTACTGTCCAGCCAACATCAAAATCAACTGACCGCAAACACATGTCATCTCACATGCCCTTCAGAGCACCAGACTCGTATATAGCAAAAGGGAGCTTCCAAGAATGTCCTCTCCCTTTCCTCTTCTCCATCACTGCATGTATATTTCAAACTAAACGCTCTTTCAGAACTCAAACCCACACTCTGGATTTGGACTCCAGGAAGAGCAAAAGGCAAACCCAACCACTTCATTTAAGATCCAAGCATATCATTTAATATGAACGTTCAAAAGAAATTAAAACAAAAATATCATTCATGTGACGATCTATGTCACCTTTTCTTTTGTTGTTTTTCTGTCACATGCACTGCTGTTATCTCTAGCGGATCTAATAACTATGAAAAAGAAAAGGCGTAATCCTTGAAGAATTTTAATTTCCTATTGGAAAACAAAAGGGCCACGAATAGTTTTTTTAATTGTGATGCTTCGCAGATCACTTGAACCAGGCTTCAACGCATGCCTTCATGTTCCAAGATACAAAGGCAGACCCTAACCTATTTGTGCTGGCATTTAGAGGGACCGAACCATTTGATGCATATGGATGGGCCACAGATGTGGATCTCTCCTGGTATAAGTTTAAAGGCATAGGTCAGATCCACCGTGGCTTTATGAAAGCCCTGGGCTCGCAGAACAATGGCTGGCCTAAGGAGATTATTGAACCAGATCATGACCACTTGTATGCGTACTATGAAACGAGACAAATGCTGAGGGACATAGTTTCCAAGAACGAGCAAGCAAAATTTATAGTTACAGGGCACAGTTTGGGAGGGGCATTGGCCATATTGTTTGTGGCTGTGCTAACCATGCATGGCGAGGCTGAGTTGCTGGAGAGATTGGAAGGCGTTTACACATTCGGGCAGCCTAGGGTTGGGGACGAGGAGTTTGGGGAATACATGATAGATGGGTTGAAGAAGCATAAAGTGAAATACCTGAGATACGTCTATTGCAATGACATGGTTCCTAGAGTGCCTTTTGACAACAATTGTTTCTTTTACAAGCACTTTTGGGAATGCAAGTACTATACTAGCTGGTATAAAGAGAAGGTAAGTGTTCCATCCCTCTCTCTCTCTCTCTCTCTCTCTCTCTCTCTCTCTATCAGTTATGCTGTTGATGAGCAACTAATGCATTCGTAAATAATCCGGATACAGGTTATGCAAGAAGAGCCGAACAAGAACTACTTCTCTTTGTTAATGGCCATACCCAAATTCTTGAATGCTGTTTGGGAGCTGATCAGAAGTTTTATAATCCCTTGCCTGAAGGGTCCAGATTACAGAGAAAGTTGGTTGATGACACTGATAAGGGTGGTAGGGCTGGTGATTCCAGGATTATCAGCACATTGTCCTCAAGATTATACTAATTCTACTCGGTTGGGGTCCTAAGCCTAGTCCCTCCAGCTTCAGGACTCTCAGCAAAAACTTCACCATCATAATATCTTTGAGCTTTTGCGTTCATTGCATATTTGATGATGAAATGATGTGCTCAAACAACTTATGGGATCTGAAAGTAGATCACTATAATATAATAAGTTGCTGTATTGTGTGTGAAAGACTACTTTGAACAATAAAAGTTGGATGTTCTCTGCTATAACCCTAGCTCTTGTATGATCAATGGGGAAACAAATTTAAATATAGCATTCCACCAGCTGTAGTCTTCAAAGAATGGTTTTCAGTTCTGGAAAATTATGAAAGACTACTTTGAACAATAAAAGTTTATTCACCGTTTGCCCCTTTTTTCATCCTTTGGGTCCTTCGTTTTTTCCCCACTATCATGCATAGTTTATTTATTCGATTCGATCATTGCATGGTGCGTCTAATTGAGAATATTGGGCTTTATGGCTTGATTAAATTAGCTTTTTATCGCTAATATTGAGCTGGTGTTTAATTTTATAAATAATAGTTTAGATTTTTTGTTTTATAAAGAATTGAAAATTAAATGACTATAATTGAAATTGATAAAAAAAAAATACAGCTTTATTTTTTGATAGAGAAGAAACACTCACGAAAACAAAGAAGAAGAAGAGGGAACCTAAGCTCCACCTCCACCTCCACCATGCGTTGCCTTGGAAAAAAGTCCACAATTTCAAGAACACCAAAGAAAAACTACACGCGCCTCCTTAATATTGTGGTTTCTCTCGCTTGCTAGCACATATATAGACAACACATACTAGTACTAGCCACTTCTTTGCCTTCTTTTTTTATTTTATTTTTTTCAATTCAGCTTCTAATTCTATAATTAATCTTCAATATAATCTTAAACTCCCACATGAGCATAATGAAAGCCCAGAAAGAAAAGAAGTAGACAAATGACTAACCTTCAATATTATAGTCACGTACAAGAACCCGAGTAGTAAATTGGAGTGAATTAAATATATTATTATGTCAATATTTTAAAAAATAATATATTCTTGATTTTTTTAAAGTCACGTTATATTTTTAGCCTTTGTACAAATTATTTTTGAACTCTCCAAATCCATAGGATAATGTCATGCTGCTAGCTAGGCAAGGAATCAGTTGGAAGAGTTTCAAGGCTGCTCATCTCATTTTAATATATTTGTTTGCTTCCAGTAAATACCTCAACGTAGGTGAAAAACAACCAAAACATATCTCAATCCTTAAAAAATATTCATGATAAATAATTATAGAGTTAATATAAAATCCCACTAACATTGAAATTCCTAAACTAAATAAAAAATAAAAACAAAATTTTTTTTTCTCAAAAAGCTACGTACTGCATCAAAGCGTATATTTAATGAATTTATAAAGAAAAGCCTCACGAAATGATATCTCCATTTCAAGGAAAAATGTCATCATATAATAATTATTATTATAATAATAATTGTTGATATACATACATACATACATGCATACAAGGTTTAGCAGACAAATTTCCTGGAGATTTTGATACCAGGAATGTCACATCCAGGGTCTTGTGTCCCGTCTGAAATCTTAACAGTAGTACTTGTTCTTCACGCCCCAACTCAACTCCATTGACACCAAAATAGTGTCAATGGTGGTTTCCCTCCTATACGCTTCCATATTCTGCTGCAGTTTTTCCTGCAATTTGACCTGGGCAGTGATAAAATGAACCTTCAATAAAGTTTCAGGTAGTTGCCAGGATTATACTGCTTTAACAGATTTATTATTCTATAAATACAAATTCACCTTTTAGGAATGGCAAAACATTTTGTGCTAGCCCTAATTTTTCAGCAAGGTTATTTTAAGGAAATAAGATACCTTGACATGCTCCAAAACCAAAACAAATCATTGCATTTCATGGAATGCAAATGCGTTCTATATGAGACACGAACTACTAAACTGATGTTTTTCAGCATTAGACCAAAAGTAGCAAAGCTCTTCAGACTCTAGACAGGGCCAGCTGGTATGCCAGGGCTTGTCAGTAAAACCTTTCACAATAAACCAAATCTTGCAAGAGGAAAGGAGAAAGGTAAGAAATCTGAGACAAAAGTTGTTTCCAAGAAATTACCAGGTTTTATATCTATCGAAGTGTACCAACATGTGGCTGGATGAGATATCAGAAAGCATGGCATGTGAAACAACCACTCAGGGAACCCTTCTGACGGGTTCTGCGGAATGATATAACTTTGTGAGAGTTCGTGGAAACTTGATGTGCCTGGTTTGCTAGCACCGAGCTCCTCATTTCCTGGGCTCTCTTTTGAGCTGATCTCAGCTTATTCATAATTCTATCCATAGATGATGATCTCTTTTTCTCAAGCTTCATCTGCAATGAATCTAGTCAGTTAAGACCACAAAATGCACAAGCCTATAAATTTAGAAAACGTAGAAATAAATGTGAGTAGCCAAAGCTGGAACCTATCAATCTTGAATCTCAATGATCAATCATAGATTTATTTTTGTATTTTTCACGGTACACTATTATCTTAAGTACATTGAGACTTAATAAAACTTATTAGTTTTAGGAATAAAGAGTTCAGAATCCAGATAAAAAGTTCATTGCTCTGTTAATCAAATACTCAGGCACTGCTAAACTGTTATCAATCCTACAAGGGGATTTTGTTCATCAAAAACCCAAAACTTAGAATCCATTGTGTTTTATATCATTTGGGATGGCCCCTTCCCATCTATCAAACTGCAATGATGTACAATCCATGCAGTTAAGATTCTCACTTTCAGACATCTTAGCACAACATCCAACAGTGCTGATATATGTCCTGCAATAAACCTAGGTTATTACCTTTTGATATTCTATCTAACACCAGTATCTTATAATTAAGTACTAGCAAAGCTTTCAAGTGAGCAGAAAGGAAATATTAGAGAAAATATCTTCTTTGCTGCACCAAGGCTGATCATTAAGTGAATTAATCCTTCAAGTTAGTCAAAATTGTACGACGAAAACGCGTGGGGAAAAAGAACCTCAAGTTTCCTTATTTCTGCCTCAGCTTTTGCCTTCTGCAGGTTCTCCCATGCTGTGATTTTAGCTTCCTCTCTTTTGACCCTGCAAAAAAAAAGGGACATGTTCTATTATCCATCAAGGAAATTATGGTTTCTGTTCAAAGGATCTCGTGTTTGAGTGTAATTTAATCCATAGTTTCAGTACTAATTGCATCACATTCACAGCAAGTTCATGATCTGGCCTAATAAAACTAAAGGATTGCGTAAATTCAATATATCCTTACTTTGAAATGCTCTTTCCAGCCTCTGAAACATCCCAACCTGATGAAAGAGTATCAGCAGCTTTCTTTCTCCAGTCATCAACAACTTGTGAACTTTTTCCATGGTTGCGGGCTCTGTGTTTCTTAGACCACCTTGTGACAGTAACCCTCTCATCCACCTGTACATCCCTGGTCTCAGATCTAGAGGAAGGTACGCTCTGCAGTTCCACAATAGGTAGGACAGAGGGGGTGGAGGTGGAGAATGATGGCTTCCTGGTGGGAGATGAATGATTACTACCTACAGGGCTCATTTGGGTGGCCATGTCCCTTCTTGAAACAACACGGGAGATATCAGTTGCAGCATCCTTGACACCATCAAGCTTTTCATCTGCATGTTTAATTAACAGTGACATGGAATATTATATTTTCAAACTAAGAAAGGATCAACAATTGAAAATTAAAAAAAAAATCAAACATACATCAATATTTGTTCACATATTGATATTTTGATCTTATATTGAGTTTTTCACGATGTTCCCTGCCGGAGAGTGTGGATAGCCCACCTACCTTCTCATTTTCATTATAAAAAGGAGAGTAAAAACAACAAGAACAAAACAATTTAATGGAAAAGGATGCTTGACATTAAGATTGGATTCTTTACAGAGATTCTAAAAACGATTTTAGTGAGAGGCGCATATCAGGCATTTTATGATTAACTAGAATAGTAAATATATTTGGTTTTGCGAACAGTTTCAAGCAATACCACCAAATACAATTCAAAATGAGACCCCTTAATTCTTCATAAAACTGGTTTTGTGACTATCAATCTCATCCAAACCCATCAATTTGAATCAAACAACCAATGGGCGGTGTCTAATTCTTTGTTTAACAAGTTATAACTTCAACAACATAAGTTCTATAGATACATCATAATTCAATCCTCCAAAACAGAAATTAAAAACTGAAAAAAAGAAAACTATAGTGAAATTCAAGAAATCAGGCTGAAGTTCACAAGATCGTACCTTGTGATGGCAACGAAGACTGAGCTACCATCTCAGAACAACCATGCACACTAACCGAACGAGCCATACAGGGCTCTGTCCGCATGGGAAATGACACACCATGGCTCCCATGTGACCTAATACCCAATCCATCAGCAGCAATAACACCAGCTGAAAACGGAGAACCAGCAACAAAATTCCCCGCATTCCCTCCATCGAACACCTGCATCCCAGGCGAATACAAGGAATAATACGCAACTCCCGGTGGTCCAAGTGGTCCACTCTTTGACTTAGGCCTCCTCTGTGCAGGCTGAATCGAACTCCTAACAACCCCATCTCCCGAAACAGGACTAAATATCCACCTCTCAGCATCCTCCCATTTGGACGGCAATGTCCTTCCATTATTATTATAAGGCAAAACAGCAGCTCCAGTAGTATTCATCACTTGCCGCCTATTACTATTATTTGGCAACGGCACTCTCTCTGAACTCCAACCCTTCTGCATTCCAACACTAGAATGATACTGATTAAGGTAATTTGGGGTCCCAGGACTCGGAAATGTACCAGATTTTCGAGATGAACAAGCTATACTCTTCTTCATGTTACCCAATCTCGGCGAAGAAGATGTGACCACATTGTTAAGATCTAGTGACGCAGGCCTCCGCCTGTCTGGTTTCTTTGTGATCGCTTCAGATCTCGGTCTCCTCTCCTGACACTCTACATCAAAAAAGCTAGTCAAAATTAAGAATTTTTAGTACAAATTTGATCTGGGTTTGGATTGTGCAGTTAATTTGTTACCTTTGAGAGCGAGAGAGAAGGAGCTTCTTGCAGAATCTAGGAGATGAATATCGTCTTCTACAGAACTAATTCTGTTGTCTTCTTTTTTAACAGCTTTTATAATCGACAAGAAAACAGTGAGAGACTTAATTTCAAATTTTCTGTCTTTATGCGTATGCTTTTCAAAGCTTAGCTGTAGCTGTACGTACCTTTAACTTTTTCTGCTTTTCTGGAGAGACGGGTGTGAGTGTGCTGCTTCTGCTTGTTGTTGTTTCGATCTGGACCACTCGAAGAGTTCTCTTGTTGATCATGACCAGCTGCCAAATGCTGCATTGCACTCTCAAAAAACTCACTCAAAAACCATGGGTTAGAAAACGCATGCATGCAGGGAAGTTAGAGAAATGGTTTTACCAGAGAGATTTCAGAGGCGAGAGAGTCATGATCATGAGCATCGGAAGCAAAAGAGCAGCGATCGACGCTAGCAGAAGCAGAAGAGAAGAGACTGAAGTTGGACTCTAGAGTGAAAATTACAGAGTCAGGACTTGCATCTCGAGCTCTAAATCCTGATCTCGACGAGCTCTGCTCTTGGTACACCAGCTCCGGCATTCTCCAATTTTTCCTTCGCTAACTGCTCCTTCACATTCTAAGAGAGAGAGAGAGATTTGGCTATTCAATGGCATGTGTGCTGTGTAGTCACTCCATGGCGGGTATTAAAGCAAGGATGAGCTTTTTTTTATGTCAAGATCATTATGATTTTTTAATGCTTGTGACTTGACAAATTGCTCTAATAAATAAATAAAATAAATACATCACCTGCACCAAATTCAATACAAACCTAAATGGATCGATTTAAAAAAAATAAGAGAATTCCATTATAATAAAAATAATCGAGTCTAATTAAATCATCAAATCAGGATGATAATTTCACCCAAACTTAATTAATATCAATCCAAACCGACCTGAAATAGTAGAAAAATTCAGACGCTATTTGATTCAAGTAAAACCTAAAGATATAAGATTGGTTTTTAAGTGGGTGTATGGATACAAGTCTACTCTAATCAAAAATAAATAATTTTTTTAAAAATCATAAAAAAAAAACTTAAAAGATTTTAAATTTAATTTTAAAATATGTTTAAGCACAGTCCCAAACGAAAAAAGAAAAAACAACCCGTGCCTAAACAATCCAAACTTGTAATAAAGTCAGTCCTGGAGCCGAGTTGATGATCTGATATGATTGTGTTTTTTAAATTTTGAAGGAGGTAAAAAGAACAGAGAGGAAGAGACAATAAATTTTC
>Ga0307515_10018280_pt1 | contig 12704 bp, 6 predicted proteins | sample 17_EM_MG_FD_194513 | JGI IMG/M metagenome (GOLD analysis project Ga0307515, IMG submission 194513) | Populus trichocarpa ectomycorrhiza microbial communities from riparian zone in the Pacific Northwest, United States - 17_EM | ecosystem: Host-associated > Plants > Roots > Unclassified | place... | reverse complement strand
ACGAAACGCAAACAATAATTTAAAATACGATTTATATTCAAATTTTAGTATTTTTCTAATAATTTTTCAATCTCTGTTACTGTGCCAGAACTTTTAACAGACTGTTCTTTTATATATATAAATATATATAAAAAAACCCTTAAAGATCAGATCATTTTAAGGTTACAGAGCAAACAAAATAATGGACAGAGAAGCAAGGTCGACAGATATTTAGTCACGGAAACAGTTCTTTACATTAATGTAGCAGCGTGATTTCATGGCATTTTTTAAAATAAAAACAACACATCTGGCTGGAAAGAGAGGCCCAGACCACATGTATGGTCCTGATCTCTCTTTTATTGTCCTGTAAACTTTACAGCTGTGACCAGGAAAAGAGTAGAAGAAAACTTACATGATGGTTTTTTGTCCAAATGTGATTTATTAATGGAACAATAACAGGGAGAGACCTGGTCAAAAGAACGCTTAAGATCAAAATGGTAAAAAAGCTTTCGCCATGATCACATTATTCTACAATTATTGGTGTAGGTAGAGACAGACTGACCTCACCATCTCTGGACCTTGAGGGCAAGCTGTTTCCCTTTGAAAAAACAACAATCTCCCTCCCTCTCTCTCTAGAATCATGAGCACTAGGCATTTGCACATCTACTTACTAGCTAGCAATCATCCACGCCCTACTGCTAACCTTAAAGTTGAGAAACCACAAATAAAAAAAAGAAAGAAAAAAAAAAAACAGGACATCTCTCCACAGCATGAAAGATTGTCTCCCGGATTCAAAATCTCCCACCCTTCACCTTTTTACTTTTTATAGCATGAGTGACTCTTCGGCTCTTCCGTCAAACTGGCTACACCTACTGCAAACCAAAACCCCTTTTTTCTGTCCTCTCTTAAATCTTGCTTTTGTGGGAAGACTTGTCGTTTTCTTCGCTTAATTGTCATTGCTTGCGACAGGGTTTATGCAAAATAATGTTTAAAGCTCCTTAAATCTCATGCAGTTGGCGGGTGGTTGAGTATTTTTTTTAATTTAAATTCTGTATTTGAGATGATTTATTAATCCTTTTAATATATCAGAGGAAGGTGCACTGTTTAAATTATTCAAAAAAAATTAATTTTAATTAACACCCAAACTTATTAGAAAATATATATCCTTATGATGAATAAAAAAGTCGTATAATTAAAGCTTGTAATTTTATTATAGTTTCAATACCTTCGTCCAATGAAGAAAATGGTGTTTAACTTTTTACCGTTCAAACTCTTACAATATGCATATGATCAATCCTAGATATTATTATATTTATTGAATTTTGGCAATTAAGTATAATTTTATTCAGACATGTGTGATTCGTACATGAATTTATATTGTTTTGTATTTTTATAGATGTATGGTGTGTTAATTAACTATGCCAAATGTCTATTGATTGTACATTTCTATACATTAGAGAAGTGCTAGATTAGTATCGGTGCGTGAAGCTTTTCTTGATTATGGGTGTTTTTCGTAGTTTTTGCTTCTATTTTTAAGTGCTTTTAGAAATAATATTAACTTGAAAATGTATTAAATTAATGATTTTTAAGTGATTTATGATGATTTTAATATGTTGATATTAAAAAAATTATTTTTAAAAATACTATCCACCACAATCTGAAACACCCTTCTATCATCATCTTTGTCAAAATAGGAAGGAAAAAAAAAGCAAGAAAACACATCTTAAAAATCTAATTCAATTTAAGTTACAATGATCCACACTATCATAACAATTAATGACGACAGTCTTGCATCATATTTTGTAGATTAATTTAATTTCTTTCGACACAGGTGGCTGGCATGCACTGCTTATATAGATTATTAACATGAATAATGTTAGTGTTCAACACGTGAAAAAAGGAAGAGAAGCTCCAAGGAGCAAAAAATAAAGAAATAAAGCAAAAGAAGTACCAAAAGGGGTGATGAGCATGCCCTGTATTTAAAATCCACTAAAATGGGGCATCATGAATATGTGTGGCAATTCAGGAAGTCTGACCAAGAAGAATATGTGGACTTTATAGCGTAGTGGGCACTCTCAACTTTTGTGATATACTACTTTAACTTATAAAGATTATGATGATTAAATTAAATTGTTGATCGAAGTCAGTCTAATCCCATTAATAACAGCCCAAAAGGAGAGAATCAAGAAAGGATTAGTCTACGCTAAAGCTATGCAGTGCAAACCAATTGTTTGGAGGGGAGGAAAAAAGGCACCAGTGAGCATTCTTTTGATTGTCGTTTTGTTGATGCTAGCTAGGGTTATAATATTTAATTGAACAATCAAGAACTCAAGATCATCGAGCTTAAGCTCAAAATGAGAGAGCACATACAGCTACGTACGCAATCAGCCAACATGTACAAGAGTATCGCCACAATTCTCTCTTTCTTTTTTTTTTAAAAAAACAATGATGCTTTTATAGCGTGCTAGTAATTCCCACTCTATTTGTTTCATAAATCACTCTTTAAACGAGTTTATTGTGTTAACTCTTGGAAGAGAATGTCATGCAATTATCAAGCCAACCAGATATGGCAACAGAGGGACGATAAGAATACCCGAAAATACATGATATCACAGGCTTCTTCCATTGACAGTGACGCATATTAATGTCCTCTACGTATATCAGCAATCTTGCCTTTTCCTCATAATAATTCACGTTATATGAAAAGATGGTATAGCATGCTTAGATTCACAGGGGTATGGCTACACATGTCAAGGAAGAAGAAGATATTTCATGAGTTTTTAATCAGAGTTTGATAAATAGAGATTTAATATTTTAATAAGTTGTATGTGTAAGTGATTTTACATGTGACAGGTTTGAAAAAAACCTTGGTATTTTCATTTTTTAAGAGATTTAACAAGGGATATCTTGGATATATATATAAAATCCGATCATGCATGTAATGTATTCCACGTTCGCCTGTATATATCAGCAATCTTGTTTTTTTTGCTCGTACGTAATAATTTATGTTATATAAAAAGATGGTATAGCGTGCTTAGATTTTTTAGAAAATGACCCCGTATATATATCTCTCAATAAAAAATATATAGTAAAAGAAGATTTGAGATTTTAATTAGAATTCAATAAATATATATTTAACGCTTAATTAATTCTGATAAGTTGTACGTGTAAGCTATTCCACACGTAACAAGTTTAATTTGAAAGAAAAAAATTAGTACTTGTTATATTTCACATCGCATTTACTAATTTGGTTGTCTGTATATATATGGCAATTCTTAGAAGGAAAAAATAAAATAAAATACTATGTGATTAATTAATGTTTTAAATTCCAACCACCCCTTGTGTTAAAATTGTACTGTCGTTATAAATCCTGTGTATATAGTAATTTTCTAGAATCAAAATGAATAGGTAAGGTTAGTATTTCAAAGGATCTCTTCCTATATTTAGTACACACATAAATGATTTATTTTTAGTGTAAATAAAATGCACTAGCTATTTTGATTTTTTTTTATCTGGGTCAGAATTTTCGATCTTGTGATTCAATTTATCAACATTTACATGCTGGGATGACAAGATGAATTAATTATAGGAATAATTTCTTTTTTTTTTCACCTCATGAAATTCACCAGTGCAAAAAGATATCCCTGCTATCAAAGAAAAAACCATGTATATTCGCAAAATTGCATCAGAAGGCAAATGAAGACATGGATGCTATGCAAATGGTCATCGTCAAATATATATTGGGCATAAACCGGACTCAACCTTCGTGGACTAGCTCAGGCTCCGGCGAGTAGAGAAAGAAAGAAGTCCCTGTTAGTCTACTGTGTGGCCTATTCTAAGAGTTCATTACCCTACAAACAGTACGAGGAACAAAAAAGTGTAGAAGATCTAAGAGCAATAGATGGTGTTTTTTAAGTTGGGATTAGGTTATTGAGTTGAGAGGGAGAGAGAGAGGGAATTACGGTCACACTCGACTACAAAAAGAAGGTTGGCTCTTCTTGCGAGGTCAAAACTCTCTCGATCAAAGTCTCCCTAAAACCAAACCCCATAACCCCACTGACCGACAAGCTGCTCCTCTCTTCACATGCAAACAGACAATCCCATCATCTCTAACTAACTATTATTTATCATTAATCATCCAGTTGTAGTTTAAATATTCAATTAGTAGTAGAATATTAATTTATTGATGCAAGGTACCGATTTGTATTTGACGAACTTATAAATACATCTGCGTGTCATTCTGCCCTCAGAAAAGATTTTTCAGAACAAAATCTTAAATTATTCACAAGGAGAAGTCTAATTCCTTCCATCTTTAATTCTAAGCAAGACTTGATTCAGATTCAAGCAAATAGAAGCAAACAAGAGAGAGCATTAATACAAATGAACAAAAATGATTCTGAGTTTATTTTATGAATATAATATTAATATGTCCATATAAAGTATGCTGTCAAAGAGACTTATACATGAAAAGGAAGTGCATGCGCCAAAGGCATTAATAAAGGAGATGACTCTCTTGCCCTCTTCTTTAAAAGGCCACCCTCTCATGAAGAATACCTATAACGGGGAACTTTGGAATTGTCAAGATAGGAGGCAATTTAAAGAGGCCTTAATAAACATAGTAGAAATATTACTATGTGGCAGATGCTTAGAGAGAGAGAGAGAGAGAGAGAGAGAGAGATTAACGTGGGCTGCCAATAATGTCCACAAAGACCCATTGGTCTTGGGTTCTGCCCTTCTTAAAGAGAGTTTCTAGTGACGAAGAGACCGATGACCCTTGCAGAGGCGTTGGCTCGAACTTCCTCTTTTTAGGCTTGTTATTGGCAATGGCTCGAGTCCTCGACAGCTCAAGAATCAGACCATAACAACCATTTACTTTTTCCTGTTAACAAACAAATGCAGCTGTTGAGCCATTAATGTCATGCGCAATAATGAGTATATAATGTGGCTGTGTTAAGGACTTAAATACGAGACAAAAATAATGAATAATGACAAGATAAACGATACCTTGGTTATCTTGAGAACATCAAGAAGCTGGGTCTGGTAGTCAATGGGATTGAAGGTCTCAACTTGGTCTATAACATGCATCATTGTAGCAGTGGCCAACACAGAAGGAAGATAACAGCCAGATCTTGAATCTACATCAACAACAGAAAACCCCATAAGAAACTCAACGTAAATCAAATGACGAGAAACTAAAACCAAAGAGGGAGTCTTTTCTTTACTCTTTGTTCTTATCGAAAATTCTAAATGAGGGTCAAAATGGGATTTTGAAGACAGCTATATCCTATACTTACCAGAGACAACATAGAGCAGGAGATGCTCACATCTCCTGAGAAACTCCCAATGAACATTGGTCTTTAATCCAAGCCTCCTAATGATATGATCAAGAAATGAAAGTGGAGTCACTGGGTGCATCTTCCATTTCAGTGTTGAAAGCACTAGTAGCTCCATCCTTTGAATGGTTTTGGCCTCGAATAAATATTTCGTGTCTTCCACCTAAAACAGAACAAAAAGAAAACCTCTAAATACCAATCTTCGAATTAGCAAATGATAATGATTAAATGATATTGATGAAGGGTTTTATATTGACGTACTTGGAGGTCTAGCAGAAGAGGAACATGAGTCTCTTCAACTTTGGCAGCCAAAGAAAGACAAGTGACAGCCACAAGCTGGATCATCCATGATCTATTATCTCTTTGATAACAGGGGCTAACAAGAAACCTATCTAGATAATTGATAGCCAAGATTGATGTGAGAGCTGAAAATCCATGATGAGCAATGACCTTAAGCATCCACTCCACAGCTTCTTGACGAGCCCTGGAAAGAAAAGGATCGCTTGCCACATTATTGACACTAACAGAAGCTTGTTGTTCTTGTTCTTTAGAGAAGAGTGAGAGAAGCTCCTCATCTTCCCAGAACAAATCTTGTTCAAGCAAGGAAATCGAAAACAGATCGCCAGAGGGGTTGTTCACGGATGGACTCTCTTGCAAAACCTCTTCTTCTGAATCATCTTCCCATTTCCCCTCTTCACAATAGAGTGCATCTAGCAAGAATGAAGTGTTCTGTTCTTGCTGTGTGCTTAGTTCATTTTGTCCTAGTTCTTGTTGTTTAGGTATTGCCATCTTCTTCCAAGAAGAAGAGGTTTTGGCACACTATTCATTACACAAGGGAACCCATTGTCCCTCTTTCTCTCTCTCTCTTTTTTCCCTCGAAGGCCTTTCTTTTTCTCTGGGTGGTGCAAGATAGAGAGAGTGGTAGCTAAGGAGCGAAGAGAGGATGATAGAGAGTGAGAAGGAAGGGGAAGGGGAAGGGTTGATTTTTAACAGGTTAGGTTTCACGCTTGTCTCTTTTTCTTTTTTATCTTTTTCTTTGTTTTTAAGTGGCAAATATAAAGAAGTTTGTGGTTGGATTTATTTATTTATTTGTTTTGTTTTTTGCTTTCGGTGTGTCTGGTTTGGCGGGCAGAAAATGTATGTAGCGGCACGCACACCAAGCCGGGCCCATGAAGACAACCTCTTATAGCAACCTAATTAAAGTCACTGTGCTCTATTCTGCTCTGGAATTTAGAAAGATGGGAGGGGACACGCAGGGATTTTGGCATGGGAAGAAGAGTTTTCCGCTATGTAATTTAGGGTTAAGATATGCTATCGCAGAAGACATAAATTGTTTTTTCTGTCAAGTTACCAATAACGCGCTAAGAGAAAAGAAAAGAAAGGGTCGAGGATGGGAAAGATCAAAGATCCGAACCCATTTAAGAGTCGGAGAGAATATAGATGACAATTAAACTGCAAATTCCTCGGACATATCAAGATAAAATCATCTCATTGAGAATTAAACTCATCAATGCATGCTTGATTGTTGTAACTTGAAGATTTACACATTGGTTTAATTAAGATCGTTGTCGTGAAGATTTTCTTTTGGAGTGAAGATCACGCAGATGGAATTTTAATTATTTTTACAAAGTATTCCAAATCTAACCATAGATTATGATACGTTTTAGTTTCATCATGGATAATGTTTTTATCAAATGATCTTTACAGCAAAAGCAAGGCTATACTCACCCCAGTCACCGTCACTTTTAAAAGAGGAATTTAGAAAAAATAAAACAAAACAAGAGCAAAGAGAAAAAGAAATCACGAGAGGGTTTTGAACAAAAAAATCCTCTATTTTGCTAGTTGTTCTGAAGAAGAAATTTCCAAAAAGACAAACCACAGAGTCCACGCAAGAGAACAAGCCAAGGCCCTTTCCATCCACGCGAAGTTACATATTCTTTTCCACGCGTTCCCCATCCAACACACAAAGTCAACTATCTTACCAGTCATCTGGCTCACTGTCTTTGACTGCGTGTGGCGAACAACATACAGAACATCCACCAGCTGACTCTCGATCACTTCTAGCTAGTCACCATTTTTTTTTAAAACAAAAAAGAAAGAATAAAAAATGGATCCAAAAGAAAAGTCATTAAATTTGATGGTGTCTTGTCGTCTGCGGTACGGCCAGATAATAAGGAGGTCCTCTTCCTTCTTTCGCAACTGGCATGCACGCAAAAGCTCACCCTCTCTTGGCCTCTTCCTATTTTTCACTGCTCCAGATTTTTATTTGTTTTGACTTGTTTTTGGCATCAATTATGGATTATTTTTTTCTTCTGCAACCACAGTAAAGACAGGTAATATTGCAAATGTACCATAAGAGATTTTCTGGGTGTCGTTGGAATCAGAATCTCACCCCAATTCAATGCAATCATGTAAGCGTTGTTAAGAGTACTGTTACATTAGGGAAAATAATTTATATTAACTGTGTCCTTGCATCCGGTGATAATCTTGGAGCGAGAAAGAAAATCCTAATGGGTTGTAGAAATATTGAGATTAATTGTTAGAAGAGTACTTTAACTATGAATATGCAATGATCATATATACTTGTAATTAAACTCATCGATCCCCATGATCCTTTCAGCTAACTCCATTGAATTTCCTGAGCTAAACAGAAGTTCTGATTTTAATCTTAACTCGTGTCCAAATCAAACAGATGGATCATGTCTCCATATTGAAGGTCAGCATTATTGTTCTCGTCTCCAATTTTCCATGCGGTGGGTGAATATCGTAGAAACTATCAGCAGTTCAAACCAGTGGCATTGACCACTGTCTGCACTATATCTTAATTTAAGAATTGAAGAGCATGATCATGTTTTGGACTGCTTGTCAATCAGTTCACATCTCGATTTCCATTTCTAGGGAAGTAATTTCTTCTTCTTTTTTAATATACCTAACACATGTAAAATTATTAAAAAACCCGATGGACAAAAGGGATTATTGACCTAACAGAAGTTAACACCGAGAAACTTCCAAAAGCTCTTCTTCTCGTACGCAGACACAAGTTAACTTCCAAAACAACAACCCTTATATGATGATAAAAATCAGTACTCTTCCCCAGACTAATTTTGGTAGTTTGCATTTTGGATCTATTTTAACCATCTGCATGCAAAAACATGGCTCAATTCCCACTCCATGTAAATTCTCTTTTACCAGAGTCATTTTGAGATGAAGGAGTACTTTAATTAACTGCATGATTAATGTAGTTGATTTCTAACACAAGCAGCCCGTCTCGACAAGAATTGCTGCACTGTTACTAATGGCAAATCGAGCTCCACTTTGCAATTATAGATTTCTATATATTAGCTGTAACATCTTCTTTATTAATTGTCAAAATTAACAAACTTTAGCCCTACTTTTTGTTGTTTAAGATTTGGCCCTAAACAACACTCCCCCACTCACCAAATGATTTCTCCAGCAACGAAAAAGACAGGCAGTGCTTCCGGTCTCTCTTCAAAGAAACTTAGCTTTGAAAAATAACCTCATATTTTGACGTGGCGTGATAGTTCCTCAGTTTTTCGTGGTTTAATTAAATTGATCATGACAGTAAACAGATTTGTTCTCACACTAATTCCTCTATATATTAAGGAGGGGTGGGGCATCGTTCATTATATTAAATCTTATTATATTTCTCATTCTAAAATTAATTTTAAAATTTAAACAAAAAACAGTAAATACAAACACTAACTAAAACATGTTTATTTTTGTGTTTTAAAATTATTTTTAAAAAGAATTGATTATTTTTAAATTAGTTTTTTTGTATTTTAATTTATATTATTTTAATTTATTGGTGTTAAAAATAAATTTTAAAAAATAAAAAATATATATTATTTAATATATTTCTAAATAAAAAATATTTTAAAAACATTTGAATTGCATGGCTGTCTGCATCATAGAATAGCCAGGCCATTCATGAAAGACCCAGTCTAATAATAATCCACTATTGCGACTAATCAACTCTTAATAGTAAATAAAAAATCTCCGATGAAAATGAAATGTCGGGTCCCTCAGTACTTAAAATCAACTACAGTGACATAGAAAGAACAGGTTGCCATGCTTTTCAAGCACCTTCAACATTTTTTAGCAACTGTGGATGATTTTTTTTTTATTTTTTTTTATCATGTTTCATTCTCATTGGCACCTTTAAAAATTCAAAAAAAAAAAAAAAACATTGAAGCACTCATGAGCTGAGACTTGAGAGAGGTAAATTTGTCATCCACCATAACCAAAACCTTTGAAACTCACCAATCATGCCTCACTTTGCCTTTAACCCCCAAGGAATTATGTCTGCGTCCATCACAACTACTTATAAAGTGACCAGTTGAAGAACTTGGTACCTTTGCCTCATCCACAACTAACTAGCCTCACATGGTAACCACTAAAAGTGCTCTCAAATAATGGCCGATCAGCTAGCGTATCAGATATATTTTGAATATTGTGACATTATTGTATATTCCAGTACTGCAAACCCAATGATTTACAGATGTTCATCATTAATGATTTTGTAAGATATCAATTGATCAAGCTCATGTGTGATGATTATGATCAAACGCTGGAAGAGTATGCAGGATTGATACTAGAGATTCTAACCAGAAGACAGGTCGATATGCATGCATCTGGGAGCCCAAGTGCTTCTAGGTAACCTATCTCATCAACGCAAAGAGAAAAATGATTGGTTCTAACGATAAAGATTAATTTAGACTGTAAATGAATAGAGAAAGCAGCTACTCGTACTGTAATTCAAGAGTGAAAGCAACCACCCACCTAATAATTTAATTAATATTTTAATTACCATTGTATATATTCTTTAATTAACAAGCAGATGATGGCTCCGAATCCTGACCTTATCAAATTAAAGCACATATCCTTCAGCAAAAAACAAGTCCATTTGTCAACATTTTGGGTTTTTCTTAGATAATTTTTTTAAAAAAAATTAAGTCCTTGCTTGTAAACTTTAGGTGATGGATTATTTCAAGAAAAAAACATTAGTTTCATTGCAGTTCAAAATTTACAGGTTAAAATCTTATTTAAAAAGGTCATTGTGGGTATATAATTGCCACTCTAATTTTAGCACTAAGCTCAAGGTGCTTTCCAGCGTGGATATTGATGAATGGATTCTCTCGTGTTTGGAAAAAAAATATATATATATATATATATATATAATCAATTTATATTAAATAGGAGGGGAAAAAGAGGGGTTTAATTTATTCCCACTGTACAACCAGTTATTCTCAATGTGTCCGTAAAATAAATAAATTATATTTTTTTAAAAAATCCCTTTTTATATTCTTTGAAAACAATTACAGGAAAACAATAGACTATACACATAAAAAAACCCTATACTTGAAGAATGTTATTTTATCTCCAATTGGTTCAATTTATGTCCTCTGTATCCTAGTTTATTTGTCCATATATATTTTTATTTTTGGTTGTCCCAAAATGTTTGTCTAGTCACGTTATGTGGTTTGTCTATATATTATACCCCTTATTAAAGCTATATTTATTAATCTCTATGAAAAGTCAAAAGAAACAAACAAAAAATGACAATATTATTAGAAGGTTGGAGCAATATTAGGTGATTTGTCACCATGTTAACTGCGTTTCTTAATATCTGTGAAGAGTTGAAGGGGACAAACAAGTTGGTGCTTTACAATATATATTTTCTTGAATAACATATTTTGATGCATCTAACTTGTAAATCAGCAAGTCTTATCATACTGTAATTTAACTGATTAGATTTTAAATTTGCTTTTCAATGATCATGAATTCGAGTCATTTCATAGCCATTGAAGAGTTACATCATCGTTAACTTCAGGACCCGTGGAATTAGTCAAGGTACGCGTAAACTGATCCGGACACTCATGTTAATCCAAAAAACAAATACTAAATTATTAGTAATTAACAATTTATGATTTATAATACATAATCTTTGCTATTCAAGGATTTAGGCTCGTCGTAAAATTTGCAATGTCTATCAACTCATAAGTTCGTGAGAAAACAACATTTTACGTGACTTGTATTCTTCAAGAATAAAGTTATAAATATCTAAATATAATTTATTACCTTGAAGATTGAATTAATAAAATATAAGAAACACGTTAAATAAAGTTATCTTTGTATCTAAAATATATAATGGAGGGAGAATAACATCATGAAAAAATAACAAGTAATTAAATTTTGTTTAGCACTTGCTAAAATCGTATGCCCATTTATTTGTACATGTAGAGCACGAGGAAATCTTGATCCAATGCTAATATATACCGAAAGGCTTCGAAATAAAGTCCAACCCATTGGGGCCATAACTGGCATCCTCCCGTCGCGCAGATGATCTATTCCTTCTCTACTTTGGACGATCTGAACTGCTAAACAAAGATTACCAGTCTTGCTCCGGGTAAGTCTTTACTTTGTAGATGATGGCAGGTTGGACCAAGTCTGTTCACCAAGAGCGTGATCCCTGGAGAGGGTAAGGATCTCCGTGAGTTTGTGTGTGTGGGAGGGCTAACATAAAGCTGATTAGAACTAAAGGCGAGTAAAGTATAGCAGCGAGGAATATCTAAAACAGTGTGAGGCGGAAGCATACTGAAATCTTGATATTGCTGACATATGCCCGGGCAGCAGGTTATTAGCAGCCCAATAAAGAATACAGCGAGTATACAAATTTTCTTGCAAAATGAGATTATTCATTGAGAATACTTTGAGTCATGGAAAACATAAAACTCCTCGGTGCGGAGAAAAAACTAAGCACAGCTAAGGCTTGTTTGTTTCTTAAAAACTAATTTTCAATAAATTATTTTTTAAATTTTTATATATTTGTTTATCATCAGGAAAGTTGGTCAACAAAAAATATTTTTCAGTAAAAAAAAAATTTGACTTGGTTTTCAAGAAAGTATTCTCCTTTTATTTTGGGCGGAAAACACTTTCCGGAAGTTGTGAAAATTTAGAAATGTCATATTATTTACTGATTACATCAAATTTGATCCTCAAACTTTTGATTGCTATATATATTTTGTCTTGAATATTTGTTTTTCAATTTCATCTCTTAGAATTTAATTTTTATATTAATTTTAGTCCTTATTTTTATAATTGTTATTTGCTTTTCCCTTATCATTTTTTAATTGAAATTTTTTATCTATCAAATTTGGTCTTCATTCTTTTGATTGTTACTTATTTTATTTGAAATAATTTATAAAATGTTAATTATTATTATTTTAATTTCTTCATCTTTCAAATTTTTTTATTTTTTAGATTTGATCTCTATTATTTTGATTATTATTTATTTTATTTGAGATAATTTATGAAATTATATTTTTTTTTCAATTTCATTCTCATTCAACTTTTTAATTTGTAAGATTTGTT
>Ga0307515_10018279_pt1 | contig 12705 bp, 20 predicted proteins | sample 17_EM_MG_FD_194513 | JGI IMG/M metagenome (GOLD analysis project Ga0307515, IMG submission 194513) | Populus trichocarpa ectomycorrhiza microbial communities from riparian zone in the Pacific Northwest, United States - 17_EM | ecosystem: Host-associated > Plants > Roots > Unclassified | place... | reverse complement strand
CGGGTTCAAAGAGCAGAAGGCAAAAACTCGCTGCCCACGATTCCTGCGGGATCGCCATCCAAGGTAAGGGAGCTGTAGGCACACTCCGCTGAGAAATGATGCCTACTGGTAGAGCTGGAAGAATTTGGAAAGCACGGTTTGGGGAGGAGAGGAACTAATTGCAGAGGAGTTGCTGAGTGCCGAGGTTGTCTTTCTCGTAGAAGGCGAGGCTGGCGGAAGATCTGTTGATTGTCCACTTGAAGACCTGCGTGGTGCCGAGAGGAAGGACTGGGTTCTGTGAGGGGTCTGTTGCCGTTGAGTCGTTTGAGTCTGGGGGAAAGGTGAAAAAAATTGCTGGGTCTGCTGCTGTGATGCGGGAGAGGATGAGAAGTGTTGCCAGTATGTGTATTGACATCTTGGAAGTCAACCAGAACTTAGCTCAGAGAAGGAGGACGAGAATCGGACCGCAATGACAGGTTTGAGAAAGCGGATAGCGAGAGAAGGGGTATGAGTGAAGAGGATGTACTCATCTTTTAAGCAGCGAACTGGCCGAGTCTTGGAAGCACATCATGGGATGATCGACTCGGAGCCCCACAGCTGTTGCACACGCGCATCAACGAGCATTCTTTGCTGACTTCTCGGGTCCAGTTCTGGACCCAATTGATTCTCGAAGTTGGATTACATACGATACATGCGTTGATATAGGCGAGGTAGCGCAATTCCCCCAGTAGTTCGCAGCCTGCGGTACCACCAAACAGCCCAACCGTTGCCATGCGGGTGGCTGCATTCGTTTCAAGTCGATCGTGAATGCCGCTTTCCATGTGTTTGCTATTGCAGTATCGAATTAGAATGTGATTACTCATGATCAATTGCATCGAGAAAGGAGATGGTCTCTTCCTTTTCGAGTGACTGATCTGGGGAAGCGACGGCATGTCATTAGTACGGAGCGGGTTTCGGTGATCCAGCGGAGGAGATACAATTATGGGATGAGCCCATGTTGTGCGCTCCCGGTTTGGATATACTGGGAGGAGAGTGAGTGACGGGAATTATATAGAGTGAGGGAGTATTACACACCTTTCGCTCGCGCCTCTTCTCCACACTCTGTATTTGCAGAACTTTGTTGTCCTATCTTCCTTCCTTCCCTTCTCCAAACCTTCGAAATCTAAGCCTAGTTTAAGCGGCAAGGCCAAGATGTCGAGACCCCTACTCGAAACCCTCCTTCTACTATTCACACCACCTGCTCACGCAGATAATTTCGTCTTTCCAAAGACGCCTCGGACCCTACAATTACAAATAATGACCCATCTCAGTACCCAGCCTTCACAGTAGGTGACAAGCATGTCTTCACCTGGGCGATAGAAGCAACTTCAACGGGTGGGAACGACTTCGATCTTCACCTATCGCAAGTCGACGGGGGTGAGAATCTCTTTTGCTGTTAGTTGCCAACTTCCCAACAGCCTTCTTTCCCCCCAAGCCGCTAGTCGATCAGCGATTTGTGATGGGTCCGGCTTCACCTGGAACGGCCAGCCCACACAGGACATGGTACTTGGCAACGTCTTTCTGCAAATGTATGACGCAGATAGTTCGACGATTTTCAAGTCCAGGTATTTCAATCTCACCAACATCAATAATGGCGAATGGCCAGTCGCCGTCTACCACCGTCACCCTATTCTTCCTACTAAATACTAGCTCGCCACCTACTACCCTAGCATCCTCAGCAACACCTCATCCGCCACCATCCTCTCCAGATACGACCTGAACAACCTCTACTCGATCTGCAGCCCTAAAACAGAATCGGCGTTAAGCTCCAAACCGGCGCCCTCTTCAGCGGCATCATCCCCAGTCTCCCAGCACCATGTCAAGACTCCCTCTAGTCTCCTTCCTTCCACCCCCTCAGCCCCAACAACATTCACGTCCCCAACCATAGGCCGCACCTCCTCCCAGGACACCAAAACACCCACATTCTCGCTCAAACTCGGCTTCAGCTTAGGCGCCGGCATCCTCTGCCTCGCCCTCCTTGCCTCTGGGGCATTCTTCTACCTTCACCGCCGTAAGACACGGCCGCCTCAGCCGTGGACCGGGCGAGGCAGTTGTGCGAAAAGGGCCATATGAGGGGGTGGAGATGGAGGGGCTAGTTTCTCCTGCAGCGAAGTCGGGGAAACGGGGAAGTTGGAGAGGCTGCTTACTCGAAGGCTGAGCTACTGCCTTGAAATGAGCCCAAAGGGAATGGTGTCGAGCCAGGAGCAGGTTGAGTTGCCTTGACACTTGTTTGCAACGGAGGGATATCGGGGGGCCCAGGGTGTGGACGGGGATTTGAGAGCTTTTGGCTGAGGATGGTTGGATGTAATAAGTGTGTATTGTAAGAGTAGTTGGGAGATAAATGATGCATTCTCTCTCTACTAAGTTTGCAGCGAGGCGAAGGATACAGCTCGTAGCAATGCTCGAACTGTTATTATACATTTGTAAATCTTTATAAAACTTTGAATGAGCAATGCTCGGTTGGCCGAAACACTCTTTACCATAATTCATAAACTTACGGAAGCATGCTAAGCCTGTCCAACAAATTGAAGAAGCCGTGGGGATCCTCACGTGATCACAATTCAGGGCCGTCAAAGTTTTCCCGTCTTAACTTCACAAAAGCGCTTTGCTTGTGAGGAAACGTGATCTCTCTTTCTTTGAGGAATCCCGCTTCGCTGAGAGTCGAAATAAACCTACATTACGAATTAGCTCACCCTCCCGTGCAGGTGGGAAGTGCGCATACCTCTCATTATCGACTCTTGGCTCGAGGACCATTGCATTGGTCCTGTAATCCTGAACGAAAGCCCAATGCGCAAGCGCTGTGATCCAGCACTTGACACGATTTTTACCTCGGAATTCATTTTCTCCGACCAACACATGAACACCTCGATCGTAATCCCCAGCACCACTGCCCAATTGCTTGCCAAGGACATCTTCTTTCACCCAATAAATTTCAAAATAGCCGAATGGCTTCCCGTCCCAAAGACCAATCGCTGGGAAAGAGTGTTTGGAGGTCAAATTATTCTGGAGGAAGCTTTCCTGCGTGCCTTGTGGGCCGGAGCATCCCCAGAATTTAGAAACTCGGTCAATATTCATCCATTTGTTCAAGAGTTGGAGATCAGACATCAGCGAAGTGTCTTGTTGGGGTTCAGCTAACGGCGATGGAGGTGTGAGATCTGCCATAGAAGCCACGGAGATATGAGTAGGTAGAGATGATAATGATGATCCTGATTGGTGCTGTTTTGGGGCATTGAGCGATGAAGTCGAGCTTGAGGGTCCATTATAGGCAACAGGCTTGGGAGACAGAGATGCACAACGGAAGGAGAGATATTGTCCCACACTAGGAATAAAACGAGTATAGAAAATCTCGCCTTGCCTAGGTGGTTTCGGGCGCAACGGGTGCCGGATGCCAGATGTTATAGTATATTGTAGAGGCGGCGGTGGAAAGTATGTCGGCAAATGACTACCAGACGAAAACGGGCCAGCAGTGGATGGTGACCAAAGCCCAGAATTTGCACCCTGGGCTGCCGCACTGTGATCTCCAGATTCTCGGTGATTTGGAGAAGGGTTCCTATGTTGCTCACCGCGAACGGGAGAGCTGGGCCTGCTCCCGTAAGGTGATCCTGGAAAAGATGATCCATTTGTTGGAGTCAAAGTGAATAAAAATAGCTTCGCAGATAGCTGCCAGAACGTCCTCTTCGAGATAAACATTTCGGACCATCCTTCTGCTGTGTTCTCCTCCACATTTATGCCAACCGAAGAATCTTCGGATGTGATCAATCCCATTCTTTCCAGCTTTTGTATCAAGTTCCGTCCTCGAAGCACACCCTCTCTTTTGATGTTGATCCGCCAATCTCCCCGCGGCTTTCCCGCATCTGGTGTGTGCTTCGATGCATCGGTCGTCAGATAAGGCGAAGGCTCAGGTTGATGGAAATACCAATACAGAGTTGCCCATAGCATCATCGCTATCTGCCGAGTCGGGCTCGTCGGGGTCTTGAAGTCTTGACTCGAGGGATTCGAGATTGAGGAGATGAAGAGGTTATCATTGTGGAGGGTAGGGCGCTTGAAGGGATGGATGTGCCGCTTCCTCTCCTTTGGCATGCCGCTGAGCTCTGTATCTCTTGTATCCCTTTCAGCTTCGTGGTCGTCGGAGTAGTCCTCGGACTGGAGGATGACTGTCCATCCAGCAGGAAAGACACTGCCGTGGAGGTTGAGTTCATTGGATTTGAAGAAGAAGCCGCCGAAGACTGTCAAGACTGTCAAGTTCTGGCCATTGGGGAGGTGCACGATGTTCGGAGTGGGCGCCATCGCGCTTGCTCATGGGACGGTCTCGCCGCGATGTAGGGTCCGTGAGCTCGTACGACTTTGGGTGTTGCTCAAGTGGGTAACAACCTGGGAAGTATTCATAACAGGATCTGCTCTGCCCTTTGGTTTCGGCCAACGTTGCCAGGGCTTGCAGCAAGTGTCTGCCCTGCCTGTATCCTCTCAGCGCCGAATTGATCAATGCACTGGTCGTCTGCTGCGGCGCATTTCTGGGAGAGTGCACAGGTTTTGTGGTGGTTGGGGGCAAGAAAACTTTGCAGTTTGTTGCGAAATGTCGATGTTTGCTGTTCTCGCCTGATGACACTACCACTCACTCACCCCACCAAGCAATGCGCAATGCCCAGCCCGCCGCTGGTAACAGCATCGGCGCGGGATCCCTCCGAGCCAAGGCCTAGGATCTCGAGGCTTCGATAGGCACGCTTCAGCTCCTCCTGATGTCCAACCCGAGAGTGTTCCACAGTGTGGAACAGTGGGCAGAGACTGGCGGCCAACATTGGTCGAACGGGGAAAAGCAAGGTATTCGTGGTCTGGACTGGACGTTCTCGATGCAAAGACGCGCTTCCAGCTGTTTGCAAGCCTTGGTGAAGTTCTGTCATTTCATACTGGTAGGAGGGAGGGTCCTGCGGTGACCTGATCTGGATGCGAGGTGGGCAAAGGCTGCCCTAGGAACAGCTCAACAGCACAAGTCATCCGTCAACCACTGCCTCCTCTTTGGGCACTGGGCAGAGGCTTTGAGCTTGCTTGCTTGCTTGCTTGTTTTCTTCCTGCTCCTTCCTGCTCTTCCTGCTCCCTCCCGCAGTTATATATGGCAGCTGGCCCCTGATCTGCATCGGGAATAGGGCGATGTCCTCCCAGATTCAGCCTCCTCTAGGCCAGAGACCACGTGTGAGCTTCTTCCAACCAGGCCGCCCCCTTCGCCTTCACTCGTCTTCCCCATGATCCAAGCGACGGTGCTGTACTGTAACCCACGGTCGAACCGTCGAACGCGCGACTTGGCTCCTTGGGTAGCACGGAAAGAGCGTCATTCGCGGTACTGTAGGCTACTTGGCGATAGGCTTGACTCGGGGGTGCAAGCAAAAGTGCCCAATGCCAGCCAGCCACAAGCATCACTTCCTCAATGGTGCCTGACTCAGGGGAGCTGTGATAGATCTGCTACGGCTACGGATTCGGCCAGCCCCTCCCCTCTGCTTTGCCGAAACCTCCAACCTCCAACCACACCTTGGCAGGGCCACAAGTCCCTTCGTCCTGCTCATCAGCAGTTTTCTGTCCATTTCCCCTTCGGCTCTTCTCACACTTATCCGCGTCGCTTTTGCCGGCATGGTCGAAGATGCCCCCTCAGTCGACGAATCGGCCGGTCCTGCGGTCTGGCGCTGCATGCCACCATCGCGGGCTTTCTCCATTCGCTCGCGGGACTACTCCTCTCATTGTCTTGAGTATTCTCATTCGCCTGGCCTGCCACATTCCAAAGTCGCTGGCAAGGATCTCTGGGGTGGGAAAGAGCGGCACCACCTATCATCTGCATCAGCCGTCACTCCCATTTCAACCAGAGTTTTCATGCACACGTCCATCTTCTCCATGGCCTTGCCGCTTTTTACTTGCATACTTTCAACCTTTATTGATTCTTTCTACCTGCACCATTACCGTAACACAGTTCCGGCTTATCCGGGCGGTCGAGGCTGAAGTCATAGCCCCCCCCCTCTTTCCCTCCCCGAACATGGCATTTTCTTTCCACAGTCACACAACCCTCCTCATGCAGGGTCTTTTCGTGCAACTCAACACAACGTTTTTTCCCCTTGGTCAGCCATCTCGCATCCTGACAGCTGTCTGGGTCGTCTGGGCGACCCTCATGTCTCTCGTTGGCTTCGGGGAGTCGCTCCGATCTAGAAAAGACAAGTTGCTTCTCGATGGAAGAGTTTTGGAGCAGCTCGGCCGTTTTCTCTGTTCGCCAGATTTCACTCGAAATGAACTTAAAGACAAGCTGAGTATTACTGAAGAGTGATTGGTCAAGGCCTTGCAGTTGCTTTTCCCAGTTTACAAAACTTTTCCGCACGATTCCATCACCGCCGATCAACTATGATATCCTTTTTTTGCCCACCTGCTCATCCCAACCAGTTATGGTCCCCCGCCAAATATACATTGCCAAGACTTCTATACAGGGAGCCACCCTACCAGGATAATCGCCTCCGACTCTTCTCTTTATCACGCCACGCCACTCACCTCAAAGGGCGTCCTGCAAGCAGAGTAGGGCAGCGGTGCTGCAGTGCCCATGCCATACTTGGTTCAATAACATACGAGCTAAGGGAAATGCCTACGCTGATCAACTCGCCCGGCGCACGAAAGTGGGCCACCCGCACTTGCGGTATATCTGACCATGGCATCAAATCGACCCCAAGGATAACACTTCTCCGTTGTTGGAAACTAGGACTTCTTTTAGTATCTCGATCACCAGTATGGCGGCACTTGCACCTCTATCCATGAGCCAAAGAAAGGATGACCTCCTGAAGCATCTCAATATGGATGCCGAGACATATTCCCTCATGGCGGTACGTTGCGCTAATTGCTCCTCCACCAACCTTCGATAGGACCCTGCCGCTCGGCCCTCCATGTCGATTTTGATTGTTTTAGAGTTTAAGGTTATTACTATCGCTAATTCTTAGCCACATTGCAGAAAGAGACGGACGTAGTCTATAAATGGCTAACCTCGGAGAACTACCACCTCAAAGAGAACTGCAAGCGACGGCCCCCCTACGACTGGAGCGATATAAAAGAGAACTCGAAGGATGAAGCTATGAGCCGCATCGCCCAAAGCGGCAACCCGCATACTCAATGGTACTGGGACCTCGCCGTCAAAACGCCCGACTGCCCAAATTGGATAGCACGATGGTTCCTCTATCACAAATTCCGTTATCGTGACGGCAGAAATCGAAATCCTGCCAAGAACTCGGGGAGTGGGAGACACCATCACTCTCATCGCCATGGGAGTAGCTCGAGACACCATCATAAGCATCGATCCGAAGAGCAGTACTACGACGAGGAAGAGGAATATTATCCCGAGGAATCAATGGCTTCAGGTATGTCGTCCTGTGCTGAATGTTTCTCGCTTCCTGGTCCCGAAGAAATGATTGGGGGAGTCAATATCAACATCGACTGTTTATCAGACCACCAACCCAAGCCACAATTCCCCTCCACGTTGATGCAAGCAAGGGTATAAGTCAAGTTCTCCACTGACCTTTTCATAGCCCCACCGCCCCAAGAATACTATGCAGGAAGCTATGCAGGAGGCTATGCAGCATGTGCGCTACCCAAGTTTGCTCGTTTATGGCAATGCCCTTATTTGTACTGATAATGAGTAGCAAGTCCGGCAGTAAGCAGTGGGTATACTGCGGGGTACCCTGCGGGGGACACATACCCCGTCGCTCAGACTTATGCACCATACGACCCTAGCCCAGCGAATGGAGAAGACGAGAAAGTTTACTACGATCCCGTCAGGGACATGACACGTTAGAATTACACAAGAACAAGATGAAATGGAGGCAGATCTTTTAGGGTCAACACTGAGTGCACAAGAATCATTCGGAAGTGTTTTAATGTAAGGTTGGATTAATGCAAATTTTCCATTTCCCCTTTCCGTAAATACTTTTGAAAGAGCACAGGAGCCTCAAAGCGCCAGATTTCAGTCATCGTCTTCTTTGTATTATCGGGATTTTTTGTTGGGCCAGAAGGAAACATGTAATATGATTGCACGAATTAGCAGCAATCAAACATCTGAGCACTTCCCCGCATTCCCAACCCAATCACCAACCCCCACGCCCCCCTCAGATTCAAATTGATACCATATTCAGCTCCAACAAATCAATCGATATTGTGTGATACGCTCCGCAGGTAGCCTTGTGCTGATAGCGGCGTTCAGGGATCTGGACCCGAAAGGCAGGCCAGCCCACGTGGCCCTGTGTGCGGCTAAGCGTGGGGATCGGACGGGTTCAACGACAGGGTTACTGAACGGCCAAGCAGCCGGAGGCTCAATGGGGCGATTTGCCGGCGAGGGAGATGGTGTGTGTGGGACGGCATTCCAAAGTGTGGCGGATGTGGAGCTGCGGTGGTCTTGGACCCCTTTTCCGGCATGTGAAGCGATTGTGATAGATATTGTGATTGTGATTGCAGCAGGAGAGAGTTATGAGACGTCGTTGCGAGGGACGGGGAGGTGGTAGATAGCAGGGGAGCAAGGGGTTGGGATTGGGGTACTTGGAATAGAATGCGGATTGCGTGATGTACAGGACAGTTTCGTGATGCTGTTTGCTATTCTCGGGCGTCGACTGCTGCCGAGGCCCCGACATTGGCATATCGAGGAGAGAACCTATTGTAAGATAGTTAAGACAATAATAACTTCCTCATGATACCCTTTTATGTCCTCGGTCCATAAGTTGAGACACTTGGTGTTGACTGCCGCCTGAATTACATCTGCCGTCTGCTCCGTATCCGACGCAATTGCCCTCCCCAATCAAACATCAGTACCGCCCCAATGCGGAGTAGGTGCTCCGAGATGTTAAAGGCTCTCTTCTCAGCCTTCACTTCACTCTTTTTCACACAATATCTATCAACAAGTAACTTCATTCCTACAACCTCGTCTCGCACCAGTTGGTCCTCCCTACAACACGAACCAGAATCCATATTGAGATACTCCAGACCTTAACGCCCTTCACTGCCTACAAAACCGTACACTCAGTGCCTTCTCAAGCTTCTAGAGCCGTGTTGGAGCATGCGAATCGTCACCAGCGCATGTTCGAATACCAAAGAGCTCACATTTGCGCCCTTAAGTGGGGAGATACACTCACAATAATCGCGACGGCCACGTCCAAAACCTTCTACAAGGGTTATCTGTGCTGTGTGTATCCAACGCGATTGAATTCCGTTGACCACTCGCTTCTCATTTCCGAGCGCGCTGCGAACACCTTTCCTTCTTCACTTACCCTTCAACAGAGCAGAAACTTCACTACGACAGCTGCAAACAGCCAGTAAGCTCCCGCGGATAGTATACCAGCTGGCAGGACAGAATTGACTCCTCCCAGTCCTCCCACAATACCGTCCCTCGCAGCCATCAACCTGAGCTTCCTCAACCACACTCCGCGACAGCTGCTGAAACTCCCCGATTCTGTGGCACTACCACCACTCAGTACGAATAAATCACCTCAATTCATCCATCCCATGTGTGCAATGCACACCCGCAGACTATGTCTCGAAAGAAAATCGATTTTGTCCACTCGACAGGACACCTCCTCTCGCCAACCACTCCCTCTGCCCTAAATCTAATTATAAATCGAAACGACCCCACATATCCATACGACTCCTCCACTCCAATGAGCAAATTGAAAGAAGCAACGAGGCAAGGACAAAGACTGGAATATCACTTTGCACACAAGAAATAATGGCTCGAGGCGAATGCCAAGACGCTAAGACCTATCTTCGCTTCCCCTTTTCTGATCTATCTATGATCTGCGATCATCTGGACATCAAAGCGATTCCTCTGACGAGCATGGATTATGCATCTGGGACAAGTGTACACTGGATACAGTTGAAGAGGGCGCCTGAAGGGTAAACAGGAACTGGACGGTGTATGTTGGTATCCCCTCGCACGCAATGCATCTACTCCAACATTCAATACACGAAAGCCTACCAGAAGGGGAACTCAAAACCAGGTTTTGCATCAGTCCTTCTTGGGCTTCTTCTCCTTCCTCTCCTCATCATCCTCGTCATCATCATCATCTTTCTTCCTACTGGTTTTCCTCTCCTCCTTCAACGCATCATGCACCGCCTCACTCCCCTCGTCCTTCCGCTCATCCCACTCAACATCATACTCTTGCGCCACCTGCTTGATCTCCTTCCTCAACGCATTCGCCTCTTCGATCAGCTGGTCCCACTTCTGCACATCAAAGCCTTTGACTTCATACAAATGGCTCTGCCTTCTTGACACTGTCAAATTCAGCGCCGCACGATACGAAACCTCGCGATTATGGTACAGAAACCACAAGTAACCGAGCATGATTGTTGACAGGCCAGCGAGGTACGTAATCGGCTCCATTGTATCCCAGCCATAACTCGTCTGGAACGTAAAGTGGTAAATTGCTGCCCACCAGCTGACCAACACCGCGAAACCGCCCATCGCCAGTCTCTGTGCACTGCGGTGAGCGAGCTCATCACACTCTTTCTTTACGCTCGCAAGATCGGCAAGTTTCCCGCTGGTTTTCCGTAACCGGACGCGCAGGTAATGCGTCCTGTCGTTGAAACTCGGAACTCCTACTCTGATCTCGGATGACGAGCCCTCGATTTCGACCGCGAATTCCTTCCCCCTTGCAGCATCACGGATGAAATCGCCTATCTCAGTAGAGCTAGACCAACGCACGAATTTCAGTGGCCCAGAAGAAGACGGTTTCTCTCTTCCTTTCCCGCTATAGCTCTCGACCCCGCCCTCTCCCGGCCCCCCTCTCAGCCCGAATTCAAGATCTTCAGCTTTCTCCTTCTCCTTCTCTTTCATTTCTTTCTTCTCATTGGCAATCCTCTCCATCTTCTCCTTTGAATTCTCAATTTTGCCCAATTTAATCAACTTCCCATCAACCATCGTCTCCTCACTGCCCTCCTCTTGCATCTGCTTCAGCCCCTCCGCTTCCATCTCGTCCATCTCTCCCTCCTCCGCAGACTTAATCTCATCTTTCGCCGAGTCCTCCGCGCGGAAATGCACAGCGGGGACTTTCTCACTGCCGTCTTTGGCCTTTATCATGGGGAGTTCGGATTGGATTAGGCGTTCTAGGTAGGAGAGTGGTTGTTGGGGGTGGACGAGGAGGGCGAGGGGTTCGATGGATTTTCGGTCCGCGTTCTTGTCGAGGGTTGTCAGGGGGAGGATTAGTTTTAGGAGGCGGGAGGGAGTTGTGAGGAGTTTGCCTGCAGAAGAGTTTCATGTTAGCTTGTGGAATGGACGTGGGGTGGGGATCTTGGGGAGGTGGGAAGGGAGAGGAAGTAGACGGACCCTTTGTCATAGCACCCGCACTCCTCATACGTTTGACAGGTGGCTTATCGCTTCCTTCTCTGTGCCATGGTGTTCTGGTCTGCAGCTCCTTCGCTTGGCCGATTGCGTCGTCGATTTGGGAATTGAATTCATCTTCGTGTTTGTCTGCGCTTTTCTGGTGCAGTTCCTTTGCCTGGTCGGCGTAGTCCTCTTTCCTCTGCAGACTTGTTGATGAAAATGCTCGATTCAGTGATCTTAAGGGTGAGGTAAAGCTTGATGGCGAGAAACTGGAAATTGGTGGTGGTCTGCTGCGGAAGGTGGTGAGGATCTTGGGTTGAAATCTTGGGGAGATGGAGCGACTGATTGGCGGGATGCGAAACTTGGTTGCTGAACGCATCTTGAACAGTTACAAAGAAGAAGGAAAGAAAAGGAAAATCTCCCCAGCGAACTAGGGCATCAGCACATTGCAATCGCTCGTGTAGTACAAGTATGGTTTTGATATTGAGTTGTGATCGAGAAATTGAGAGTTGTTGCAGGGTTGGCAGGTACCTTGGTATGGATGCGCCATGACGTTGGTCAAATTCAGGGGATGGGAGCGTGACACGTGATTATGAACAATTTCACTTCTCTCCAACTTCTTACCATTCTCATACTAACCATGGCCAGGTAGAGTGAATTGTAGAAGTTGAGTCTTTGTTGCATACCACATAAATGTTCCAAGTTTTCTCGCGCATTGAGCCCAGCAAAAGGGGGAGGGATCTTGACAAGCGATACCCAGCAAGGCAAACGTCCTTTCTTTCGCACACCACACACACATCTCCTTATTGATTTGTAGTCGTTATACACTGGTCTGTGTAACCAGTCCTAAAAGTTCTATTAGTCTCGGATCCCACGAGTCAATAAAGCCCTTTATCTCATCTGAATCCGCGTTCTGTGTATTGACCATCTCAGGCATTGTAGCTAGACACGCGAGCACAATTTTATATAAACCCTCCCCTTTTAATAGATACCCACTGCGTGCAAATCCGGTCGGACCGGTCCGAGCCAGAAGTTTATTACAGGGGTCTCGGTAAGGGAGAGGATATTGGGGTGTTCCTACATATCAGAGGCTTTGACATGATACGGTTGCCAAGTGTCTGGAAGTCGAGGGGCTTCTTTTCTTCTGAGAAAAGCCTCACGAGTAAGTGATTTCAACCCATCAGCTCCAATCATTCTTGTTTTAACGCAAACAATTGGATTGGCACGCTTAGCGAGCGGCCCGATGCCCTGAATAACACCAACCCACACCTCCAACTCTTGCTTTTATCCGTTCCGCTGCCGCCAGCTTTACATGGTCCGTGCATAGCTAAGCGAAAACTAATGAAATGCCGTGTTTTCAGACTTTAGGG
>Ga0307515_10018278_pt1 | contig 12705 bp, 6 predicted proteins | sample 17_EM_MG_FD_194513 | JGI IMG/M metagenome (GOLD analysis project Ga0307515, IMG submission 194513) | Populus trichocarpa ectomycorrhiza microbial communities from riparian zone in the Pacific Northwest, United States - 17_EM | ecosystem: Host-associated > Plants > Roots > Unclassified | place... | reverse complement strand
ACAAAACAATAATCGCGATATTATTTCTAGAAATCAAGGATTTATAAATTAAAAACTTAAGAATATATCTATAAATAAGAAAAAAATTAAGAAAAAAAAATATAAATTAAATATTGGCAACTATAACTTAACGACGATTAATATGACAAGAGCAAATATATAGGATTTGATCACTTTTCTGAAACAGAAAATATAAAGACAAAAAGATATTTTCATGTCTTTATTTATTTTAAAAATATATAAATTCACTTTAAAATTAATCAGACGGACACATATATATTTGTTTCCGGTCCTTTAACCATACATGTCTCTTATGTATATATATATTTTGAATTTACAAGGATAAATACATATAGATAATCATGATTGCTCTATAACATTTAAAACAATATTATAGAAGAATAATGTTTTTACCAAGTAATATAAGGGCATGTTGTCTAATTCTTTGATATAGGTTGACTTCAATTTGAACCGTATCATATATATAACCCAAGCGGTTGAAATCAAGGTGGCCATGTCTAGCACTGAATGGGCATCAAGTTCCATCAACACGCTACAGGCCAGTCTCGCAGCTAAAAACAGAGCTGTGATTTCTTGTGTTTTGAGTGAAAGACCTGTCCAAAGGAAACAATAATATAGTTATTGGAACTATATAGGACGGCAAAAAGACATTTGATGCATAAAAGTAAATAAAATCCTTTACTTAGCGTTTGTCTCTAGTCTTTCAATAATAAAAAAAAAATAGAGATGCTGGAGATGAAAAAACATGTCGTGTGTTTTTTATTCTGAAAATACATGAAATATTTCTAATATTATCTTACAGATAAATTTATTTTATATTTTTTTTAACTAAACATGTTTTATATATTTTTTGTATTTGTCAAAGCTAACTAAACACAACCTATATTTGAGAATGTGGTAGTGGTTGCTTTTTAAAGTATTTTTTACTTGAAAATGTATCAAAATAATATATTTTTTATTTTTAAAAAATTATTTTTGACATTAACATATCAAAATAATCTGAAAATATTAAAAAAATATTAATTTGAAGTAAAGAAAAAAATAAAAACTTTTTAATTTTTTTTAAATGCTTTTAAAACACCAAATCAAATAGGCAAAACACCTAAAATAAACAAGCATTTTGCATTAATCAGTACCAATTTCTTTCTAGATATATGCATAGCACGTATAAATTTACATTTTGAAGGGATTGAAATCTTCAGAGGACTTGATCAGCTATGTTCTTAATTAATTTTCCTATTACTTTTAAATTCAATAATTTGTATTAATTAGAAAAACTAAATAATAAAAAATTAAATTGTTTCAATTTTTATCATGCACTAAAATTATGATAATTGAATTTAAATTCAATGATTTAGATTTAATAAACAAAATTCAATGACCTCCTATGGCATGCATGTCGTCGATTGCATTAATTAAGATAAAAATCAACAAAAAATCGATCATTATCAACTAAAAGTATCATAAGAAAATGTTCATCTATCTATCTATATATATATATATATAATTGTTTTTTGATACATAGATCTCTTACGATTAGAAGAAAGACCACCAGCAAGCAAAGAAAATTTATCAAGAAAATCCCATATTACAAAATTCAAAAGAATTATCAAATTATAATGATTTCTTATAATAACAATAACAATAAAAAAGAGGCAGTCTTATGTATAATTATTTATGAATAATTAACTAATATATATGTACCAGAACAGGTTTTATGGGTGGTGAGCTTATATATCAAGACGAAGATCCCAGCAGCATGGATAGCCTCGGAAAAGATGAAGAAATAGTCATGATCTTTCACCGAGTGCTTTAAAGCCACCAGAGAGCACAGTGCAAACACCACCCCGGCGAGAATCTTCACTTTCATCGACTGCCTCCTTACCCACCCAAAAAGCACGTTGACAGGTGAAGCTCTCTTCCTCCCCATGATTCTTTTCCGATCAATTCAAAGAGAAAATGAGAGAGAAACGTCCACAGATAGATATGTGTCTGAGGAAGATAACGAGGAGACCTGGTTTGGAAAGACACGAAGAGGGCATGCAAGATTTGGTGTGTTGCGTGGCGTTTTATTTTGTTTCTATGACTAGAACCAGTGAAGTATTGACACGTGGATTTGATTTTAAAACCTAGATACAGTATCCCTACGTTGATGCTTGCTTGCCTGTTTGGGACTTCTGATTTTGACCTTGAATTTCTTTTCTTTTCTTGGCTTATATACCCATAAAAGAAATTATTTAATTTATTCCTGGTTCAATGGCTTTTCAAAGGTTTTTTTTTTTTTTTTTTTATATGTAAACACACCATTATGTCTCTTTCTATCCTCCCCGATCTTCCTTCTCGGTTTAGTTAAAAATAAATAAATAAAATCTATCATTCTTTTGTGAATTTATCTCCAACATGTCTGTAAATCAACGGAATGCTTAATTGTAACTTATTTAATTATTATATAATATAGGAGAATTATCCTCTATATTGTATTGTATACCCTAAAATGTAACGAAACTTCCAATAAAAAAATAAATCTAACCTTGATATATTAAGAGTGTCATGATGAAAACGTCATTGTCTAAGATGTTAAAAAATCACAAGTCACCAGTTAGCGATGGAGATGCTAATTCTACTTCTTGTTGCATTACCTTGCAAAAATAGCAACTTCTGGATGAATATTGAAATTAAAAAAAAAATTAATGAAATAAAAGATATAAAAAATAACAAGAGTTAATTTGAGTACTTGAGTTAGTTTGTTAATTATTATTCTCGTGTTATAAGATCATAATAATTTAATGAAAAGTAAACAAAATAAATCATGAAGTTTAATTCTCAATCAAATCAATATTAAATGATGAAATTAAAAAAAAAACTTATTAAAAAAAAACTGAGTCAACTGGGTTAACCCATCAAATCAGGTTAGCCAATCAAACTTGAGATTCGTGTCATGAGATGATAACTAAATAAAAAAAATCTAATATTAAAAAATAAAAATAATAAAAAAAGATTAATGAAAAAAAAAACAAAGCAAAAAAAAAATAAAATAAAGAAAAGTACTATTCTAATGAATAGTACTTTATGAAAAGAGATACATTAAAACCTCCTTCTTTTTTTAGTTTATAATTAATTAGTAGAATAAATAAATAAATATATATAGTGGCTACAAATATGGTTCCAATTGTTCTTTTATTTTATAGTCCAATTACCATTGAATTCTTGATACCCACCTTGCACTCTTGATTTTACCTTGAAATTGTAACATTTCTTTTCTTTTCTTTCTTTTTTAAAGAAAAAATATTTTATCAGATTGAGTTTTTAATTAAAAAACTAGCATATATCACTTAAAACTCTATTGATTTCCATTTTGATGAAATATTTTTTCATAAATTAATATTTATTTTATTTTTCTACAAAAAAAACACATTTTCCATTAAGAAAATAATCATCGATTTCCCTAATTCTTTCATTTTTTTCCTTTTATTCCAAAAATATATATTTTTTAAAACAAAATTTGATTTTTTATTAAAAAAACACTAAAGAAATTATATCTCATATTTCTTAGTTATAGTTGATCTAAATTCTTATCCTTCGAGATTGGCAAACTAATTAGAGTTGTGATAAAATAAATGATTCCCCGTATTATCCATCAAATATTGATTATTGATTCACTATTTATATATTAAGTGATATACAAATCATTAAATCTCACCTCAAATCATCAGTATATTATATTTACAGGGTGCAAGAATAATCTAATTGTAACTGAAAGTAAATAAGAAAGACTTATGCACGTGCAAAATAAAATTAAGAAATATTCTAATTTTTTCTTACCCTCCTATGTTTCCTTTTATGTCTGGAGAATTGGTAATATAAAATAATTTCTCAACTTTCAATTGGTAATAAAATGTAATATAAAAAATATAAGATTTAAAACTTGATTCGGCTATATCGGAACAACACTAATATTTTTTTTAAAATAAAAAATAAAATAATATTTTTTTAATTAAATTATTGAGTCCATGACTGACCCATGAGTTTACCCAGTGATCTAGTAATTCAATATTTTTTTCGATTTGGGTTTGTTTGGCAGTGTGGTTGCGGTTGCTTTTCAAATAGCTTTTCGTGCCAAAATGCATGCCAATGATGTTTTTTTTATTTTTTAAAAATCATTTTTGACATCAGCACATTAAAATGATTTGAAAACACTAAAAACATATTAATTTAAAGTTAATAAAAAAAATAAAAAAATTTCAAATTTTATCAAAAACACTTTTAAAACGCAGAAACAAACAGGCGCCAGTTTGACAATTACGGATGGTAGTTGAAGGTTCCAAGGCAGTGGAATTATTTCAAGGATTAACGTGTTAAGAAAATTAGAGTACAAAGACTACATTGCATATTCGTAAAATTGCAGGGACAAAGTATGGCAAACTTCCCCGAAACAAGCGTGCCATCTAACAGAATGTAGCCGAAAGCCCTAAGCTGACTTCAAGATCCAGCGCGCCGCTACAACCACATCTTTGCTCAAATTTTGTCAGACGGAAACTACTATGCTAGGCAAATTAATCATCAGTTGAGGCTAAAAATCAGCAGACTCCCTGTAAAGAATGGCTGCCAATTTCTGGAACTCCTCTCACTAGTAAGATGGATCTTTCCTTTTCTTTTTTCTTATGTTTTCATCTCTTTTGAGGGTGTTTATTTACCTGTTCCTGGATGGATTGTGCGCAGCAAACAGCTTTTTGACCAAGAAGAAGTGGATGTAGTGCACCCACTTGACAAAGAAAAGGGCATAACTCTTGAAGATTTCAAGCTTATTAAGATGCATATGGTCATTCGTACGCCTTTCTGTCTTTCTTTTCTTATCCTTTTCAATATTATTATGTTTACTATTGAGTTTGTTTCTTATTCTGTTAGATTTCACCTAGGAAATCTTGATTTTTCTTGGCTTATGAGATTGTAACCGAAATTCTGCGACATGGGTTTTTGTTGTTTATATATGTTTGGTCTTAACAATCCAATTATTACAACTACTTTTATTGGAATTCGCATATACATGCGCCCACATCAGTTGATAGTGTTTTTTTTTCCTTTCTTTCTTGTGTGTTATTCACCATGGCATTTGCTAATTTGCGTCTTTCGATTTTCTATTCCCCTCAGCTATATGCAAATTGGCTCAATCTGTTAAAGTGAGGCAAAGGTTTGCACTTTTTCTTTAAAAGTTTTATATACTGCTCTTCTTGTCTTGTCTAATACCCCATATTTGGAATTCCAGGTAAGACGCCCCGGTCATTAATCATTCCATTTTATCACCATAGTTAAATTGATAGGGATCGTTTTGTATTTTCTTGTTTGGTTTCATAAGGTGTCACCAATTAGTTGCATTTTTAATTTTTTGCTTGATGTTTCAGGGTTGTTGCTACTGCAGTTACATATATGAGGCGTTTGTATACCAGGTATTAAATAATTTCTGATGGTGGGAAGAAGAGTATGATGACCAACAAAGGGAAAGAGATTTGAATGCGAATTCTTGTAGTATTGTCATTTCTAGTCATCTAAAATACTCTTCAATTTTCAATCATAGGCATTCATGAGTACTTGGTATCCATTTCTAGTATCCATTTGCATACAAATGGATAAGTTTCTTCCTCTACTTCTTTTCTCAAAATGTATATATGGCCATCCTATCTCTCATTGGTGTGATCTTCTGGGATGCGATGCCTTGTCAGCCTTCTTCCTGTTTTTTTTTCTCACCCACTTCTTCAGATCTCTAATCATCCACTCACTCTTTTTTCTTCATGGGGTCTCTCTAATCAGCTGCCCTCTTATTTGTAAATGTAATAGTAAAGCTGATGCATTGCCTAGAAAACAGCCAGTAGTTTTTGTAGTATCGCTCACTAGTCTTAATTTCTCGTTGTGCTTCCAGAAAGAGTATGTCAGAATATGATCCACGTCTTGTAGGCCCAACTTGCTTGTATTTGGCATCAAAAGCAGAGGAGAGCACAGTGCAAGCCAGACTTCTTGTATATTACATCAAAAAAATATGTAATCACTTGTTAGCAGACTTGATCGATTGATTCGCTGAGTTCTTAAAATATTTACTGGACTTATATTTACTACTAAAATGCTTACAACCTGGCATTGTTGCCCCACAGATTCTGATGACAAGCATAGATATGAGATCAAAGACATACTTGAGATGGAAATGAAGATTTTGGAAGCTCTTAACTATTATTTAGTTGTATTTCATCCTTATCGTTCGTTGCCTCAGTAAGTATTTTATCTTCTTTGCCTTGTTTCTCATGCATTAAAATTCATTTTAAACTGAATTAACAGGTTGCTTGAGTAGTTTTTTTTGTACCACATGCACAATTCTGAAAGAATAAACAATGCCATCAAGTTAAGGATCGAAACATGATTCATATAGGCTTTTTTCTTTTCTTTTTTGCAAATGCCATCTTGGTTGATGTCTGCTGTGCCTAAGCTCCAACACAGACTTTTACTTTTCCTTTTTGTTCTTTGTATTCTCTTTTTTGTTTTATTTATTACATATTATGAATCTCAGTTAATTACGTGGTTTAGATTATTATTTTTTAGTTAGATATCTTTATATAATTAGATAAGACAAGATTACTATTTATTGGTTTCCATTTTCTGCCTGTTCCTTATATGAGCACATTTAAAAGAAATATTAATGGACAGATGACCTTCATATTGTTTAATAACTTCAAGCTGTTCCAAAAGTCTGAGTTGGGGGCATGTTTCATGTTAAGTGGACTACTAGAACTGAAAGCTTACCTTAAGATTATTGATTGCTGAACTGGACATGACAAGTTGTCTGACATGTTCCTAATTACAGAAACATAATTGCACAAGCTTAGATTAATCAATAGTACGACTAGGTTTCAACAATTTTAAAATGAATGGCTGCTGAATTTGATGTGATTAGTTATCTTGCATGTTACTAACTACAGAAACCTAATTGCACGACTTTAGACTCATTAATACCACCTAATACCAACGAATCTGTTTTACTGGTGGTATATTGTTCTTTTGTGATATTGCAGTTTCTGTTTTGCAAATTGAGTATCTTATTTCACAAGAACATTTTCTCCTGTGTTTCTTCACATCTTGGCAGATTTTTGCTGGATGCTGGCATGAACGATATAAGTATGACTCAATTAACATGGTAAGGTTCCAATCTCTAAGGCCAAGTAAACACCCATCTCCTAACCTAGAAAAGATGCATTCTTTCATTATAGTCCTTAAAATATGAGGTTGGTTTTACATAAGTTTGGGCATCCGAACAACAATCGTGTTAGGGAGAGCTTCTTACAGGTGATTGATAGTTCGCGTTAAAAAGTGTGTAGAGCTAGTTTGTCGCTCTTTATATATTGTTCTTATCATGTGGGCCATCATCATGTTCATTGTGCATGCGTCCGGATTGGTTCATGGTGGCTGCCTCCTCCCTCTGTGGCCACAAATCCCAATTGTAACTCATAGTTTAATTGTCCTTTGGAAATGGCTGATAAGTTAAATGTGAGAAGACTAGTGGTGAAGAAGGCCATTGTATATTACAGTTCTGTTGCCAGAATGGAAAAAATAAGCACCCCTGGGTTTTTAAATATTAAAAGAATAAATTGACAATAACCATGTTTAAGTCTGAAAAGTTTCTGAAAACAAGACTTTGCTCCAATCTCTGCACAAACCTTTTTTCTTCTCTATCTCAAAGCAGCTGCCTTAAATTGAAGATTAAATTTGTTATGTTGATTTTTCTAAGTTTTATTTTTCTCTTGTGGACATACCCTTCTTTTATGCTAGGAATTGCATCATAAAAAAAATATTATTTTAATGTCAGCATCATGATTTCTTGATCTGAGTTAAAATGAATTAACCATGCTGAGACATACAGGGGACTTGTGAACGACACATACAAGATGGATTTGATTCTTATACATCCCCCACACCTTATTGCCTTAGCCTGCATATACACTGCTAGCGTGTATAGAGAAAAAGATAAGACAGCATGGTTTGAAGAGCTCCGTGTAGATATGAATGTGGTGAGTTCTCTAAGCTCAATTTTGCGGTTGTTGTTGTTGTTGTTCCCTTTTATTCTTGCGATAGACTCTGCATTGAAACTATCACAACTTTCTGCTTTGAAAGATAACTGAAGCATCGATTTATCCCAAGAACCAAAAGGCTAGGCTTCCTCTGTACTTGCGATAGGTCCCACTACCTGTTAAAACATAGTTTAAAATGCTTTTCATTTAAAAATATATTAAGAAAAAAATAATTATTTTTAACATTAGCACATCAAAATAATCTGAAAACATAAAATTTTTTTTATTTTAAACAAAAAAAAAATTCAAAATTTTTAGAAACATGGTTTGCACTATTTTTCCAAACACGCGCACCCAGCTTGTCTATCTTACTACGCTTTCTTTAGGTTAAGACTTGGTCTTCATGGAAGGCTTTAGCTATGCCCTGAAAGGTCACTATACCCGGGCACCTTACACTTTTCAAGAATCCTGTTCAAATATGGGAATTACCTGATTTTGTGCCAAATGGTGGATATGTTCTTGGGCCAAGTTACCTTTTAAGTGATGTTTTTAAGCCAGCCCACCGGCATATGCGTGCACACAGAAATGAAATGCACAGTACATAACTGGTGATCTTGAAATTTAACTTACTGCTGCAAAAAGCTTTACTGAATTTATCATGTTGGATCTATGTTGCTTCAAATAATGAGCCTTCGTGTCTGATTTGGCAGGTGAAAAATATTGCAATGGAGATATTAGATTTTTATGAGAGTCATAGATTGATTACAGATGATAGAGTTGCTGCGGCTTTCAACAAGCTGAAACCCTAAATGGTTTGGCGATGCCTATTTCCTCAACTCAAAAGTTTTCCCATTCCACTATGTTGCAGCTCCAGCTACGGGCCCCGTGTAGTCTGTGGAAATGAAAATTGCTTAGCACTTGTCAATAAAAATTGGTTCTTTTGGAAGAGATACTGTCAATGTTTAAGAGATTGTGTGGTTATGATAATTATTCTTTCTATTCTATTGAAACAGCTTTTTGATGAGTAAGATTGAATTCATTTCAACCTGTTTGATTTGGGTACTTCATACCCTTGCCCAAGCACCATGTAAAGATGAAAATGTGTTTATGACTAGATGCAACAATGATGTCAGATGTTGACCAATTAGCAAGCATCATATATGAGCATGGAGGCTGAGTCATGTTTAGATCTCGGAAAAGCCAAATTACGATAAAATGAAATCAGAAAACGCCCTCATGTGCTTCATAGAAGGAAAACCCCTGTTATACCAATCATCTAGGCTATTGTTTTCAGAGTTTGTTGATGTCGCAACTAGTAATTTCATGTTATGGTCAGCATGATTGTTGCTCGTTGAATATAGCAAACTGGATACATCATCCACAGATCAAAGACAAGGTAGCATTTCTGCTTGCATTACAGAAAAGGATTTCATCTGCTTTAAAAGGTAGCACATTCTATATGGGCTACATGCATACGGTTTTCACACAGCAAAAGCAGTACAAACAGAAAAGCGAGGTGATGCGTTAACCATGTAGGTACAACAACGGTAAGCAATTCCTGCTCCTCGCATCTCTCACGCCCACGCCCTTGCATTATACTGTTCAATATCATTTAGAGCAATTCCATCTAATGTTTCTCTTTTTTCTTGCCTTGCTGCTTCTCTACACAGAGCAAGAACGAAACGATGAATAAAAGAAAAATTACATAAAGAATAGTACGTAACAAACAGAAAGTGGCAAAGGAAAAGACACTACCTAATTTTCTCCTAGCTTCAGATCTGGCAAAGAACTCCTTCCATTCATCTGTAAGAACGAAAATCGGGTCATCATCATCATCTTCTTCTTCCTCTTCTAATACATCGCACTCTGGCTCTTGCAACACCCTGTTTGTCATGAAACACTTACAGTTACATGGAAACCAAAATTTGAAATTTGGAGAAAAAAGCAGCAGAAGAAGATGGTCACGACTTACTGGGCAACTGGGGCAGATGTTTCTTTGCTGGCAGTGGAATCCAAGTTCAAGTCTTTTACCAATGGATAAGAAAGAATAGGTCTTGGATGTTGAGCAGCTTGAAGAGCAAATCTAGGACTTACATGTAAAGGGCAACTAGATTGGTGGTGGTGGTGTTGGTGGGAGCAAAGCAAGTGCGGATGGTGATGGTGATGGTGATGGTGATGGTGGCGTTGGCACAAGGGGTGGTGGTGGTGGTGGCGGTGGCGGAGGATTGAGCATGGAGACCATGATCTGGATGAAGGTTCCATTGGTTACTGGTTCTGTACTAGGGTTTTACAATTTTCTGTATTGTTTCGGCTGGAGGGTTTATCTGAGGAAAAAATCAGTAATTGTAATTATCAAATTTTGAATCGGTCTCTATTTTTAATTTTTTTCACTTAAGTGTCTCCGTTATTAATAAAATGTTGATGGACATTTTAACACGTGCCAGGTCATGCTCAAGGGACCCGCTATTCATAAAAAAAAAAAAACAGAGAAAAATTATTTAGTTAAAGAAGAAATGAAAAATTAAATCAAAATAAAGGAGAAAAAAATTTAACTTGTGGTCGTGGTTATTATTATTTAATTTAGGATTTTAGAGTTTTTTTAATGCAAAGAGTAATTTTAAAATAACAATAAAAAGAATAATTTTCTTGTTATATTTTTAAATTTTGATTTTGATTTTGATTTTTTTTTCTAATTTTGATAAGAATTACACATATCCATTAAAAAAATAGAGGTGTTTGCATTCAAGGAGAAAAATAAAATACAGAAAATTGATTAAAAAAACATAAAAGATATAGACACTTGAATTAAAAAAGTAAAATTAAAGATATTTAATTAAAAAATATTTGTGAAATCCAAATTATTAGACATTAATAGTTTTGACCCATTAAATAGAGAGAAATATTTAAATATATTAAGTTATACTTTTTAAGCATATGAAAAGGGTTGGTGGCTTGGCTTGGTGCTCACCAGCACCGTGTTATTTTCAATCCAGCATATACGTGAAAAGCAGGTCTTGACAGAATTTAAAATTTTGACTTTAAGATTGTGTTTATACGTTTGATAAATTTCACGAGGCTAGAAATGTAATTATCAAGAATTATTTAATGAAAGAGAGATAGATGAAAAAAATAAAAAATCATATCCAATTTCATAAAAATTAATAAGAATATTTTTACATATTTATTTTTTTAAAAAAAAATTTGTGTTTATTTTAACTATTGAGAGTTTGCGCAAAAACCATAAGGAAGGCTTTCTCAACTTTTGCGTTTTGAAAAGCCTACGGCCAAATTTAGGAATCTTTGGAAGACCTCACAGTATATTTTGGCTTAATAGTGTGAAAACTATAAGCTCCATGGCTCTCACAGCTTTTTATTTATTCTATATTTTTTTATATCTATCTTTTCTATTGAATAATTATATCTTGATAATCATAAAATTTTTGAAACATAGAAAACAATCTTCAAGTCAAAATTTTTAAATCTCTTTTAATAGTCCATGTTTGGTATTGTGATAGCGGTTGTTTTTCAAAGTGTTTTTAATTAAGAAATGCATCAAAATAATATATTATTATTATTTTTAAAATTTATTTTTGAAATCAATATGTCAAAACAATTAAAAAACATATAAAAATAATAATTTCAAGAAAAAAAATCAAAAATTTTAAAAATGCTATTTCTGCCACAAAAACAAACATGCACTAAGATTGACCTTGTTAAGACGTGCTTTTCATGTATGCTGCAATCCAGCATCAAACCAAGTCTAAAAGTGTTTGTTTTTGTGGTAGAAAATGTGGTGCGGTTTAACCACAATGAATGAGTTTTTGGTAAACATTAAAGCACAGGTTTAAAAAAGCAAGACCCATGTCAAAAGTCTGGTCCAACCACAAGTTAATCAAAAGTAAGATTGACCTGCCTTTAAGATTCCTGTGTAAAAACTAATTAAAGCCATAAGACCATTTAATTTTTTATTAACCAAACTATCCCTCTATCCTTTCTTCTCCTCCCTGCTCTCCTGATAGCCTAGTGAAATGATTATTCTCAGCGACCATGTTTTTCAACCTTTTCACCGACCCCTTCTCTTCTTTTTCTCTTCCATGGATGATTATAAAACCCACAAACCAACACCATATCTACACAAACCACCAACCATTACCAAGATCTACAAAACCACCACTAGTCCTGTAATCCCCTTTTCATGAACATGCAAGTGTTTTGTGCATAAAAAAATCTAGGTAAATTTCGATTTCAATATTTCTTTAATTTCAACTGTACATGTTCTTAAAAATATCAAATCTAGCTAAATCTTGTTCATTATTGAAATTGTATCCCTATTTATTGTTGCATGAACTGTTGATCAGCTCTTGATAATTCTGGTAAGCCATAAATGGTTCTAATCTTTTTCTTTCTCAATTGCATTACTTAGAAGATCGATAACTTTACTGATTTTGATTTCATAAAGTAAATGAACAAAGGTTTAAAGTGTAGCTTCGATTATTTTGAGTTCAAAAAAACATATGAATGGATGAAAGGATGTAGAAAGCTGAGATTTTGTAAATGATGTAGAAAGGACATAACATAAACCAAAAACAAATTACTCATAAAAATTATTAGTGGGATTAATATGGTGCAAGAAACT
>Ga0307515_10018277_pt1 | contig 12706 bp, 6 predicted proteins | sample 17_EM_MG_FD_194513 | JGI IMG/M metagenome (GOLD analysis project Ga0307515, IMG submission 194513) | Populus trichocarpa ectomycorrhiza microbial communities from riparian zone in the Pacific Northwest, United States - 17_EM | ecosystem: Host-associated > Plants > Roots > Unclassified | place... | reverse complement strand
CCCGCAAACTGGATAATGGACTCCATTGAGATTAACAACTTGTGTTTTTTTTTTTCCTAAACTATTGTTTATTTAACTATATGATAACAAAATTAGATGATCGTAAAATTGAGCGTTAAACCAATAAATTATGAAACTCAATTCTTAATCAATGTATCAAAGAATGAAATTGAAAAAAAAATTATATAAAAAAAAGTTAAACTCTTCTTACACATCAACGGGCCTACGGACTTTCTGAAATTTAATAACATGTTTTTTTCCAAAATTATTTTTTAACTATATGATAAAAAAAATTAGATGATCACATAATCGAGTTCAATTAGAAAAAGAAAAAAAGTACCTCGCTAAACCCGCAAACAGTGGCAATTAGGGTTATCTCGTCAAACTTACAAAGCAAATTATTAACTTCACAAAGTTTAATATCCTTATTTTTTAAAAAATATATTTTTTATTTAACTAAATTATTATTTTTTAAATAGACCATATTGCGATGCTAAGATATTTTCCGATACTAACCTGTTGCTGAGATATTTTTTTAATATTGCAATAACCATAAAGGATAAATTAAAATAAATTATCTATTCTAAATCTTCATAAACACACCTTATAAAGATTAAATTAAAAATAATCAAAATACAAAAAAAAAACATTATAGATTATTATTCTTATAACATTATAGAAACATTGTATTTACCGCATCTTTTAGCTTTATTTATAATTTATAATAATAATACGCGCGCGTGCAGCCACCTCTTCGCACACTTTCACTTCTTCATTGTTTTATTTTCCTTCTTCTTTCCCTATGTTTCCCCAAACTCTAAACAATCAACTAAGTACTATATATAATTCCTTGATCTATGTGCCGGTCACGTGCTCAAATTTGAGTCGTGACGAACAAGAGCTATGAAATATCAGGAGACAGCTGTTTCGCATTGTGGGTATTTGATTTCCCCTGGCTAAAAGAAGAAGGCAGCAGCATGCATGATCTGATCAAAAGCTAAGGAGGAATGCAATATGGTGCTTCGAGGGCACGATATTCTCCTCATCTGATCTCCATCACAGTTACAACACCCGCCGCTGAATTTTCTGGAGCTCCCTGCGCCAAAACAAAGGTGCCCCGCGGGCCTAGCTTAGCTAACACTATATTTTTCTTTTATTTGCATTATTAGAACTCATGCTCCAACATTAGTTATGTTGCGATTTGTGTCGTGGCAGCTGAAGGTGACCGTGTTCTTGTCTTTTTCCATTCTCTGGTAATCCCCTATAATTCCTCTGGGAATCAAGAATAAGATTTTCCTTTGCTGAGGTGCACCTGATCGATGATGATCATGCACTGATCTGAAATATATAGAAATGGGCTCACCACATGCCATGTTTCTGCGTGAATAATTCAGTAAGCCGATCGAGCTACTGGAGTACTTGCTTTATGTCAATTACAAAACCTATGCATGTCATCAATCATCATTATTCATTGATTTCAGGGAGCACTGTTGTATTTAATACAACATAACTAGTTTCCTTGTTCGTTGATTACTTCACGGGGAGTTAAAGTGTAGGAAGTGCTTAATTATGGAGGAGATGGAGTCACATTTTGCAACAAGAAAAAAACGAAAGCATAATAATTAATGATAATGATGAGGGAGGGAGGGGTCCCCAGTAGGTTCTACTCTTCTACTCGTACCCGAGCTTGCTAGCTAGTTGCTTCCATGGCTATCCGTTGTGCCGACACTACTACTTTCTACTTTCGCTAAATACTCCTAGCAGTGTGTGTATATGTATATATACATATGTCGGCTGATGTATGCATATTGCATGCATGCATGATAAGAGAAGATATATTAATTAATTATCAGTTTATGGGAGCTGGTGTGTTTCTTCTTTTCTTGCCCAACTGCACTAGATTTATTTATCCATGGATGGGACAGCAGAGTTATGTGCACGAATGCGAGGCATGCATATGTAGAGGACAGGTGCATTCTAGGTAAATATTTTTAAAAGGATATAACCTTTAATTCTATGCGTGTTTTTTTTTTTTTTCCGTCTGCGTTGTTAGGGTAATGCGCATGAGCTTGTAAGATTGGGGTTGTGATCTAACTAGATTACCATCTAAATATATTTTTTTTAATAAGATGGATGATGTGTCTTCTATCAATTTTAATTCCAACTATTGTGGGGTTACAGTTATTGGGTTCAAAAAACTTATTTTTATTTTTCTTTTACTTGTAAAAAACTAAATGAAAATACATATTATAGAAACTTTATTAAAGTTATTTTTAGTCCAAACACACCCTCCAAAACGATCCTAAAGCCCAAATTAAACTAAATAAAAAAAAAAAAACATTTCCAAGCTCACTGCAAGATGAAAAAATCATCACCTCTATAGAACTCTCCAAAAAACATTATTGAAATCAAAATCTGACCTTTTCGTGGTTGGAATGTACCCGACCAATGCTTTTTTCTTTTCTATTTTTCAATGATCTTCTATCTTCTCTCTTAATACTCAAAACCTAAAATGAAAAAAAAAATCAAGTTTAGGATCAAAACACCCTAAAACTTAAAAAATTAGACATAAAATTCTAAAACTTTAAGAACCAAATATGTGTAAATTGAAAATTCAAGAATCAAACTAAAGTTTTTTTTTGTTATTATTCTTTCCAATTTTTTAACTATGATATTAAATTCATTTTTGTAAAATTAAGCTATAATTGAATATTGAGATTTTTTTTTCGAACACTTTGCATACGTGAGAGCATATAAAGAGAAGCAAATCACAAAGAATAAATGTTGTCAACAAAACATGTAAGGATGAAATTGAAAAATAACGAAGTTCAATGATCAAAATGAAAAGCTGCCTTTCATAGTTAAAATAGAAGGAATGAATAGTAACACACAATGTTTTTTTTATATATTGTTTTAGTTTATAGATAATACTAGTTTATAAGTGGTGTTACGTCGTGGATCAGATTAAAATTATTTGAATATAAAAATAATCTTTAGGACACAAGAAATCATTTGACATTGTTATTAATTTGACCTGAGTAAGTGATGCAACTACAAAACCTCCCAACCCAACTTCTTTTCTAATTTGGGTTTAAAATTAACCATGTAGGAGTTGCTCTAATGTGTTTCAGTCGACTTGGTGGATCCAAAGTCAACCCAAATATATTTGGATTTAAAAAATATCAAAATGACATCTTTTTTATATATATTGTGACGCTGACATATTTAATCAACTCAGGCTACACATCAAACCAAAAAAAATAAGGAAGACATTCAAATTCAAGAAAATATTGACATATGAGATTGAAAAAAAAATAGAAGAAAAAAAAAGAGAGAAAGAAGGTAAGATGGAAAGAAAAGGAAAGGAAAAAAAGAATTAAAAAAAGAGAGGATATGTTTCACTGTTCATGTAACTAATAAAACAGGTGGCATGTGTGATTTTTTATTTAAGGATAAAATCAAGATAAAAAGAATGAAATGAAATAAAATAAAAAGAGGAAAAATAGAAAAGGAAAGAAAAACAAAGAAATCAAAGGACATATCTGACTTTATATGTATTATATCCAAGATGAATCTTGTATTTATTTTGGTATTTTTTTAATAATATTTTCAAGTTTAATTTCATGTTGTATAATGGTGTAATTGAAAAAAAAAAGTTAGCACCATAATTTTTTCCAAATAGTTTTTTAAGTATTTTAGTATTGTAGGATAATAAATACACAAATATTACCATTGATGTTATTCGGTAAAAGGAGAGATAAGGCGTCCATGTTGTTGTGTTATTGCCACTTTGTTGATTAAATAATTAATTAAAAAATCTATAATAATCATAAAAGAATTTGCGAATACACTTTTATATTAGATTTCCTATATAAACTAATTAATGTATAAAAGTTTAAAAGTTAAAGCACGAGTCTCATAAATTAAATTTTAAATGATTGGTCTTTCATAAAAAAAAAAATAACTACAACATTTGTTTGTATGAAAAGTTTATTTGTATAACATTATTTATAATATTTTCACCATGTGTATATCTAACAAGATACTTATCAAGCTTATTTCAAATCATTATAATTATAACACTTTTCATAAGGAATTTTGTTTTTGTTTATCCTTTATATATATATATATATATATATATATATATATATATATATATTAGTTTTTCTTTAAGATTTGCTCGAAGATTAATGATGGAAAGGAACCTAGATTTTTAGTATCAATAAAATTGCCATACAACTTTAATTTTCTTTTAATTAGGCCTGTTGGCAACGCCTTTAAAACATGGGAGACGAAATAGAAAGAGAAGCCTGAAAATAAGAAGTTCGAAGAAGCTTAATGGAAGTTTGAAAAATGAAAATGATGAAATGCTACTCCAAAAATCAGTATATATTATTTAGAACTTATGTTTTTTTTTTATTTGTATGAGCAAGGTTTTATAATCTAACTCGATTTGATAAATTAACCTATAACCTAGATAATTTAAGGTCTAGACCAGACTATATTTTAATAAATAAAAAAAATTGACTTGATATGACCTGATAAAAATTCAGGTTGATATGTAATATAATCATCTAGAAAAGCTCAATTAAAACTTGTCGATTTAGTATTATTATTATTATTTTGAAAATAATGTTATTTTTATTATTTTTTTAAAATAAAAAAATGAATTGATACTCGGATTAATCTATATAACGGTGTATAAGGGGCCATATAACCCATAACCCCCACTTACACCGAGGGAACCTAGCATTCGAGTTTAAAAACTGTGTATAAGGGGTATTTTACGATGTATTTATATTCTTTTAGAGTATTAATAAAATCGTTATTTTGTTTTTTTTTAAGAAAAAAAAGGGAGGTTAAGTATCCAATTAAAGACGAAAAGTACGTAGATTAATAATCGAACGGAGATTGACTTCTTGAGGTTCGCCTGAAACCAATCACCGGTAAAGGAGCGCCCATTGATTGAGGAAGCAAGTGGGAAAGTGGCAACACGCGGTTAATTAACCTTTCCTAACCCCTACCGTGCGAAATTAATGAAGGAGGTGAGGTGCCTTTGACCACCCCCACCCCCACCACCCTGGCCCTCCTCGTTCAAATCTCTCTTCCTTTGCTGTAATGTGCTCTGCTCTCCTTTTAATCATCTTTACTGTATTCGTCCCGACACAAAGTACACAACACTAGACAACGCTGTACTGCCATTACCATTTTTAGTATTCTTACAAAAGGGAACCTCTTTCTTTCCCAGAAAAGAAAAGACAAGAAAAATCTTATCGATCTATCACCTCCCTTCTTTCTGTCTGCAAACAGACAGTCTATTAGTATATTGACATTATCCCCTGCTCTCTCCCTACTTCTTCCTTGCTATCTGCTTCTGCTGCTGCTACTGTTGGTTCCTGAAGAATGCAGTTTCTTTCTTTTTCTTCGGGTACAAATTCATTGCTTCTCATCATCTCATGATTATATCATCACATCATCTCTCTCATAATTCCTGCCTGCCTAAACCACAACAACACCTGCACCAGACCATGATCCTGGAGCTGAAAAAAGAAGAATATGAGGCTGAGGAATTTGGTGTTTGGTTTGCTCTCCCTCTCTGTATTGGCTCCCATTCTTCTTTATATTGATAGTTTCTCCTCTTTCACCCCTTCTTGTAAGTTGTAATCTTTATTCTTCTTTCTCCTCCACAATATTTAACCTTGTCTTCTTTAACCTATCTATCCTCTCTTTCTATTGTGCAGTCAAACAAGAATTCCTCGAAGATGTCACTGCTCTTGTTTGTTCAATTCAATCCCATCTTTTGAAAAAAATTCTCACTTTCTTTCTTTAATCTACACTACTTGGAAAGATTAAATCATAATAATATTCTCCAGCTAATCTCCAAATCTTTTGGTTTTGCAGATTCTCCCTGCCGATACCAGTAATCTAAATGTATTGCCACAGGTATGGCTATTTCTTTATCTTTATTTGCCATTTGTTAAAAAGTCCTCTTTTTGCTTCTATATCAGTGATGAATTCTTGATCTAACCTCTTCAATTTCTCACTTTAGGATGAATCATCTGCTGTGCTTAAGGAACCCATTGGAATTCTATATACTGATAACCACTCCAAGACCATTCTAACTGACAAAGGTCTGTCCTTTCTCCTTTGTTTTCTTTCCTCCCTCAAAATTTCTTACCTTTCTTGCGTTTTTAATTTCGGGTTTATCCTTGTGTTCATTAGATTTGCAGTTGCCTGATACAGGTAGAGCATTATCTGCCACTGATGAGGATGCTCAATCTCGGAAGGATGATATCATCAAACAGGTCATTCAGAGCGCTAATCAGGAAAAGGAGGAGACCCGGACAGACAGGGGAGCTGATCAGGAAAGCCACCAGGTACATTTGATTTAACAAATTTCCTTTCTCTTTTGTTGTTTCTATGTTATTTTTCTTAATGCTATGAGATCATGGGCGTATACAAGAAGTCTTCGTCAACTCCTTTTTTTAGGATTTTAAATGTAATTTGAGGACTGACTCATTTTTGGTGACGTTTTGCTGAGTTTGATATTCTCTTACCATGTTCATTATTTGTTTTTAAAGCTTAGTCTACTCTAAATGTCAATTACTTCCTGTCATTGGAAATCGTCATAATCTTCTCAAAAGGCTCTCAGTTCCTCTCCGATTCTAATAACTACAAAGTAGAAGATTCTTTTATTGGGTCACATTCCCTCGCAATAGAAGCTAAAAGTAGAATTTATCGCTAGAAAGAAGAAATTTCACTTTTCAAGGCTCAAAAGCACACCCACTTGGAATTTGGATGGAAATTTGAATAAAAAGTGAACATGCTGATTGTCAACTCAATCTGTTACTTGTTCTTTATAATTTGAACAATGTTACTCTGTGGCAGCCGTGTAGTTCCCAGGATGAATGAATGCCTGCCTGCTGAAGTCCTTTGAGGCTTGAAATACAATTACGGAAAGAAAAAGAATAAAGAAAGTTTTCTATAGCGAAAGTGATTTTGAATCTACAGGTGGACTAAACTTTTTTATCCTTCCGGTTCTTTTTTGCAAGCTTAAGCAACAATCTGCTTTAAACTCAGACAAAGTTGGTGAGAAGGATGCTTTGTTAACTAAAACCAACAAGCAGACAGATCAATCACCTATGCCAGCTGCTTGGGAGCGGCAGCTCAGGGATCGGCTTATCAAGGCAAGTGTGTACCTGTCCCTTCCAGCCACGAAGAACAATCGCCGCTTTACAAGGGAGCTTCGAATGCGGATAAAGGAAGTTCAACGCGTACTTGGAGATGCAATCAAAGATTCTGATATGCCAAAGAAGTAAGCTTCTTTCTAAAACATATCAAAATTGGCTGGCTAACTAAATTGCTCTGTTTGTTTTGTCTATCTTCTGAAAATGGGATTCTCATTGGCTCTTTATGCAGTGCCTATGAAAAATGGAAGGCAATGGACCAATTGTTGGAAAAGGGCAAGCAAATGCAGTATGAAAGTGCTAACGAGGTAAAGAAGCTTCGGGCAATGCTCCACTCGACAGAAGAACAACTCCGAGTGCATAAGAAGCAGACCATGTCCTTTGCTACGATGGTAGAGAAGCTTCGGGCAATGCTCCACTCGACAGAAGAACAACTCCAAGTGCATAAGAAGCAGACCATGTTCTTAACGCAATTAACTGCAAAGACGCTTCCTAAAGGGTTACACTGTCTTCCATTGCGCCTGACAACTGAGTATTACAATTTGAATTCTTCGGAACAGCAATTTCCAAATCAAGAGATATTGGACAACCCTTTGCTTCACCATATTGCACTATTCTCGGATAATGTTTTGGCGGCAGCAGTGGTTGTAAACTCTACTGTCACCAACTCTAAGGTAAATAAAATATGCCATATCAATATGCTCATTTTGGTTGCCAGGGAGATGTTAGAAAGCCGACGAATATCTAATTAAAAGAAAGCAAAAATAGTTTTCCTTAAAATTTATTATTGAATGTTCCTTTTTCTCCATTTCCTTTAGGTCTTCTGTTTGAGAGGGTAGGGGGGACATGATAGCATTAGTGAAGTTGTTTTCTTACATGCATTTGAGACCTTTGATTTTAATTGACACCCTTAAACTGACTGTGTGAGTTGACATATCTGCAGCACCCTTCGAAGCTTGTTTTCCACCTTGTTAGTGATAGACTCAGCTATGCGGCAATGAGGATGTGGTTTCTAGTAAATCCACCAGGCAAAGCCACTATTCAGGTCCAGAACATTGACGAATTTACATGGTTAAATTCAAGTTATAGTCCTGTTCTGAAGCAGTTGCATTCTCAGTCAATGATTGATTATTACTTCCGGGCACATAGTGCCAATTCTGATTCGAATTTGAAGTACCGGAACCCAAAGTACTTGTCCATCCTGAACCATCTTCGCTTTTACCTGCCAGAGATTTTCCCAAAGCTCAACAAGGTGTTATTCTTAGATGATGATATAGTGGTGCAGAAGGATCTTACTGGCCTTTGGTCCCTTGATTTGAAGGGTAAGGTGAATGGTGCAGTAGAGACCTGTAGAGAAAGCTTTCATCGCTTTGATACATATCTCAACTTCTCAAATCCTCTTATATCAAATAATTTCGATCCCCGCGCTTGTGGATGGGCATATGGAATGAACTTGTTTGATTTGGAGGAATGGAAGAGGCAAAATATCACTGATGTATATCATTCATGGCAGAAGCTGGTAAGCGACCTTCTTGAAGATGCATTTTTATGCAGAGTGTTCCAAGTTTAATGGAATTCAAGATCGGTATCTTTTGCAACCAGACAGCTGGCTCTAGAACAAAATTGGGACATTAGGCCTGCATTCACGAAATATATTCTTAAATCTTAAATATTTTATGCTGGAAAAGCTCACTCTGATTGTCCTCTGTTGTTTTGGGTTCTAAAGAAAACTTTCTTTGTGAACAGAACCATGACAGACAATTATGGAAGTTGGGGACTCTGCCACCTGGCCTCATTACTCTTTGGAAACGGACTCATCCCCTTGATCGACGTTGGCATGTTCTGGGCCTTGGCTATAACCCCAATGTCAGCCAAATAGAAATTGAACGAGGTGCTGTTATACATTATAATGGCAACATGAAACCATGGCTTGAGATAGGCATACCCAAGTATCGAAAATACTGGGCAAAATACGTTGATTATGTTAATGTTTATTTGCGAGAGTGCAACATCAATCCATAGAATGGTCCTCGTGGTGTAATCCAGTTATTGGGGCTCCATACACATGCTGTGCCACCTTTTTTACAGGTCTGCATCACTTTGTAGGCTCTTCCACACATCCTGTGCCAGCGATTTTACAGGTCTGCAGGACTTGGTAGGTTGTTTTGTTATCTAAGTAGAAGCTTGAGCTTAATTTTTTCTGTATACAATCCCCCCTCCCCCCCTCTTGTTTCTTTTCCCTTTTTCTATGATAGGCTGAGGACCACTGTGCATGTTAGTTCATGTTGGTACCTTGATTGCATATCTGCCATTCAGCAGGTGTATTTGTAAATGATTGCAACAGAACAAAGAAAAAAAAAAAGAGACAGTAGTTGGTTGAGTTTGTGCCTGTAATCTGATATCGGCCTGATTGTGTGTGAATCTCCCAAGTCCATTGGCATCCTTTGCTGAAGCAATGATGAATCCTTTATCTTTATTTTTATTTTTATTTTATTTTTTAATCTGATCTAGTACTTGCCGTCTTTGTCAAGAGAGGAGATGGTTAAATGCAGTGAATTTAAGAGAAGAAAAATATACATGTAGCATCTTTTGTGATAACGGGTTGCTACATTCTGGAATATGGCAGTTGCTTTTGATTTCTCGAATGGATTCGTTTCGTTTGCTGTATGTGATAGAAGTAACATTCGGAAACCCTATCTTGATACCTGTATTAATTATCCTTGTAGTTTATGTGGTGAATTGGAACAATTGTAGCTTTGTAGTTTCCTTTTCTTGCTGGTGTAGCAATGTGAAGGCCCGTTCGTAAGCATCCAGAGCTATATCGATTGACAATCCTCTCTTTTTTTGGGTTGATGGGTGATGTAAACGGAAACAACACAGGGTATAAACACATAATTTTTTTAAGAGAATGGATCACTCATAAATCTCAATTCAGAACTAAAAGTTTTACAAATAAAATAAAAAAGAAAACCTGAAAATAAAGTAAAAGGAAATAAATTATTAAGCATAATATTTAATTTTCTGAACCAAACAAGAAATTAAGGTTCACGTTAGACTCAACTCTCCCTGCGTAGACTTGTCTGAGCTTGACAGTTTATATTCACGAATTCAATATTCCCTGAGATTTTCCAAGCATACGCCATAGCTTGCAAGACAAATGAAGTATCAATTGCGTGCTTCTTTCTCTGAGATAAGTCGAACATGCGGATTGAACAAGGAACCCCACCCTCATGTTAAATAAATACGAATGTTTAGACGAGATTGATTCGTTGCAGAAACATGAACCGGTATGGCAGACTCCCTAATTTTCTCTAGTCTTTTGGGAGGCCTCGATCAGACAAGATCATGGAGGAGGCTAGCAAGCAGTCCTATTAATCAAATTCTACGTGGAAAAGATAAGTGTGTCTCTGACCTCGCTCTCCCTGGTCAAATGATGATACCATGTTAACCAATATTGTGCTTGCATTGAACTAGAAGACTAAGTTCTTCACCTATCTACCCATGTGATATGTATGTAGGTAATTGCTGTGATGCAGCCTTAATGTTTTACATTATAGTTGAGTAAATGGACAAGGTTTGCAAACAAAACTCAACTTATCCATTCTGCGTACCGTCTCTTTATAGAAAGTTAGGTTCAGAAAAGTTTCTTAAAGTATTTAATATATATTTTATTTCTTGAAACTTCAGTACATCTTGGCTTTTTGCAGCATTTTAGTAAAGCTTAACAAGAACTCCGTGAGGCCTTGGGTTTGGCCCAATAACCCAAAGCCTGAAGTCCAACCAGACCTCATAAGTCATAACCCATGTGTGTTTCTATATATATATATCTTAATTTGCCAAAATAATAACAGTAATTATGCAGACAAGAATTACAAACATTCGTCTTTCATCCTCATTGTTACTATGTATTAGCAAAGGGTGGGTGTGAAAGTTTGATTTGAAGTTATGATAGGATTTGAGGTTCATACCGGTCGACCATTTAAGAAATAATAGGGTTTTTTTCAGTCTTGTTCAGTTTATTTTATATATAGGATTTAGTTTCGAGTAATTTTTTTAATGTATATTTTATTTTTATATAGGTTTAGCTGGTATAGCTCCAGTTGATCCTCGATGAATCAATTTGTTTTGGTTTTGTTTGCTTCCTTTTGTTTATATATATATATATATTCTCTGGTTGATGAGTAGGATGTCAGTAATATGATATGTAAGACGAGCATACTTGTTTTGTACACCATTTGATATGATATCTTTAATATACGTGTTTTGTTTTGTGCTTGATTTATGAAACTGTCATGACCCGAATCTTGGGTCCATGACTGGCAACACAGGAGCGGTGTTGAAAAGAGACCCCATCTATATTAGGCCTCATATCGGACATATCAAAAGAACAAGTTATTAAAAATACATAGCATTTCATAATCTTCAGAAATATTATATTATTCAAAATGAGTGAAACCATGTGATAGTTCAAAACTTCTCATTAGTAATTTAAACAAAAACACAAATTCATAATACTCATTACATTATGAAAATCCAAACTTAATTAAAATAAAGTAATAGTAGAGCGTTTAAAACATCGAATCAAAACTAAAAGGAAAGCCTCGCGAAACAAACAAGGTATACCGACCAAAACTGAAGAACAAGAACACTCAACAAAGTCCACCTGCTAACAAAAACTAAGAACCTGAAATAATATTAAAAATAAGGGGTGAGTTCAACTAACTCGGTGAGAGAATAATATTTAATATACATTTTAGATATTACTAGTTTGCAGGTCGATTTATCTTGATATACATATACATATTAAGTATATTATTATAAAGTAGTGGAATACATGTCAAAAATCAGATGACACCCGAAGGTGACCACTGTGGGAGGATCAGTCGCCACAGGCTGATGTCTCTCTCACCGGCTAGGTATACGGAATACTATGTGCACATAAGCTAACTACTCTACATTAGCATGGAGTTATTGACAAGTCCTATATCAAGACATAATAAATATTCATAAATAGAATTGAGTTCAATAGAATGCTACTCCAAATTGAAGAATAAATGAGTACTTGAAAAATAAAGCAACATATATAAATATTCAAGAGATTAATTAGTCGTACTCATTATATAATCAACATACATATTTATTTATATTATATACATATTAAAGATATCTCACTCACCCAAAAAATATAGAACTAAAAGGAATATCAGATGAAAGACTTAAAAATACTATTGAGGATCGTTAAGAGAATCTACAACAAATATACGAAATATACTAAAAAAACAGCTCAAAATAACAAAAATAAAATATTTCAATGCATAAAAGAAAACCAGGTTTAGTCTCCTAAATTTAGGGACAAATAATAATTTTCCAAAATAGGGACCAAAACATAATTTTACCAAAATTAGAGGACCAAAATGTAAATACATAACCATACTGAGATTTCACCAATAAACCATCCTCAATTCTGCACAAAACGAACCAGGAACCGAACTGTAATTTTTTTAAATTTCAAGGACTAA
>Ga0307515_10018276_pt1 | contig 12707 bp, 5 predicted proteins | sample 17_EM_MG_FD_194513 | JGI IMG/M metagenome (GOLD analysis project Ga0307515, IMG submission 194513) | Populus trichocarpa ectomycorrhiza microbial communities from riparian zone in the Pacific Northwest, United States - 17_EM | ecosystem: Host-associated > Plants > Roots > Unclassified | place... | reverse complement strand
TTAATTATATAATTCTCTTGTTATTCCTTTCTCTTCTTTACGCAACGTCTTGTTCTTAGCAAGAGCTATATACCCTTAGATTTAGATAGAATTTATATCGTTCCTTTAAATCTTCCCTAAAGTCTCTCCGCGCCCTAACAATGCCTAAGCCTAACCCACTCGACCATGCAAATCACTAAAAAGGTAGCAGTAGTGTCTCGCGACTAGACGGGCTGCTAGTTGGAATTCCTTATAAGCTCTCTAGCTTATATATACCGTATAAGTAGCGCGCAAGGTCTGACACCCCCTCTTCTAATTTAGTAATATCTTTTAGTATTTCCTTAGCTTTAGAGTTTAATTTTATATATAATCCTGTATTTAACTCTATATTAAACTCCATATCTAATTCTATATCTAATTCTATATCTAGTTTTTTAGAATCTAAATCTATACTATCTTCTAAATAAATAAATATATTTAGATTAGTGTTTATATCTAAGTCTATACTTTTAAGTTATAAATTTAAGTTTTAATAAACGGCAATAATATAGAGCGCTCCTTTTCTCTCTGTTTTGTAAGCCGAAGTAACTACTTTAATAGGTGTACTACTATTTTGGCAATAGCGAGTTTACTAAATAGGTAAGGTAAGTATTATAGATAAGGATTAAATTGCCAGAGAGGAAGTAGAATAAGAATAGTAAAGGGAGAGAGAGAGGAAGTAGAATAAGGGTAGTAAAGGGAGAGAGTGTTTAGAGAGGGTAAGCAGGCTATTCCTTTAAGTAGACACTAGCCTTTCTATATGGGCTATGCCGTTAGAGATAGGAAGTGCTTAAGTAAATAGAGCTTCTTTAAAGCGGCGATGTGATAGGGTAAGAACGCCGCTAAAAGCGGCAGCCAACAACCCCCAAAAATAGATACAATCCCACCACCACATGTATTTAAGTAGTTACTTTATTTAAATCCCTAATATAAACTAGAGCGTGAAAATAAGCAACGACTGAATAAAGCAGCAGAACCCTTTACAGTCATAGCGGGTAGCACTTAGGTAGGCTATATACTATACTGATAGACCCAAAGGAGAGCGTAATTGGAAGGGTACGTAAAATGCATGCATCGCTTGCCGGGTTCGAGAATTTGAATACAGAAGAAAGATTTAAGAAGATTTAAGTCATTTCCTTAATTCCATCCCGGAAAAAACTCCTTAAAGAGAATTCCTTGCCGTTCGTTAGAGCACATCGTTGTCCCGGAGACACTAATAGCTAGTGGCCACCTGACAAGTGCTCTCAAGCAGGCCACTACTCATTAGCGGCTGACTTTTCAATAGCGGCTGTCCTCTCATCAACGGCTTGCTTCTCGGTAAGCCTCTTGTTGAAACTTTGGTATACGTTGACCACATCCCAAAGGTGCGAGACTTTCAATTTCTCTTTGTCCGCATCTGCCAAGGCTTTTGCTGTCCTCACAGCATATGATATAACTCGACCGTTCAACTCTTCCTTAGCGAGCTCGTCTAATGCGGTGGCATAGTCGATTTCAACTCCTTCCTCCGGAAAGCGCTTGAGGGAGTTGTGCCAGATTTGCCGCCTCATGTTTGGAATCAGGTCAGGGTAGTTCAGAGCAAGATGAATCCGGGAAGTGAAGGCATCGTCGAATCTCTCTACTCTGTTTGTGGTAAGAAACAACATGCCCTCGAAATATTCTAACTGACGTAGAAAGACTGGCTGAACGTTAGTATTGGCTTAGTTGGAGATTATGGAGAATTGGTTACGAACCGGATACCAAACTGTTGCGGTAAATGTCCGTCGCACTTCGCTGCTCTAAAAAGACATCGGCCTCGTCGATTAAAATAATCGCGTTCCACCGTATTGAAAGGTCTAGGATGTCTTTGAGCGCCTTCTCTACTGATCCTGGGGTAGAACCTAGCTCCCCGCCACTCACGATATAGAGTGGCCGCTTTAGATGCTCACAAATGCACTCTGCCTATAGAGACGTTAGCTCTCTCTCAATGTGTTGTCATCTGTTGCTAAATAACCTACAGTGAGAGTCTTCCCGGTTCCAGGAGATCCATGAAGGAGTACAACGAGACCCTTGCCTTTCCATCCGATGATGTCGGTGCAAACGCCCTTGAGGAAAATCGGAGACATTACAAGACTAAGGATAACCTTCTTCTGCTTCTTATCCATCACTAGGTCTTCTATTGCATGGTCAGACCACAGGATGTCTGAGAGATCGCTGATCCGAAAATCGGTCCATGTGTGTTCTGATAGAGAGAAACCGTAGACGTTCGCGGAGGTGAGAAGCATGTCGCCCTCTGATAACTTGCGGAGCTCGTGATCGTAGTCCTCTGGGGTCTCGGCAACTTCCTTTTTGCAGACAGCACAGTCGCAAGTGCATTTCTCGTCCAGAACCATTTTGCCTTCGCTCATTTTCTTGTCGCCTTTGGGGTAAACACGCTCCTGATAGGTCTTGCAGTCCACCATGACACGACCAATTTCCTGTATAAATAGGTGTTAGCTTCATGTAGGTGATTAGAAGAGGGGGTAGAAGCTTACGTCGTGATACTGAGGATGAATATCCCGGAGCTGCAGAAACCTGTGCGCCCGTGCTATCATTCTGCTCTTCAAGCCTTCCACGTCTTTGCACAGTTTCAGTGGCATTGCTGTTAGAGTGGAGAGTTCGCGAGGACTCTCGTAAAATGGGATGGCTAAGGTACATTGCTCCTTTCCAACATTTTTGCCATCATAGTTGATGATGTTGCAATGGAGAAGGAAAGCCGGTCCCGACTTAATATTTTTGTATTCGCCGCGCTGGAAGAAGTACAACTGGTCTGCTTTGTCCGAGTAGACAAGCTCGCTAGATCTGAAGATCATCCACAACCACTGGAATTTGATCAGCCCCTTGGCCAAGTGCTTTTCGCACTGTTCGATTTCTTCCCCGATGTGTAGCCTAAGATAGGTAAGGACATAATCGATGTGCAGTTTCGTTTGATCATCCACTTCTTTCCTTCTTGCGTAGTCTTCCAACTCGTGGCGGTAGTGGCAGATCAATGCCGGAGGATCCCCAACCGTAATCGAATTGCCGACGTCCACCGGATTGTCGGGATAGTACTTAACGATGGCGCGCAATGCTTTGATGAGAAACGGCGACTGGATCCTGAGGGTTGTTGTGATAAGCTTATTTTCCTGGTCGAATCGACGGGTCACAACCAGGCAATATTCATCAAAGACTGAGTAGGTGTCCTTCTGCGCCGTGCATTCGAATGGTTTGGTGCTCTGCTTGAGCTCGTAGTCTCCTCGCCTGTTGTATCGTGCATCGAGAGTTTTGCACTCATTTCTTGTTCCTCGTGCGAGTCTGTCGCCTGTTGGAGCTTTCTCGACTGCCGATTGGTCTTTGATTCGGGCTAATCCTAGAGGCACACTATGACCTTCGAGATCGTTCGTGTCAGTTTTGGGAGGCTTCACCTTTTTCGGGACCATGAAAACCTCTTCCGCAGGCCGCGCGCGATTGCTGTTCTTCCCAAACTTTTTCTTCCATGCTTCCTGAAGTCTCACGCTTAGGCTGACCTTCATGCTACCGCCTCTTTCATCGTTCCCCGATTCGAGTAGAGAATCATCGTCGGCCTCGGGTTTCCTGGGTCCGTGACGACTCATCGTGGTGACGTTCGAGGGAAGAAGTAAATTGATCTTAGGGGACGGTAATGTTATATGATGAGGCGGTGTCCCTTGTTCGGGAGTTGGAACAGGGCAGGAGGTCGCAAGCTGGGGAGCTGAGTCCTCGATGTGTTGGAAACTAAACTTGCATAGTTGGGAGGGGAAATCTTCATTTTATGGCGGACTGAATTTGTTGTTGTCAAAACGAATTAGAATCCTTGGCATGCAGATCCCCGTTTTTTGCGCCCAAACTTACGTGTAATGCCGTGAGAACTCCATGTTCCACGTTAACGTCGCGTTATTGTTGATCATTCCTGCCATCAGTCAGTAAGTTGAAGCCGACGTCGCCCTGCTACCTGCCCTATCTTAACGTATATCCTAGTGTTGTAGTGCCTCGTGTTAACCCTGCTCGACGTGCGGATATCCGTTTCCTTAAACTAGGCTAGCGTCCAGGAGCTATCGCGAAACATCTATACGTTAGTAAAGCAACTATATATAATACGGAACAGAACCTTATGCGATATAGCCTACTACTTAGACCTTGTGTATGGAAGACGGGTCGTCTGGCGGCGTTAATAAAGGCGGATAGGGTAGCCCTCCTTAAACTCCTACTTGACTTGGGCTGGAGGTACCTAGATAAGCTTTAATATTGGCTATACCATAAACGTGGTGTTAAGGTTAGCCTTAATACAATCAGCCGTGTCTTAAAGAAGGAAGGGTGGTTAAGGAAGGCGATTAAATATATAGCGTAGGGCCGTAACTCACAACTAAGAGAGCTCTATCGCGATAATATAAGGCGGTTTCCTATAGATATCGTTGTCTTTCTTAATAAGGCTATCTTTAACAAAAGGACCGGCTGGCGGACAAGAGGGCGTGCTCCAATCGGCCAGGAGCCTCGCTATAAAGGCGATCTTCAAAGGGAAACTACGTGGAGTATCTACGCGGCGACGATAATTAACGGCTGGGTCTACCATAAAGCTCGCAAGGGCTACTTTAAGATCGATAATTTTATTACCTGGCTATACGAGCGCCTGTTTCCTGCGCTTTGTCAGCAATATCCGGATCGAACTATGGTTATCGTAATAGATAATCTTAGGGTCTACGTTAATAAGCAGATTCTAGCTGCCATTAAAGAGGCTATATTGTTTATTATCTACTGCCGTACTTACCGGATTTTAATCCAATTAAACTTATATGGGCCGTCCTAAAGGTGTGGCACCTATATACTTAGAATTCTACCGTAATTATAGTGAGTTTCTTAAGCGAGCTATCCGTAAAAGTAGATGCAATTTCTTTACCTAGAAGCAGTTTTAACACGCGGTAGGAGGAATATATATAGAATAAGCTACGCTGGGGCGTCTACGGCGTAAACTAGGGCGATTTAAACGTGGTGTTAAGGTTAAAAGCCTAGGGGAGTTAACCACGTCCTTTAATATCGCTATGTCTGTGTAAGGGATATTATTGCGGACACCTCGGGTTGCCCTTAGGACAACCCCCAGACGCCCCTCAGATGGTCGCCGGTTATATGCCGGAGGCACGTGCCCGTAGTATATAGTCTCCACGATCCTAGAGGCCTTACCTCCTTAAGGATTTGTCTCTCTTACTAATCTATTTTATTCCTATAATTGTGCCTTATAGCCCCCTATCTATAAAGCCCCCTTATATTTAAATCCTTCCTACTCCTTTTTAGAAGGGTAGTTGGCTTTAAGGACTAGATTATTTATTTATATCTTTTATTTATAACTACCGTTCCCTTTTAAAAATCTTATAATAACCTAAATAGACACTCTACGGGTACCTTATAGAAAGCCGTTGCGGTAAAATAAAAAAGTCCCTCTAATAGCGAGAGGTTGTAATAATATAGCCCTTTAGGTAAGACGGCTAAATAAGCCCTAATACCTAGATGCTTTAGAAGCTTAAAGACTCTTATATACCTATAGTTACCGCTAAGGAAAATATAGATACCCTCTATAATAGTTATAACGCTACTAGAAAGTAACTAGAGTCCCCCTAGCTCTACTAAGGCTAATTAGAAGATTAAGCGCTAGAGGCAACTTTAAGATCTTCCCTTAAGCTAGAAATACTAGAGAAATATACTAATACGCCTAATTAGGGAACTAACCGGAACCCTTCCAAAAGACTACCAGCCTATAATTAGTATAGTAGTAGTATATAGACTACTTATAAGCTAAGTAGGCCTACCTCTTTAGATAATCTAACCTAACTACTAACTTAAGACCTAAGCCTTATTAGGAAATCTATACTAGCTACTAGTATTAATACTACCTCTATAGTTAAAGCTTCCCTAAGGCTAAAGTTAGAAAGTTAAGAGCCCTAAACTAATTATCTTTAAGATAGATATTAGGAAGCTACTATAAGGCTCTTAAAAGCCATAAAGGAAAGAGCCACTAATAAATATATTAGAAATCTTTAAGGGTAAATCTATATCTAGTAGGGTTTAATCTAAGCTAGGTAAATTTTTCTATAACTTAGTTAAGGCTAAGGGCTTTTTAGGAGCTACTTAATACTTACCTAAGGAGGTATAAAAGACTTAAAGAGTTATCTACGCTATAAATAGAAAAAGGATATAGACTAACTGGCTAAGGCCTTTAGTAATTTAGAACTTCGCTATAGACCTAATGCCTAATAGTTAGACGATTAGGTTTATAAGATAGATAACTTCTTTAAGATGCTAATAATATAAAATAATATTAAAGAGCGTATACACTAGATTATTAGCAAGATTAAAGACTAATTACTAAACTAGATTGCACTTAATTAGCTTAATAAAGAGTAAATTACTATATAGTTATAGCTATAACCCTTTCTAAAGAAATGGACTTAAGATCTATATATTATATAATATAATAATATAGAGCTATTCTAGAATAGGATATGGCTTAACAGCTATAACTTCCACTAGTTTATAAACTTTATGGAAACTTATACTTAATAAATAAATTTAGAGCCCTTTAAAAATAAGGACGGTAGCATCCGTAAAAAGGAGAAGATTAGGTTTATCTAGGCTAAAATTAAGCTAGTAATTTATAATAAAATAAAGTGTATAGGAGCCCTATTGCGGATTACTATATATATGGATTTTAAACGAGCGGTTTTAAATGCTAAAGACGCGGTAAGGAACTAGACCTCTTTTAGTAAAAAGCTAGGGGGTTACTAGAAGTATAGGTACTTTAGTAGTAATATAAAACAGACCTAATCTTTAAAGAAGCCGTTCTTAAAGAGAATTTTAAAAGGGTTAAAGTTAGGGGCTGTAAGTAATAGGAAAGACTTTTAGGGCTAATCCAATACCCGTCTGGCATATTTATAAAAATACTTTAAAAAGTTAAAAGAAAACTCCGGAAGTAGATTCTATTGGAAAAATAAGTAAGGTAATAACCGTACTAACAATCTAAAAAAAAAAGCCTTAGTTATAGACCTTTTCCAGGTATAACTAGGGCAAGATACGGAAGAAGAGACTCTCTATATTGCTATTAAGCTAGAAATAACACTTTTTATAGGTAAAATACGTTAGTTCTAAGTACTATATAATAGCGGCACCGAAATTAATCTTATATAATATAATTTAGTAAAAGAGTATAAACTTATTCTTTTATAAAGGTAGTGAAACCCTATTATAGGCTTTCTAAATAAGTATTAGATTAAACTATACAGTGCCTATAAGCTTATAGTGTTAGTAGCCGATATATATAACCGCACTAAGGTAGTTAGCCTATAACCATTTTAGGCAGCTAACTTCGTAGGTTATAACCTTATTTTTAGATACCCTTAGCTTACGGAAGTAGATTCTAAGATATACTTTAAGACTAGAGCCTTTAAATAGTGGAATAATAAAGATTTAGAAGGATGTATATTACTAATAAGCCTAAAGAATATTTTAGAGAATATAGCCCTAGGTGAAATAGTATACGCTATATACCTAAAGGAGTATTAAATCTAACCTCTATTTAATAGCAAGATAGGTATAGAGCCTAGTATAGGTAATAACCCCTCTATAATAGAGACCCTATAGGGAACTGCCGGATAGGCCGCGAAGATATTATAGGGAGGCGGCGATCTTAAGGATCTTATAAGATAATTTAACTGTTATAGGTTACTCTAGCTTAAGCAATATATAGAGAATATACTACGGCACCTTAAACGCTATATTAAAGAATTCTCTACCCTCTACTAGCTACTGTATAAAATAGTATAATATATAAGTAACCACTATAGTGTATAACGCTGCCTATAAGCATTTTAAGGGAGCTCTAGAACCTATCTAATAATAACGCGGTATTACGGACCTTATATTAGCAGTAGTACGACTACTAAGAAGGGATATAAACGGGTTAGTTAAGATAGTATAGGAGGTACTAGAACCGATTAAGCTATAGGATAAGGGGTAGCTAAGTTATATAGCTAGTTATGTTACAAGTTTAGAACGTAGGAATATAGGAATGTGAAAACGCGACGTACTAACGTACTAACGTACCGATGTACTTAACCTTTACTATAGGGAGGAGTTATATATTTAAGGACATACGGTCTCTATAAATAGTTTCTCTTCTTTATAGTAAATCTTAGAATATAATTAGAGTTAATCTATTAGGCAACCACTCTACTAGTTATATTTACGTTATTAACTATTCTATACCTATATACCCAGCCTATTAACAAGTCTACTATAGTATTTCCTATAAGGCTTCGTTATACATTTACTACTAAGGTTATAGTAAAAGAAGTTAAACAATATGCTACCAAAAGTAGTAGTTATAACGTCGTTAACGGCAGCAACTACCTTAGAATTAGGTAACGACACCAGTATAGTAGATACTAACTCTTAGCTAGTTACGGTTAGATAATTATAAGCTATAGTTAATTAATTAACAGATAATAATAGGATACTTAAAGAAAGGATTAATAGGATAGGAGCAGTAAAGATTAAGCTACTATCCATTAAGCGATTCTTAGGTAAGAAGTTAAAACTTAAAGGATTTCTAATGTAAATATATTTTAAGGTTACGTAAAAAGAAGCGAAGCTAGCAATACCTATAGATTAAATAGCCTACGTAGGACTATTCCTATTAGGAAGGGTACTTAAGTAGTTTAAATATTACCTTATAGAGGTATAGGAATACGGCATAGCAACTACTAACTAAGAAGTATAATATATATTTACTAGTTAGAACAGGTTCACGAAACGCCCTACGTAAATATTTAGAGATCTGGAAGTAACTACTATAGTAAAACAAAAGCTTTAAAACTTAACGCAATGGATATTAATAATTAAGTATATAACATAGTTTTAAATATTAGCTATATAAGTTAAATGGAATAATAAGGCGCTTATAGTATAGTATAAATAGGGATTTAAGGTAAAAATCTAAGATATAATTATCCTAATAAAAGATATAGATACTCTTAGGAAATTAATTAATTAAGTAATTAAGATTAATAATAGGATCTACTAAAGAGAGTAGACTAAGAAGGGTTAGGATAGAGTTCTATAGTTATATAAGGCGTAGGGCACGCAATAATAAAGTTAAAGTTAAAAACTATAGTATAGCGTAAAGTTAATAGACCTAAGTGGTATTAAAGAATCTAAAAAATAGAATAAGAAATTATAAAAACCTAGAGGATAAGGATTAAGTAATTAAAGGTCCAAAAAGCAGAGGTTAAACCAGGGATTTTAGTAGTAGAAGATATTTAGGCAGACTCTATAGCAAGAAAAATAGTTTAAAAAAGGAGCTTATATAAACTACAGAAAATAAGGTTATTTTATCAGAGACTATAGAAGTAAGTAGAGTTACTATATAGTAAGAGGAATAAGACTAGTAGACGATATATATATATAAAGGGATAATAATATACTATAAGGAACAAAAGAATATTTAATTAAAAGTTTTGCGTTTTATTATAATAACGTATACTAAATTTATAAGGACGCTAAGTACGGCGTAAGCTATTAGCCATAGAAGCTAAAATTATTAGAGTTTAGAAAAACTAACGAACTATCTTATAGACCGGATATTAAGGATAATAAATTTAATATAGGTAAAATATTTAGTAATAATAAGGTAATAAGGGCAGCTTACTAGGAGCATATAGACCTTAAAGATGTTATATTAGAAGTAGAGACTAAGACCGCCATAAAGTAAGGGCTGGTAATAGATATTATAACACCATTAGATACGGTATCTATCGCTTTATAAAACGAAAGGAGAAACGTCTAAGAAAAAGGATTAAGTAAGTAGACAACTACTAGTGCTAGCTTACCACTTAATAAAGGCAAAAGGCTACAGACTTAAGATTCTTAAGAAGATATAAGAGATAATTAAGATTCTTAAGGAGAAATAAGATATGCTTAAGGACCTATAATAGACAATAACCAATAGAGTAGAGCAACGGCTTAGTTTAGTAATATATAAATAAGCTTAGGACGAAGTTTCCTAAAGGTATAAGATTTTTAAAATAAGATGAGTAAGATTTAAGACTCTTAAGATAAGATAAGAACACTATAAAAGCCTAGTTAGACTAAGCTTAAAGCTAAGCTTAAAATAGAAGCAAGCTTAAAATTAAGAGTTCTATAAAACTAAGATTTTAATATATAAATAAGGACTATTAAATAAATCAACACTAAGATTAAGAAGTAAGAAGACTTTAAGGATCTACTTATAAGACGCAAACTAAAGGAAACTATAGAGGAGTTTAGACAGAGAATCCTTATATAGTAAGAATAGAAACTAGACTAGAGATCTAGTATACTAGGTTATATAAGGGATAAAGCACCTATATAAAGAATTACTAATAGGCCTAAAGCAGGCATACTTAGAGCTAAGTAGCTTACTAAACTAGAAGATAAAGAGGATCTAGGGATCCCTACTAGGTTTAAAAAATAATATATAAAGGGCCATTATAATGTAGTAATAAGAAGATACTTCCTTATAAATAAGCTGTATATACTCTAACAGCTGTACTAAAAGTGGTATAGACAGCGATATAATAATAAGTAGAAAGATTTCTATATATGGTTAAATAAACGAGTTATCTAAAACCACTTAATTATAGAAAAGGCTATAACTTATATTAAGGGAGCCTTAATTATAACATTAAAAGATCTAAAGGAATAATTAGAGGACTAAAGAAGCAAAAAATGTATTTTAGTACCTATAATCAAAGTTATAACATTTAAATTAACACAGTAAAGGTTTAAACTTAAAGATAAAGATAAGTTAAGAGTTAACCTAAAGTACCTAGCATATTATACGCTATTATAGATTGTATATATAGATAATATATGCAAAATATATAAAAATCTAAAAAAAGAAAAAGAATTAGAAGTACCTTATAAGGATATATTAGGCGCTAGATAAGCGATAGTATAAAAATACTAAGTATATATATAGATAGTATCTAGTAGAAGTTTAAGAGTTAGAAGACTTAATACTTTAATTAGAAAGATTCCTTACGAAAGAATACTTAAATAAATAATAGTAGTAGGAATACCTAAAGAATATATATCTATAGTATATAGAGGATAAGAAGCGAACTAGGTATTAGCTAAAGAGCGAGCTAAATATATAAGGATTAAGCAGCTAATATTTAGAAAAAGTAGAGGCCTATAGGACTAAAGGAAGCTAGTAGTAAAGCCTTAGACCCTTAAAGAAATTTAAGGACAATACCTAAATTTAAGAGTTAATTAGTAAGATTAATAGTTTAAAGCATTAATAGATAGTAGAGTAACGCGGAACTATATCTTACTAGTAGTAATTAAAAGAATAAAGTTACCTTATAGGCAGAAGGAACAGCCTTACCTATTAGTTATAATCTTAGGAGATCTAATAATCTATAGAGGAAGGATTATTAATCTTAAAATAGGACCTATTTAAATAACCATTAAAGGAAAATAAATTAAGATGTCTTTTAATATCTTACTATTAGGACGGGATAAGGCAGTATTAGGTATACCTTAGTTATAGAAATACAATCTAAAGATAAACTATCACCACATATGCAACCTTACCAAAAGGCGGCGCCGCACTTCAAAACTTACGCACACCCATCTTCCTATCAAAAACAATCGATTTTCAGACTCTTAAGACCTAATTCCTACTGCCTAGCAAGCTAGAGGCGGATTTATTTGCCTTTTTACCCCCTTTTTACCCAAGAGAAAATTCTCTTAAGGGGTGGTCCTAGCTTGTAAGCGAGGCAGGGGTAGGAATACCAAAATATTAAAACATAGACTTTTCCTAGGTTTTTCTTCTATAAAGAGTAAAAGCCTAATAAAATAGGGGGTGTAGGTATTTTTCTATATCTCCTTTAGTCAGATTTTCTTTAGTAAGAGAAGGATTGCCTTTTTGGGCTTTTCTGCTAGTAAAAGCCTAACAAGTCCTTTTTTCTAGTAGTTTTTTCTACTTTTAATAGAGAAGAAAATAACTACTATAGTCTTTTTACCCAGTTTTTCTACTACCTTTTAGTTTAATTTCCCCAGAAGCTCTCTAGTAGGGTTAGTAAGGAAAAAGGATATAGAAGGATAGTAAAAACTAGGAAAGCTTTTTACCTAGTTTTTTACCTCTATGCTAGGAGATAAGAGACTTAAGGAGGTTATTATCTACTGCAAAAACTAGGAACCCCCCCCTATAAGCTATAAGCTATAAGCTATAAGATACAAAATGCTAAAGGTAAAGGCTACTAAGCCTAAAATAAAGCCTCCTATAGAGATAAGCGATGACAAATTCTTATCTACCTCTTCTACTTGTTCTTCTCTATCTTCCCTATGCCTATCTAGGACAGATAAAGAAGTAGAAGAAGTAGATAAGCTGTCTCTAGCTTATATAAGGAACCAAAGAAAAAGAAACTACCCCCTATTGTCTCCTAAAAAAGATAGCTAAAATCTAAAAAGAAACTTAGTAAAAATGAGTTCCTCTAGGGCTAGTTTATACTTCCCCCCTCCTTCTTCAAAATAATTCCTATAAAAGGCCCTAGAAAACCTAACCTAGGCCTATCTAAGGCTAGAAGGAGAAAGTAAGGAGCAAGTTAAATATATTAAGGACGACGTATAAAGAATTATAGTAGGAGAAA
>Ga0307515_10018275_pt1 | contig 12707 bp, 7 predicted proteins | sample 17_EM_MG_FD_194513 | JGI IMG/M metagenome (GOLD analysis project Ga0307515, IMG submission 194513) | Populus trichocarpa ectomycorrhiza microbial communities from riparian zone in the Pacific Northwest, United States - 17_EM | ecosystem: Host-associated > Plants > Roots > Unclassified | place... | reverse complement strand
TGAAGAATAACAAGAATAAGTAAAATCTGGTAGTTTTGTGGACTTACGAATGCGGATGGACTGACGTGGAGGTGGATCCACAATCTCAGATGAAGCTTGAGGGACTGTAGATGAGAATGGAGCTTCAGGTGTGCTAGAGAGTAAAGTACCAGTACCTGCAGAGTTATGAATACAAATTGATCAAACATGGGGAGAGGTATCATTACCAGAATCTTCAGAAAAGGGATCTATATGAATAAGATCAGTTTTAGTCAGACTATGAGTAGTGAATGGAATGGAAAAGAAAGGTATATGCTCAAGAAGACAACATGACGAGACACATAAAGTTTCTGAGTTATTGGATCATAACAACGATACCCCTTTTTACCTTCACCATAACCCATAAAGACACAAATAGCGGATCGAGAGGATAGCTTACTACGTTCTACATGAGGACGAAGAACGAAACAAGTACAACCAAAGACTCTAAATGATGAATAATCAGGGACATACCCATATAACTTTTCAAAAGGAGATAGACCCGAACTATAAGAAGATGAAATCGTATTAATCAAACTTACAGCAGTAAGAACAGCTTCTCCCCAAAACTCACTAGGAACAAAAGCAGACAACAAGAGAGAACGAGCAGTTTCGACAAAGTGCCTATGTTTTCTTTCAGCAACACCATTTTGTTCAGGAGTATCAGTACATGAAGTTTGGTGGATGGTTCCATCTAAGGCAAACAATTGGCAAAATTTATTGGAAGTGTATTCCCCACCTAAATCACACCTAAAGCATTTGATCACAGTAGAATGTTGAGTTTTGATAAGAGCTCAAAAAGCTGCATATATCTCAAAGAATTCAGAACGATGTTTTATTAAATAAACCCAACAATAACGAGTATGATCATCAATAAAAGAGACATAATATCGAGACCCTCCTTTTGTGGAAACAGGAGAAGGTCCCTATACATCATAATGAATCAAATCAAATGGTGAAGAAGAAACAGAAATACTTTTATTAAAAGGTAAAGCGAAAAATTTTGCCAGTTTACATCCACTACAATCAGAAATGTCACAAGTTTTCAAATTTCCTAAAGCTCGTGTGGATGCCAAAAATCTCAAACGAGAAGACAAAACATGACCTAGACGGGAATGCCATAAGTAAAAACTAGAAGATGAAAGACTCAAACGAAAGGAAGACAAATCAACAGTAGTGGTAGCAGCAGGGACAGCAGCAACTAGCACTTTTAACTCATCCAAAATATATAGTCCATTCTCCCTACGGCCTGTCCCAATCAGCTTCTGAGACTGCAGATCCTGTACACAACAAAAAAAACCAGAAAACATGACTAAATAATCACCAGAATCACATATTTGACCAACAAACGCAAGATTCAATTTGAGTTTTGGAATAAGATAAACATTAGGAAGAGATAAGTGAGGTGTGACAACAGAACCAACACCTGCTAAGGGCATAAGAGTGCCATCAGCAGTCATAATAGGAATGGAGGACAAAGGGGACACAAAGGTAAAAGATGAAGAATCTGGAGACATATGATGGGAAGCACCAGAATCCAAGACCCATTCAGAGTGTGATATACCTGAGGTACTATGAGGCAACTGACCTATGAAAGAAGAGGCGGACATTTCTTGTGGCTGCAAGGAGAGAAACTTCTGAAATTGCTCAGCCAAAGTATTAGGATCGGTAATAGAGCCTGTGGAAGCTATTGCTGCGGTATTGTGGTGTGGTGGTTTATAACCTTGAGGTGGTCTATGAGCATTAGATTGTGACTGACTTCCAGGCTTCCAAGCTTGATTCTACTGTCTCAACTTAGGACACTGAGCCTTCTAATGACCTTTCTGCTTACAGAAACTGTACTCATCGAAGCCAACCCTTGTGTCAGGCTTATTCTGATGATTAAAGAATGGCTTAGAAGGTACTGCTAGTACATAAGGATTTGAAGCAGAACGAATTTCCTTTTCAGAATAAGACTGAAGACGTATTTCATCAGCCAATAACTTACTGACAACAGAGTCAATAGAAGGCAGTGGAGAACGATGCAAAATTGAACCTCTAAGTCCTTCAAAATCACTGCAAAGTGCTGTTAAAAACTGCACCAATCACGTCTTTGGATGTGATTTCAAAGAATTTCTGAAGAAAGATATAGAAATTAGTTAGTGAATTTTTTCAAAAATTGTGCTTGGATTCACTTAGGTACCTAATTATTCTTGAAAGAGAAAAAAAATAGAAATCTTCACCTTAATTTCAGGATAAAATAAATAAAATAAAATAAATATCAACGTTCTTTTATCATAACTAAATATCAACATTGAAAAGCAATATTAAAGTTACCACATATACAAGTTCACATGTCAGACATTGCTTGAATCAGGTTCTATATATTGTACTGTGGTTTCCCAAACAAAAATCACCTTCCTCTCTCATTGCCGGTGATTTTACTTAATACTAAAATGATATTTGACAATTTTTCCAAGCTGAAATGATTTGGAATGGAATTTTTTAACCATTCATGTCGATATATATAAAATTGAACCTCTAAGTCATATTCCATTCACCTCACATGTCGCTTATGTTTCATCGTACTAAGATTGTCCATTCTTCCTCTTGCATGGTTTAAAGAACCTCGTGTTGAACTTGACCAGAAAAAGAATCATCAGAATGAATCTTTAGCTCGACAAAATGTTTAGGGGACTGTGTAAATAGATCTTGACCAAAAGGGAATTCAGGAATGAATCTTTTAGCTCGAGAAAATTGAGGTAAATTGCTAAAAGATAATGCTTTGCCTTTCTTACTCCTTTTGATGTTTGCTTTTGTCCTGGTTGTAAGTCTCGGTCAATCCAGTGAAGTTCTTGGATCGGTTCGAGTTACTAAGAAAAACTTAGATTAATCTCGGTCAATTCTTGTTGTTTCCAACGCCATTGATGATTTTCTTTCCCTGATGAAAATCAATTGATATTTTTTTCTTCTTTTTGTTAACATTCCTCAATTATTAATTGTATACTCTGATAATTGCATCATGAAAAAATATTCATATATTTTTATTAAAGGCATTAAAGAATACAGAGAGTCGTACGTCTCACCCGGTTGTTCAAAAAAAAACTAAATGAATATTAAAAAGTAAAGAATTATATCAGCAACTTGTTTAGAAATATATTTAAAAGACAATAAACAATAATGTACATGACAATGACAGCATATCTCAAAAACTTGTCTGTGTGATGGAAAAGGCAACGTTGCTGGGGTCGTCATATGGCCTTCAATCCCTATCTCAAGCAGCAGCCAAGAAATAGCTTATTCAGATGCAGCAGCGAAGGTGAGAAGAAGATAGCAACTGAAAAACCAACAAGAGAAGGAAAAGAAAGAATCTGGGGAGCCATCTATACGCAATTTATATAGCCATATGCCATTTGTTGGTCGATTAGTCAACAGACTTTCCATTTTATTATAGATCTTTTGGATCAAGCTAGCTAGCTACTTGCGCGTGAGTTAGTGAGTCGCTTTTGACATTTTGATACCAGGGCGGCATGTGCTAGGTGATGTTACCAGCACATGAAATGGAACAAGAATTAAATAATTAAAATCTCGTCATTGTTAACTAAATTGATAATGAATTAAGGTGAAAGAAGATTTGGAAGTTCTTATCTTCATCTCTTCAAAAAAAGTAGGGACTAAAATCTAATTATCATAGTTTCTTGATATAGAAAAAACTAGATTAGTGACTGGCGATAAGAAAAAAATATTTTCAACGTAAAAAAGATGCTCAGGCTCCATAAATATGTTTTAACGAAGTAAAAACAATCTACGACTTGACTTGACCAGGTTTGATAAGTTAGTTTTATTTAATTATATGATTAAAAAAGATAACGATATTAAATGGACAGAATTAAACAAAAAAAGCTATCATGATGACTCGTAGAAAGAAAATGCTTGTAAAAATGAAAAAGAAAATGATGAAGCTCAAATCCTAACTAACTCAATGCTGAAGAATGAAATTGAAGAAAAAAAAAAGGGACAAAAAACAAAGACGCGAGTCAACCTTGGTCACGAAGCCATGAAAATCTCATAGAAAGAAAATTGAAAAATAATTATGAAGTTCAACTCAATGCAGAAAAATAAAATAAACAAAGAAATCAATTAATAAAAAGGACATAGAAACCACCCCAACAAACCCGCATAAGCCTACCGAACCCCTTAACCCAATATTGAAGGACTAAACCGGAAAAAAAATCAATGTAAAAAAAAAACTTGTAGAAAAAAAATATGCTTGCCAATGATTTGAAAAGACATTTTGCAAAGATCCTGAAAAGATCTATATAATCTTACTTGATAACAAAATAAAATAAATAAATAAATGGAATTATACACACACACTTCTAATTAATCTAAGAATGAAAAGAAATATATATATAAGGTCAAAACTGGAAGAAAATAGACTAGTGTTAAATTGAGGAAATGAGAGAGAAAAGAGGGAGAAGAAGAAAAAAATATATCATTGAAGCCTCACCACAACTTCTTCATCGACACACCTTGCCTCGCCTTGAAAGTCCTTGTCACGCCACTTCCAATTCCATTAAGGAAGGCAGTGTTCGAACATCAAAAAAAGTCACATGCACCACCAGAGTGTGGTGACTTCCCTCACACACTGGTGCATGTGTTGCATGTGTCAGCCAAGTTCACCCTGGAAGTTAACTTCAGCCCATTATATTTGTTTTACTTTTGATTTTGATCCTTCAACACTTAATTGTTTTACATCAATATAATTTTTTTTATTTTTTCAAATCGAGCATTAACCTAGCACTGGAATCTTCCCTTGATATTATGAGATCTCCGTATCAAGACAACCAAAACAAATTGCTAAGTCAAATCCCAAATAAAGACAATGTGAAAGGATGAAATTAGAAAAAAAAACTGAGTGACAAAATAAAAGAATATGAAATCTTTCCTTACCTGTACAAATCAGTCCATAATATTAGAAAAAGAAAAAAGGGATTAAACATTTGTTTAAGCTTCAAATTTAATCTTCAAAGCTTTAATTATTTTAAAATTAATAAAATTAAATTTTATTTTACTAAATTAAGTATTAACTGAGTAACAAAATATTTTCTCGACACCACAAGATTTCTATATATAAACATAAAAAGAAATCATCAAGACCAAATCTAATCAATACAATGTTAAAAAACTAAATAAAAAAATTAAAAGAAAATAATAATAATAATAATAAATCATTATGTGAATCTACAGTAATTCCTCTCTTGGAGGGCATGGTGGATCACGTGCTCTCTTAATATTTTTTTTTTTATATAATTATATCGTCAAAATTGAACAAGTTAAAGATGATTAGACCGCGACAGGGATCAAGACAATCTTCTTAACATGACTCATGTTGTCTAGATAATATAATTTGATGCAGCAAGTCAATGTTATATTGCATGTCACCTTAGAGATAATAGTCTTAGCTAATTTGTCAAGTATGCATCGCTTATAAAGCAAAAAGATCTAATATAGTATCCTTACTTTATACAAAAATCACGGGAATATCGAGGATAGCTTGTAAAATATAGGTATTTTGAGGCACCAAACCATCGTATAGAACAAAAAAAAAAAAAATACTAGATGATTGCTTGCACTATGGTATAAGTTAGATTAATTTTTTTAATGTAAAAAAATATCTAGATCTTACTAACATGTTTTTTTTAGTAAAAATAAAAATAAAAATATGTGGGGTTAACCTGATATAACCTAGTCAATTTGACAGTCCAAAGATAAGCCGAATAACCGTTAAAAATATAGTTTGATTAAAAAGATTAAAGACGAAATGTCTTTAAAAAAATATTGAGATGAAAATTTATTGGATCGAATCGGGTTAATCAGGGCTAACCTTTCAAATTCATGACCCAAATTATAGGACTAAGATAACCCCATAGAAAGCAAGTAAAAACTAAATATGAAACTCAATTTCTAATTAAACCAATGTTTAAGGATGAAATTAAAAAAAAAAGTTCAATTAATAAAAGAAACCAAAAAACAAACAACTCAAGTCAACTTGAGTTAACTTGTCAAAGTTGCAACTCAGGTCATGTAACTGTGATCATTGCATAGAAAACAAATCAAAACAAATTATGAAGCTCAACTCCCAAGCAATCTAATGTTGAGTGATGAAATTAAAAAAATATCGATTACTAAATGTTGAAGAATAAAATTTAGAAAAACAATCAACTAAAAAAAAGGAAAAAAACTCGTGTTAAACCACAACCCAGGATAAGTAAATCCAATATTGAAAGATGAAATTAAAAAAGATAAAAAATTGACCTGGGTCAACTTGAGTTAACTCGTCAAACTAGGGGTGATCATTTTCGGTTCGGTTCGGTTTTTATCAAAAAAAGTAACCAAATTGAAATTATTTTTTTTTTGAAAAAAAAACCGAAACCGAACCGAAACCGGGTCAAACCGACCGGTTTCGATTCGGTTCGGTTCGGTTTTTTTAGGGCAAAAACCGGTTCAAACCGGTTTGGCTCGGTTTTGGCTCGGTTTTTTCCGGTTTTGGCTCGGTTTTTTCGGTTTGGCTCGGTTTTTCTGGTTTGGCTCAGTTTTTTTCCTGGTTTTTTGTCGGTTCTGTTCGGTTTTTTGGTTATAAAACCGAAACCGAACCAAACCGGCTGGTTTTTTCAAAAATTTAATCAGTTTAATCGGTTTTTTTTTCGGTTCGGTTTTTTCGGTTTTTTTTTCGGTTTTCTCGGTTTAATCGGTTTTCTGATTTTTTTGCTCACCCCTACGTCAAACCCATTACTCAGGTAATAAGACTAGGATAAATTTATAAAAAGCAAAATTAAAAAAATTATGAAGCCTAATTCCAAATTAACTAAATATTGAAGGATGAAATTGGAAAAAAAAATATGACATGAGTTAACCTTTCAAACCCGTGACCTGGGTCATGAGATCGGTATAATCTCATAGAAAGTAAATAATAAATTGACCCGAGTAACTTGGGTTAACTTGCCAAACTCGCGACCAAGGTCATGAGACTGTGATAACCTCATAGAAAGTAAATCAAAACAAATTATGAAGCACAATTTTCAATAAACTCATTGTTGAAATTGAAAAAGATTCAATTTAAAAACAAGACACAATAAAACGACATTAATCTTTACAGGTTAACTCGTAAAACACGTGACCTGAGTCATAAACCAAGATAACCTTATAGAAAGCAAACCAAAATAAACCATGAATCCTAATTCATAATCAACCCAATACTGAAGGATAAAATTAAAAAAAAATATTAATTAAACAAAAAAAAAAAAACTTGAGAAAGATGAGCACCAATTTTTTTTAACCTTCAAAATTTAATTTTGATTTTTTTTGTTTAAAAACAAAAAAAAACACACTAAAGTTTTATAATCTCATTTCTAATCTCAAAATACGTTTTAATTAGTTTAAAAACTCAGTCAAATCAAATCAAAACACTATTTTTAAAATTCAATATACTTTTTCTGATATGATTTAAAAGCTAGACTACTTTAATTGAATTCTTCTCTTTAAAACAAATCTAATGACAATAAAATTGTTGTTTCTTATATGACCAGTCGAAAGCTTTATTTCTCCTCTATCTCTCTTCAACACCTCTCTTTTTCCTGTCTTAAATATAAGGAACTAAATATGAAATAAATAAAATCTCATAAACAAATATAAAGTTTAAAAACTACATAGGTTAAAGTGTGAAAAAATGTGTTCTAGGAACATGACAATGAATAATATTTTGTGGGCTTATACATAGCATTGTGTACTGTAAAAACACCCCAAATATTTTAATTTTTTTTCCCTGTTAATTTTCTACTTAGCTTTGCTTGTGGTCTCCACCGTCCACCGTCCACCGGTCAGTCATGTTGAGCATTGGCAAGGCTCCTCCAACTTGGAATCACGTCTTATTAAAAGTGACCCAGATGTTCCCTCAACAACAACCACACCAATGCTCCTGCTACTTGCATTTCATTTATGAGGCTACAATAATGTAACATATTGTGATCATTTTTATGAACCGATATCTGTGTGCTTTGCCATTACGTGAGGGAATCCTTGAACTATTAATTATGGTCTTATAACTTGAATTTTCAAGGGTTATAGCCATCTATTTTCCTTTTTATTATTTTTATTCTTATGACTAATTTGTTAGATAATAATATAAATCATATTCTGAGATCTCACCTAATAGCTTAACCTATTGAGTTGAGATGATTCTTTAACATGGTATCTGAGCCTTGATAATCAAGCCGTCACAAGTTCAAATCTCACTATCCCTATTTATTTGATAAAAATTAAACACATGATATTGTGGGTCTGTGTAAGTTTCAAGCTCAAAGGACTTTCACTTGAGGGGGTGTGTTAGAGAATAATATAAATTATATCATGAGACTTTACCTAATATCTTAAGTTATTGGGTGGAAATGGTTCTTTGACATAAATGTATCAGAATATAACAAGCTTTGCTAAAATTTGAACCTTTGACAATGATAATGATAGTGCGGAGAATATAACACAATATCAATGTTTAAAGTCAAGAAAATATAACAATAAACAGGTTCATGAATCTTAGATCATGATTTTAAAATAGAAATCACTTGTTAGAGATTCATATGTGTTTTTTTCTTATCATATTGAGAAGTAAAACGACTATAAATGTTGGTTTAAAGAGCAAAACTACACCTTGTAAGGTGCCATAATGCCCAGACACTGTGTGTGTTTCAGTACGTCTTGTCATGGGAGAAATTGAAATTTTTGCAATGATAAAAATCTTGTGAATTTCGGGCAAAAAAACAAAACCCAGAATCCATTCCCAGTTTTCTCCAGTCCACTTAGTTCTTAATAAATTCATGGGACCTCCCATACAATGAATAACCCAATCAAAGTGAACAAGTCCTTGGCTCCACAGGGCTAATAATAAATTCAGTTTATCTTGAGGATGTGCACAAGCAACCGTGATGGTGATCTTTTTCTTTGGTGAGACACTGTCACTGTCTCATAGTTTTTTGTTATGTTGTCCACACCTCTCCACGTATCTTAAAACCTGGAGACAAAAAAATCTAAATTCCCCACTAAATTTAAAAAATTGATAATGGAGAAAAGATTGAGAAAGGTATCTGTATTTTTATTTTTTTGTATATTTACAACTCATATATTTTGGTTTTTGTTCGGTTGTCGGAACCTTCAAAATATAATTCTGGCTTAATTATCACAAACAAAATAAATTTGTAGTATGATCATGAAAACTAGGTCAAACCCAAGAAAAATTTTGTTTAATCTTCTTTCAATATACTCAAATGAAAAAGAGTAGGGGATTTGAATGAAAAATTAAAAAAATAATAATTCTGAAAATAATAAATTGATATGTCGTTAACTCAGTTCAAGGATCAACGCATCTATTCCTATAAATCTATTGATTATCGAAGTAAAATAAATATTCTTTCACGTTAAGCAAATAATTTTGATATCCCTTAAACTTGAGGGAAATCAATGAGATTACGAGTAAATTAATTAGACAAAGCTCTCTATTCAATTTCTTACCATCAAGCGAATTTAACATTGAAAGTGATTCTCATTCACTTGGCAGTAGTCTTAGAAGTAAATTATGTGCATTTATTTTAAGCAAATGTTCAAAAACTTGACAATTTAACTTAGTTTATTCGTCCCTAATAAATCAAGATGATAGTTGCAGCAATCAAATTAATTCTTTTGCTTCTTACTCTGGTCCTTAACAATAATTACGGATTGAAATAAACTAGAAAGCATACATGCCATCTCAAAATAATTTAATAAACTTAAATAACAATCAATAGCATAATTCTAAATAAGGAAAAATAAATACTTGAATATGAAAGAATTACAATGATAATGTTACTTCTCACAACTTGTTGATGGAGATGATGTGTATTCCTCTTAAACCAAAATTAGAAATTTAGTTCATAGTTTGCTGGAAAATTGACAAAAGCAGAGAAGAAAATAATGTTGCAGAGCCCCTGTTTCAATTATGTTATGCTCTATTTATTCTTTTTTTTTACTACTGAATTTCTTCAAAATTCTTAGGCTAATTAGAAGTTTTTATGCTACTTAACTCCTTCCTTCTTTATCTGGTCCTTAAGGTTTGTTAAATCTCTCAGAATTTATGTTGAAAACGGACTCTGCTGCTGTCACAACTTTGCTATAATTTCAACTCTGCTGCATCTTAAACTTTGTTTCTGACTTGGTTTCTTACAACATCCGACCATCCCAGCTATATTCTTCCATTCATGACATGTTAGACGCTTGATGTGCACCTTTCTTAGGTCTTAAGACTTACTATTTCTATGTCAGACTCTCAGTCATAGTGGGATGCTTGACATCGTTAGTTTCCTCATCGGATTAGGAGACCAATATCATCCTTCAGATTGCATCTGGATTTTTTCCCTCAAAATGATTTTATCTGAATTGGAATCCTTCATAAAAGTTATAGTTCTGGATGTGTAGATGATTTTGGTCTTTTGAATCGCATGATTTCAATGTCGGAGGCTCAAGATATGCCCATTTGAATTTGTAGTATGAAAGCAAAGAATCTGACTGCAAAGATTTCAACCCGATTTTACAGGTCTGTTTAAAGGTCTAAAAAAACTCGGATTTATGCCCATAATGCCTTTCTAGAAAGCTTTATATGTGTACTTTAACTTTAATCCAGCAAACATTCACATTCTGAAATTATAACTTGGTGAAAAACTTGCCACAAGAAGCAAGGTCTGAAATAGAAAATGTAGAAATTCTTATCTTTTAACAATTAATTCACAAAGTCTCCTAGGCATGCCAAATTCATAAAAATAACTTCCAATAAACTTAGATAAGCTCAAAATACATCAAGAAGTATAGTGTAAAAGGAATAAAACCACATGTATATTTTGCATTTGTCAGTTACAAAGAAATACGTCTAGTCTAAAAGAGATAAACTGACAGATAAACATCTAAACTTTAGGACCTAATTACAACAATTATAATTTGATTTATTTGTTGAGATTCGATCCACAAATAAAGCTTTGATTGAGCTGGAACATAGATGTCCAGAGTTCGTAACTTACGAATGAGCGTATGAAATAATGAGTTGCTAAGTGGCTTAATAAATATATTTTCTATTTGTTAAACTGAATAAACATGAGTTGTCTTGATTAAACTTGATTGTATTCTCTCACGTATAGTGTGGCTATCAATTTCAATGTGTTTCATGCGTTCATGGAATATAAGGTTGGCTGCAATTTGTAGAGCAACTTGGTTGTCCCAATATAAGAGGGTTAGTTGTAAATGTATTGCCTGCAAGTCTTCCAAAAGATATTTAAGCCATACTAATTCACAAGTAAAAGATGTTATGGATTTGTATTCTGATTCTACTAAGGAGTGTAACACGATTGATTATTTCTTGCATTTCTAAAATATGAGTGCTCCTTTAAGAAAGATGCAAAGATCCGATAGAAAATCATCTGGTTGTTGGTAAACTTGCCCAATCAGCATCACAATATCCTTTCAATTATAGTATACGATAACAAGTCCTCTGAGATGGGAATAATACACCTTCTCTTGGTGCTTTCTTCAAGTAATGTAGGACATGACACACTGCCTCAAGTGGGTTTTTCTTGGTTATTGCATAAATTATTTGAGAACATGAACCGAGAAGGTGATGTTCAGCCTTGTGATTATGAGTTATATAAGGTGACCAATTAGGCGTCTATATTGTGATGGGTCTTTAAGTAGTTCACTATTTGTAAGAGTGAGCCTTTGATTTTGTTCTATTAAGAATTTAGTTGGTTTTGCCTCAATCATACTTGCATCCTTAAGTATATTCAGAGTGTATATATGTTGGGAAATAACAATACCTTATTTTGAGTAGGCAACTTCAACTCTAAGGAAGTACTTGAAATGGCTCAAGTCTTTGATCCGAAAATTATCATGTAAAAATCTATCAAGCTCTTTAATTAAAGTTTTATCATTTTTTATGATGATCATATCATCGACATAAAGTAACACTACTGTAAAGGAAACACCTCGTGCCTTAGTAAACAAGGAGTAGTCTACCTTAAATTGTTGAAATCTAGCTCGTTTGATGGTTGTTAAGAACTTTGAGAACCAATTATACAATCATTGCTTTAAATCGTATAATGACTTCTGAAGTCGACACAACATATTCGCCCCCTAACGATGAAGGCCGAATAAGGCAGCATTTAAACCTCTTCATCCATATTGTCATGGAGGAAGGCATTTTAGATGTTGAATTGATGCAAGGACCAATGTTGGATAGCAGCAACAACAAGTAAGCATTTGAGGGTGGCCAATTTTGTCTATGGGTGAAAAGGCTTTGGTATAGTCAAGACTTTTTATTTGTGTATAACCTTTAGCGACAAGACGAGCTTTATATCTTTTGATCGTGCCATCACAGCGGTATTTAATCTTATATACCTATTTTCTCCTAATAGCTTATTTTCCCGATGGTATCAGGTATAAAGTCCATGTTTTGTTTTGTTCAAGAGCTGTCAATTCAGTTTGTATAGCCTCCCTCCATCTTAGACTGGAATCAGCTTGTGCAAAGAATTTTGGTTCGCTATGGGCAGAGAGACTAATGATAAAACATTAATGAAAGGGAGATAAATGATCATAAAAAAACAAAATTAGATAAAGGGTGATGAGTACCTCGATGAGAA
>Ga0307515_10018274_pt1 | contig 12708 bp, 10 predicted proteins | sample 17_EM_MG_FD_194513 | JGI IMG/M metagenome (GOLD analysis project Ga0307515, IMG submission 194513) | Populus trichocarpa ectomycorrhiza microbial communities from riparian zone in the Pacific Northwest, United States - 17_EM | ecosystem: Host-associated > Plants > Roots > Unclassified | place... | reverse complement strand
AGCCATCAGGTCATGCTCAGGGCTTGATCTGTCCGCGGATCTCGCCGTCCTTGTTGGCGGCGGTGTGCACGTTCACATACAGCTCACCGGCCTTGTAGGCCTTCAGCTGATCAGGTGTCAGCTTAGAGCCCGCAGGCACCGCCCAGCCGTTGTCGCCGGACTTGGTCAGCGGCAGCACGACCGGTCCACTCTTGCCTGGTGCGCCCTGGTGGATGTGGGCCGCCGTGCCGGTGAGGCCGGTGGTGGTGACGCTGCCGGTCACCGCACCATCGGTGCCGACATTGATGCTGCCGCTGCCGGTGGCTGTGCTCTTCACGGCCGGCGCTTCTTGCTCACCGCTCAGCTTCAAGTCGGCACTGAAGGCGGGCGCCGAGGCCAGACAAGCTGCCATCGCAAGACCGGTCCACAGGGGAAGTCGACGAGTGGTCATGGGAAGCCTTTCGTTTTGGGGGAAGGAATAGAAGCACGGGCATTTGGCGTGCCCGCTGTCGGCATTCGGCGACGCCCGGCGCCGGGCAAAACAGCCGGGCGGGACCCGCCGTTGCTCCGGCAAACTTTTCCACCCCCAGGAGAGAACCATGAGCGAATTGAAACCCGCCGCCACGCTGGCTTCGTCGGCCAGCAAGCCCTACCCGAACGACGGCGACGACTATCGCCGGGCCCGCACCGCGCTGCTGGCCGAAGAGATCGAGCTGCGGCGCCATATCGAGCGCGTGGCGGTCCAGCGTCGGGCCTTGCCGCTTGGCGGCCAGGCTGCCGACTACCGCTTCAACAACGACGAAGGCAAAACGATCGGCCTGGGCGACTTGTTTGGCCCGCACGACACGCTGGTCACCTACTTCTGGATGTTCGGCCCGCAGCGCGCCAGGCCTTGCCCGATGTGCACCGCCTTGCTCGGCTCGCTGGACATCCCGGTGCGCGACATCACGCAGCGCGTGGCTTTTGTCGTGCTGGGCCGCTCGCCGGTGGAGCGGCAGCTCGCGTTTGCGCGAGAGCGCGGCTGGCGCAACCTCAAGTTCTACGCCACGGTGGGTGACGATTTCGCGCGCGACTACCGTGGCCTGGCGCCCAACGGCGATGAATGGCCGGCGCTGGACGTGTGGGTGCGGCGCGACGGCAAGGTCCACCACTTTTGGGGCGCCGAGCTCGGCGACACCCAAGACCCGGGCCAGGACCCGCGCGGCGCGCCTGATCCGACCCCGCTGTGGAACATCCTCGACCTGACGCCGGCCGGCCGCGGCACCGACTGGTACCCGAAGCTGGACTACGCTTCGGCCGCCACCGGCACGTCGAGCTGAGCCCGCAGCAGCTCGGTCGCGCCGGCGGCCGGGCCGGGCTTCGAATACAGGAAGCCCTGGATCACGTCGCAAGACCAGCCGCGCAGCACCGCTTCTTGCTCCACCGTCTCGACCCCTTCGGCCGTGACCGACAGGCCGAGACAGTGCGCCAGCTCGATCACGGTGCGCACGATGGCGTCGCCGTGCTCGCCGGCGCCCAGCTGGCTGACGAACGAGCGGTCGATCTTCAGCCGGTTCAGCGGGAACCGGCGCAGGTACGACAAGCTCGCGTAGCCGGTACCGAAATCGTCGATCGCCAGCTTCAGCCCCATCTCGCGCAGCGCATGCAGCTGGGCGATGCTGGCCTCGGCGTCGTTCATCACACTGCCTTCGGTGATCTCCAGCTCGATCTGCGCCGGGTCGACGCCCGTCTCGCGCAAGGTGTTGCGCACGGTGTCCAGGAAGTCCGGGTGGTTGAACTGGCGCGGTGAGATGTTGACGGCCACCTTCGGCACGCCCAGGCCCGCATCGGCCCAGGCCTTGGCCTGCGTGCAGGCCTGGCGCAGCACCCAGGCGCCGATGCGCACGATCAGACCCGATTCCTCGGCCAGCGGGATGAACTCGGCCGGCGAGATCATCTTGCCGCCATCGCGCCAGCGCAGCAGCGCCTCGAAGCCGCAGAAGCGCTTGGCCTCGACATCGCGCAGGCCCTGATAGAACAGCTCGAAGTCGCCATGCTCGATGGCCTTGAGCATGCGAGCTTCCATGTGCAGCTTGTCGCGCTGGCTCTCGCCGATGCGGGTGTCGTACACCACGTGGGTGTTGCCCGGGTCGGCATGGGTCTGCAGCTTGGCCAGCTCGGCCAGCCGGGCCACTTCGTGGGTGGTGCTGGCGTCCTTCGGGTATTGCGCCGCGCCCAGGCCGATCGAGACGATCAGGTCCTGGTTGCCGATCTCGAACGGCTCTTCCATCGTGGCGGCCAGACCTTCCAGCAGCTTTTGCAGGCACAGCTCGGCGTCGTCCATCTTGACGATTGCGCCGAACGTCACGCCGTCGACCCGGTACAGGCGCCCGCCATGGCGAGAGACAACCTGGTTCAGGCGGGTCGCGATCTGGCACAGCAGCAGGTCACCCAGCTGGTGGCCGACGCTGCCGACGATCAGGCCGAACTGTTTGACCGACAGGCTGACGCAGCAATAGCGCTCGTTGACCAGCGCCTCGGTGTGGGCCTCCATCGCGCGGCGGTTGAACAGGCCGGTCACCGCGTCGTGCGTGCTGGCGTGTTCGAGCGACTGGTTGTTCTCGGCCAGGCGCAGGTTCGACTCACGAGCCCGCAGGTACAGCCGCCAGGCGATGACGCCGCCGGCACCCATCGCCGCGGCCAGCAGCAGGCTGAGCGTGCGCTCGATCGCCCGGCGCTTGATCTCGGCGGCCTGCAGCGCGTTGTCGTGCTGCAGCTGCTCCATCTGGCGCTGCCGTTGCTGAAAGCTCGACTCGCGCTGCAAAGCGATCACCGTGCTCAACCGGTCGCGGCGCGACAACTCGGTCTCCAGCAGCAGCGCTTCGCGCAGCCGCAGCCAGCTCTCGCTGGTTTCGCCGCGATGTTCCAGCGCGGTCACATAACGGTTCAACTGCACCAGCAGTTCGGCGTCGCGCTCGCGGCTTTCGAGCATCGCCAGACCGGCGCTCGCCGCCTTCATGCCGGACTGGACGCGGCCAACGCCCAGGTCGGCCAGGCCGAGGTTGATCAATGCGTGACCGAGCGAATAGTTGTCGTGGCGCGCCTGCGCCTGGTCGTGGGCCCGCTGCGCCAGGTCTCGCGCTGCGCCGAAGTTGCCGACACTCAGGTGCATGGCCGACAGGCTCAGCAGGGCATCGAGCTCGGTGCTCAACCACGAGTCGCCGCCGGCCGCCGCATTGACGGCCTGGCTGGCCGACGCCGCCGGGCGCGGCACGGCCTCGGCCGCGTGACGTGCCCGCGCGCTGCGGGCCGGGTCGCCCAGCGCCTCGGCGGTCAGCGACTCCATCACCCAGCCGGCCGCGACCAGCGAATGGTCGTTGCTGCGCACCCCCAGCTCGCGCACACGGATCGACACCTGCATCGCCCGCGCCACCTCGCCCCTGACGATGCGCAAAGGCACCAGCGCCAGCAAGGCCTGGCCTTCGCGGCGGGGGTTGTGGCCCTCGCGTGCGGATTCGGCCGCCTCGTCGAACAAGCGGATGCCTTCGTCGACCTGCCCGTTGGCCTGGGCCAGGTCGCCGGCGGTCATGTAGATCCAGTAGCGCAGGTCGACGCTCGGCGAGGCTTTTGCCAACGGCACCGCGCTTTCGATCCAGCCGAAGGCGGCCCGCACCTGGCCGGCCATCTGCAGCGCGGTCGCCTTCAAGGCATAGGCCGAGGCCAACGTGGCGGCGTCACCGTTGCGCTCGCCAATGTCGGTCAACTCTTCGATCGCCGCGTCGGCCACGGCGGGCTTGTCGGTGACCGCGTGGGCATAGCCCCAGGCGGCCAGGAAGATGCGCAGGTCATCACCCTGGACGGCGCGGGCCTGCGCCTCCAGCGGCCGCAGCAGCTCGATCGCCTCGGCCGGACTGCCGCCGTGTTCGGCCTCAATGACGAACACCTTGTCGCCTATGGGGCCGGCATGGGCCAAGCCCAGCGCCCCGCAACTGACCACTGCAGCCAAGAGCCGTCGTGCCGCGCGCACCGCTGAGCGGAGCGCGGCAAACCTGACGGGCATGAGTACTGCATGTCGTTGGGTGTCCACGACGCGTTATCGACGCCCTGCCCCAACGCTGAAGCAAACCGGCACGGCAACAGTTCACGCTTCGTGCCGGCCCCTTGGCGAGAATGCAGTCTCTTTCGACCAATGACACCCGCCCCATGGAGCTTGACCGCTTCGACCGCGCGCTCCTCGACGCGCTGCAACGAGACTGCCGACAACCCGCCGAAAGCCTGGGCGAGGCGCTGGGTCTTTCCGCCACGGCCGTGCAACGGCGCATCCGCCGGCTGAAGAGCGAAGGCGCGATCGAGGCCGAAGTCGCCGTGCTGGCGCCTGAGACGATGGCCTCGCTGGTCACCGTGATCGTCGAGCTGGCCTTCAAGCAGGGGTTGACGGCCGCGATCGACGCTTTCAAGCGCGAAGCCTCGGCACAGCCGGAGATCCAGCAGTGCTACTACGTGGCCGGCGAGTACGACTTCGTGCTGGTCGTCGTGTCGACCAGCATGGCCGACTACGAACGCTTCACCCGGCGCGTGTTCTTTCCCAACGACAACATCGCCCGCTTTCGCTCGACGGTGGTGATGGACTCGGTCAAGCGGGGCTTGCAGCTGCCGCTGGTGCCGCCAGCGGTTTGAACACGTCGTTGCAGTCGGGCGCCAGCCGCAGGGCCGGGCCGTGGAACAGGCGCTTGCGGTCGTGGCAGATTGGGACGCACAACCACTGCGCCTCCAGCTCGATCAACGCTGCCATGTAGGCCGCCATGCGCGCCGCCCCCGAAGGCAGGTGCCGAGCCGCAGACACCTGAGCGTCAAAGTGCAGCCGGTGCAGGTTGGCCAATGCGCCGGGCGCCTGCTTGTTGTAGATGCCGAAAAACTCGTCGGCATCGTCAAGGTCTTGCGCCCAGCCCCGCGCGACGACATCGAAATCGCCCTGGGCCACCAGCCCGTAGACCTCTGCCGGCTCGGCCACCTCGACCACGTTGTGCGGCACGTCCTGCCGCGCCAGCGTGTCGGCCAGCGCGGTGAGGATCTCGCTCAGCGGGCCACGGCCGGGGCAATAGACGATGCGCAAAGCCTGGCCCGCCAGTTCGCCGCGCCAGCGCCGTGCAAATTCGGCCGGGTCGAGCGCCGGCCGCGGCCGTGCCCGATAGGCCGGCGTGCCCAAGTCCTCGGGCAGCAAAAACGGCTCGAACATCGGGCCGAACAGGCCGCTGGCCAGCCCCTGCACCATCTGGCCGAAATCGCGCCGCAGCTCGGTGCTGTGCAGCGCACCGGCGGCGTTGACCATCAGCGCGCCGACCCAGCGGTCCTTCAGCGGCGTCGACTCGAAACGGCCCTCGAACTGCGGTTGATGCAGGCGCTCGATCGAGACCACGTCGACCTCGTGCGAAGCCAGTGCCGCGGCCAACGCTTGCGGCGTGTCGTAGCCGGTCAGTCGCAGTTCGCGCTGCGCCGCGCGTGGCCCGCAGTAGGCCGCATGCGCGACGAATTGCAGCGACGCGCCGTCCTGCCGCGGCATCAGCGGCCCCGAGCCCACCAGGCGACCGCCCTCGGTCTCGCGCAGCACACCCAGCATCGGGTGCGCCAGCAGCTCGGGCAGCGGCACATACGGCGCCGCGAGGCGGATGCGCAGACAGCGCTGCGCCTCATCGACCTCGAACGATTCGGCAATCCCGCCGTCGTGCGTGGTACCGCCGCGTCGCAGCAGACCACGCAGCATGGTCGCGAAGAGCGAGTTCGATCCTGGCCGCAGGTGCCGCGACAGGCTCCTGGCCATGTCGCGCACGCGCACCGCCGTACCGTCGTGAAAGGTCGCTTCGCGCAGCCAGAAGCGGTAGTCGCGGCCATCGGCCGACAGCTCCCAGCGCTCGGCCAGATCGGGCAACGGCGGGTCACCCCGGCGGTCGATGTGCAGCAGCGGCTGGTACAGCGGCGCGATGACGGGGAAGGTGCAGACGGCTGTGTCGGCCGGATCGAGCCGCAGGTGCTCGGCCAGCAGGCCAATGGTCAGGGGCATGGCGCTTCAACGAGTGGTGATGCGCCCAGTGTCGGGAGGTTGTCCAGCCGCTGGGCGGCGATTTGCGGGTGTTGAACGCCGCCTGGCGGCGGGGCGGTCCCGCTAAGGCCCCGCGGCCTACTGTTTGACACGCTTGGCGATGAAACCGTGCCCTTTGCCCTTGTAACGCCCCCAGCCAACGATCTGGCCCGAGTTGTTCATGTCGTACGCAGTGAGGTACTGCCAGTCCTGGCCGTGGTCCTCCAGCAGGTCGCGCAGCTGATAGCCCACACCTTTGTGCCAAAGGACCGGGCCTTCTACCGGGCCTTGATTGCCCAGCACGTCGCCATGGTCGTTGATTGTCACGACCTGCCAGATGTCGTCGCCATGAACCTGTGGAAGGCGGGTGACTATCCCTGCGTCATAGAGGAAGGAAAAGTAGTCGACCCCATCGGTGGCCCAACCCACCACCTGGCCTTGCTTGTTGATGGACTGCGCATCGGCGTCTTGGGCGCCCGCAACCGTGAGCCGCACGAGGTGACCTGCCGCATCCCACACCGCGGCGTCGGAACGATGCTTTTTGCCGACCATGTAGTCGACGGTGCCGACGGACACGCTTGAATCGTTGATGTCGCTGACCCAGACCTGCTGGCCATCAACGCCCTCGAGAACATCGGCCACGCCGTCTTTCCAGACGACCGCAGCGGTGTCTTGATAGCCGGTGATGTGCCCGATGTTGTTGATCGCGGTGACCCGGTCCAGCTGGTCGAGCGTTTCACGTGTGCCGTCATGGCGCCAGAGCGCGGAGTTGCCGTGCTCGGAGGCAAGCACATCGCCTGCCGCGTTGATACCGGCGACCTCCATCGCGTCACTGTCGGGCAGCAGCTGTGCCGCCGATCGCCGGCCGGTGTACCGCGCCAATACCGTCGTGAAAGAATGGTCCGGCAGACCGTAGATCGTGCCGATCATTTCGCCTTCATCGTTGATGGCCACCATGGCCGAAGGCACCGGCATCGCGCCGTCGCCGCGCACGACGTCGAGCTTGTACTTCGGTGCGGCGGCCATCGCCGCCGAGCAGCAACCGAGAACGACGGCGGCAACGAATCCGAAAAGCGGCTTCCTGAGGGTTGGGGTCACAAGCTACCTCCTTGGATGTGATGTTGAGACATCGAACATCGAAGCCGCCGGATGACGGCCGGAGTCCGATCGCTGCATCCTAGGACCGGCTGGGGCAAACGGGTGCTCCCAGATCCAATACATCCCTAAATAGAGTTAGGCCATGTCGTTCCATGTCCCCCGCGCCATCCTGGTCTTGTCAACCGACCAGGCCTCGCAACGCCTGCGCCTTCGACCGGCTCACCGGCAGCACGGTGCCGTCTTGTAGCTCGGCGACGAGGTTCGTACCGTCCATTCGCTTGAAGGCCTTGACCTGGTCGAGGTTGACGATGTGCGCGCGGTGGATGCGAACGAAGCGCTGCGGGTCGAGCCGCGCTTCGAGCTTGTTCAGTGACAGGTGCAGCAATTGCATGCCGCTGGCTGCGTGCACCGCCACGTAGTCGCCGATCGCTTCGAAGCGCGACACGCCGGCCACCGCCACCGGCACGATGGTGCGCCCGTTGCGCACGAACAGGCGGCTGATCGGGCCAGGGCTCATCGCCTCGCCGAAGCGCTCGAGTGCCGGTGGCGCGGGCTCGCCCAATGCGGCGCGCACACGCTCCAGCGCGGTGGCCAACCGATCGGCGCCGAAGGGCTTGAGCAGGTAGTCGAGCGCGCCGAGTTCGAACGCGGTGACCGCGTGCTCGGCGAAGGCGGTCGTGAACACCACCACCGGGCGGTGCTGCAGGCGCGCCATCACATCGGTGCCCAACAAGCCGGGCAGCTGGATGTCGAGGAAGACCAGGTCGGGCCGCTGGCCTTCGATCGCTGCCAACGCAGCCGGGCCGTTGGCCGCCTCGCCGATGCATTGGATCCACGGCGCATCGGCCAGCAGGTGGCGCAGGCCGGCGCGGGCGATCGGCTCGTCGTCGACGATAAGCGCCGAGATCAGCGCCGAGACAGGGGCGGCGTCAGTCATCGCCGTTCTCCTCGGGCGCTGCGCGGCGCAGTGGCAATTGCAGCGTCGCGCCAAAGCCTTGGCCCGGCGCACCACGCAGCACCAGGCTGGCGCTGCCGCCGTACAGCCATGCCAAGCGCTCACGCAAGCGGCGCAGGCCCGTGCCGCCACGCTCGACCAGCGCCAGGTCGGCGCCGACGCCGTTGTCGTCGACATCGACCAGCAACCGGCCCCGGTCCAGGCGCGCACGGATCTGCAGCGTGGTCGGCTCGATCGCCGGCGCGGCCCCGTGGCGCACCGCGTTCTCGACCATTGTCTGCAGCGCGAACGAAGGCAATTGCGCATCCAACGCTGCCGCATCGATCTCGCTGCGCACCACCAGCCGCTCACCGAAGCGGATGGCCTCGATCTCGAGGTAGCGCTGCACGAAGTCCCATTCGTCGCGCAGGGTCACCCATTCTTTGTGCTCGCCGATGGCGCTGCGCAGCACGCCGGCCAACAGCTCGGCCGCGCGCACTGCGCCGCGTGGGTCGAGCGGAATCAGTTGCACCACCGTGTGCAGCGCGTTGAACAGGAAGTGCGGATGCAGCTGCGAGCGCAATGCGGCCAGTTGGCTGCTCGCCGCCAAGGCCTTGAGCTGGGCAGAGCGTTCGGCCTCTCGGCTGGCATAAGCCACCGCGGCCACCATGCCGTAAAGCCAGATACCGACAACGAGATAAGGCCCGATGCCTGGCCCGATCGGGATCGCGATCGTGCGGCGCAGCAGGCTTTCGACCACCGCATTGAGGCCGAACCAGCTCATCGAATAGGCCAGCCCGCCGAGCAGGTGAACGACGATGAAACGCAGGCGAAACGGGTGCGGCCACGGCAGCCGCGCCGTCAGGCGGTGCACCACCATGCCCAGCGTCGCGGCAATCGCCATCAGGCGCAGCGCATACGGCGCGGCCTCTTCCACCGGTGACTGGTGGGCCGACATCATCAGCACGGTGAACAGCGCCCACATCGGCAACCAGCCGATGGCCAGCTGCGTCCAGACCCAGGCGCGTGGCATCACCCTTGTTCACTCCATTGCTGCAAAGCGACGATTGTCGCGTTGCCAAGCTTCGGGCTCAGCGCGGCGCCTTCGCAGCCACCCGCTTGGCGACGATGACCAGCGCGCCCTCCTCCCAGCTGGCGCCGTTGTCGGTCGAGCGGTCTTGCCGCATCTTGAAGCTGTCGGCGGTGATGTCGACGAAGCGGGTGCGCGACAGCATCGGCTTGCCGTCGGCGCTGGTGCCGCTGCCGTCGACCCTCATCTCGCCACCTTGCCATTGCCCGGTGGCACTGGAGAAGCGCACGCGGTAGACGTCCAGCAGGCTGATCTGCCAGCGCTGCGCCTTGGCGTCGTAGATGCGCTGCGCATGCGCCAGCGTGGCCGGGTTGCCGGAACTGTCGACCACACGCAGCTCGTCGTCGATGCCCTGGCCGTCGAACGCGCGCCAAGCCTTCCAGCTACCGGTCAGTTTTGGTTGGCCATGGATCAGTTTTGCCAGGCCGTTGATCTTGGGTTGCAGCTCGATGTCCCATTGGCCAATCAGGAAATCGAATTGCGCCGCTTCGCGCGCCGGCGTGGCTGCGGTCGACTGGGCGTGGATTGGCGGGGCAGCAGCCAGCAAAGGCAGCGCCAGCGCAGCAACGAGGGCCAAGGTCTTCATGGGATGGGGATGAGATTTGAATGGGTTCGTCATGGCGCCAGCATGCCCCCGCGCCACCGCCCACGACACCGTCTTTCGCCGAATGGGCGAACGGGGCCGGTGAATGGCATGCGTCGATGAGGGCATGCCGCCTACAGTCTTTTCACCCCCGATGGAGACAAGTTTTGAACGACGACAACACCGCCGCAATCCGCCTGCACCAAGCCAGCAAGACCTACCCCAGCCTGGGCGAACCGTTCACCGCGCTGCACCCGCTGACACTCAACGTCGCCAAGGGCGAATTCGTCGCCGTGGTCGGTGCGTCCGGCAGCGGCAAGTCAACGCTGCTGCACCTGCTGGCCGGCATCGACCGGCCAAGCGCCGGCGAGGTTTGGGTGGGTGGCCAAGCTCTACATCGCCTGAGTGAGGCCCAGCTGTCCGCTTGGCGCGGCCGCGGGGTCGGCATCGTGTTCCAGTTCTTCCAGCTATTGCCGAGCCTGACGGCGGCCGAGAACGTGATGCTGCCGATGGACTTTTGCCGGCAGTGGCCGGCGGCCGAGCGCCGCGACCGCGCGCTGAAACTGCTCGCCCGGCTGGGCGTGGCCGACCAGGCCGACAAGTTCCCCGCCGCGCTTTCTGGCGGCCAGCAGCAGCGCGTGGCCGTGGCCCGCGCGCTGGCCAATTCACCGGCGGTGCTGCTGGCCGACGAGCCGACCGGCAACCTCGACTCGCGCAACGCCGCGGCGCTGCTCGACATCTTCGCCGAGCTGGTGCGAGAGGAAAGTTTGACGGTGGTGATGGTCACCCATGAGCGCGCCGCGCTACAGCAGGCCACGCGCCGCATCACGCTGCTCGACGGCCGGGTCTTGTCCGACGACAAGGCCTTCGCACCGGCACCGACCGAGGCGCTGGCCCATGCTTGACACCCGCTGGCGCAAGGCCCTGCGCGACCTGGGCCAACACAAAGCACGCTCGCTGCTGGTGGCTGTGGCCATGGCACTGGCGTTGACAGGCGCCGGCACGGTGCTGAACGCCTGGGCCCTGGTCGGCCGCACCACCGAGCAGGGCTTCATCGCCAGCCTGCCGGTCTCGGCCACGCTGACGGTCGACGGGGCGATCGACGTGGCAGCTGTGGCAGAGGTTCGCGCGCTGCCCACCGTCGGCGCCACCCGCCTGCGCCGCAGCTTGACGTTGAGCGTGCAGGCCCAGGGCGCGTGGCAGACCGCCGAGCTGTTCGCATTCGACGACTTCGGCGCACCGGGCATCGGCCTGCTGCGCCCCGAAGGGCCCTGGCCCCCGCGCGACGGCGAATGGGTGATCGAACGCTCATCGCTCGAATTCTCTGGCGCGGTGGTCGGCGAAGCAGCCACGCTGCGGCCACGCAGCGGCAACGCCCAGGCCCTGACCCTCAGTGGCGTCGCGCGAGACGTGAGCCAGGCCCCGGGCTGGATGGAGCACCTGGTCTACGGCTTTGCGACGCCCGCGACCTTGCAGCGCCTGGGTGCGCCGGCCGGCTTCAACGAGCTGCAGATCCGCGTGCGCGACCCGCGGGCCGACCGCGCGACGGTGCGCCGCATCGCCGCCGAAGCCGCTGCGGTTTTGGAGCGGCACGGGCTGCGCGTCACCAGCGTCGAGGTGCCGGTGCCGGGCGAACACGTGCACGCGGCGCAGATGAACTCGGTGCTGCTGACCCAGGGCGCGTTCGGCCTGCTGGCGTTGCTGGTCTGCGCGTTCCTGGTCGTCAACCTGATCCAGTCCACGCTGGCCGGCCAGGCGCGCGAGATCGGCGTGATGAAGACGCTGGGCGCCGGGCCCTGGCCGATCGCCCGGCTGTACCTGGCGCAAAGCGGGTTGCTCGGGTTGCTGGCCGCCCTGCCCGCCTTGCCGGCCGCGCTGTTCGTCGGCCGGCGCTACGCCGCGTTCCGAGCCGAGATGCTGAACTTCCCGCTCGATGACCAGGCGCTGCCCTGGTGGGCGTTGGCGTTGCAGCTGGCGGTCGGGCTGGCCCTGCCGGTGGCTGCAGCGGCGTTGCCGGTGTGGCGGGCCTGCCGCGTACCGGTGGGCGAGGCCTTGCGCGACATCGGCATCGTCGCGCCGGGCCGCGCGCTGGCCAGCACGCGCCGGGTCGCGCTCGGCGGCCTGTCGCGGCCCTTGCTGCTGGCGCTGGGCAACGCCTTTCGCCGCCGCCAGCGCATGCTGCTGACGCTGCTGGCGCTGGCCGCCGGGGGCTCGGTGTTCCTGGGCGCAGCCAACCTGCGCGGCGCGGTGCAAGAGTCGGTCGGCCTGCTGTTCGAAGGCCAACGCTTCGACCTGTCGCTGCGCCTGATCGACACGCAACCGGCCGCCGCACTGGAAGCAGCCGTCCGCGCCGTCGAAGGCGTGGCCCATGCCGAAGCCTGGCGCGGCCGCCGCGTCACGCTCGCCGACAACGGCGACGACCTCTCGCTGATCGGCGTGCCCGAGGACTCGGCAGCGCTGCGCCCTCGCCTCGTCGAGGGCCGCTGGCTCGCGGCCGGGGACGACACCGACGCTGTGGTGCTCAGCCGCGCCCTGCTTCGCCAGCAGCCGCAGCTGCTGCTCGGCGCCCGGGTCTCGCTGCGCATCGACGGCCAAGCCCGGCCGTGGACCATCGTCGGCGTGGTCGACGCCGGCCCGCAGCCGGTGGCCTATGTGCGCCGCGCCCGGCTCGAAGCGTTGGCCGGCGACAGCCTGGCCGGGACCGTCGTCGTCACGCTCGAAGGCAGCCGCAGCGACGCCGCGCAGCTCGACGCGATTGCACGCCTGCGCAGCACACTGGCCGACGCCGGCATGCCGGTCGCCAGCAGCCAGCTCGTCGCCGAGGGCCGCCGGTCCTACGAAGACCACCTGCTGATGGTGGTCAACTTTCTCGGCTCGATGTCGTGGCTGATGATCGCCGTCGGGGCGATCAGCCTGGCCTCGACGATGGGGCTGGCGGTGCTGGAGCGCCGGCGCGAGCTGGGCGTGAT
>Ga0307515_10018273_pt1 | contig 12708 bp, 15 predicted proteins | sample 17_EM_MG_FD_194513 | JGI IMG/M metagenome (GOLD analysis project Ga0307515, IMG submission 194513) | Populus trichocarpa ectomycorrhiza microbial communities from riparian zone in the Pacific Northwest, United States - 17_EM | ecosystem: Host-associated > Plants > Roots > Unclassified | place... | reverse complement strand
ATCTGTCGCAGTGAAAGTGTCTGGTTCCATTAATGCTACTAAGGTATGTATTCTACAAATTTTGTTGGTCTGGTCAGAAAATTGTGTGGATTTATATGTTGTGATCTTCTCTCTTAGGCATGACAATGTTTTTTCTCTTATATTTCTGATTATAATAGAGCGAAATGGAACCTGGAGAAAATGCAGACCAAAAGAGAAGTGATCCTGATGATTCAGATGTTGGAAATCGTAAGTTTTTAGGTTTTGTTACATATTATTCATGTTCTAGGGTTCTTAGAGTTTGTTTTGAACAATTTTATTCTGCTTGCAATGCCTTGTTCAGAATCTGTAGATGGATTGGACCAAGTTGAGCTGGATACTGAGGGTAAGCCAGTTGCAGCTGAGGTAGATGGCCACCGAGAGGGTAAGCATGCTCATTAAGAAGATTGCTGTTACATATGGGACTTCATCTCACCCATCATGTGTAATATTATAGGGGAGAGTGCTCCATCCAAGAGGCAAGTCTCTCCCGAAAAGCTCTATCGTGCAGCTTTGTTGAGGAACCGTTTTGCCGACACCATACTTAAAGCTAGAGAAAAAGCACTTGAAAAGGTTGGTCTTGGCATCAACATTCATGCTATCTATTGCAAAAAATTTACATGCTTTCAAGTTTGTTTTTGGTGTGGACAATTCACTCGGTGATATGTTGAATTCAGGGTGAAAAGTGTGATCCCGAGAAATTGCGGAAGGAGAAGGAGGAATTTGAAAGAAGGCAAAAGGAAGGTTTGGAATCACAATCTATCATATCCTTAATTTTTGAGTCGTGATGTTATTTTCCAATATCAATGATTTATCTCTTAATCCGTGATATCAGAAAAGGCTCGGTTGCAGGCAGAAGCCAAGGCTGCTGAAGAGGCTAGAAGGAAAGCTGAAGCTGAAGCTGCTGCTGAAGCCAAAAGGAAGAGGGAACTGGAAAGAGAAGCTGCCCGTCAGGCATTGTTAGAGGTAAAATTACATCATTTTATGTAAAGCCAGCCCCGAAGCTTCTTTAGAATGGAACCAAACATCTTCTTGCTCCCTGCAGATGGAAAAGACTGTTGATATCAACGAGAACAGTCATTTCATGGAAGACTTAGAAATGCTTAGGACGGTCCATGATGAACAGCTTCCAAGTTTCATAGAGGAAACAAGCCCAGATCTTTCTCAAAATTGCTTGGGTAGTTTCAAGCTTCAGGGAAGTAGTAACCCACTGGAGCAACTAGGATTATACATGAAGGAAGATGACGATGAGGAAGAGGAAGTAGTTGAACCACCACCTCCTAGTGTACCAGAGCGAGCAAAAGATGTTGAGGAAGGAGAAATTGATTGATCAGGTCTTTGCTTTGATTATTTCTGCATCCAAAGAACTATGGGCACGCATAATCTTCTGTATCCTCTGTGATATATCTCAGCGGCAGACAAGCCTATGACAAGGATTACTCTTCACCTACTTGAAAGAATGAGCCGCAGACTCTCAGGGGAAACATGATAAGCAGTTGTTAATTGGGTTTTGGTTTTTTTGGCCTTGTTCTTATTTACTGGTTTGGAGTGCGGTTTCAAAACATGGTAAACAACATTTTGTCAGTGTTGGCATATGGCGACCTGTGGTGTTGCCAGTGAAAGAGTTGCCGGGGCTTGAGGTTTTGTTTATTCAATTTTATAGTTTTGTAAAAAAAGAAACTCTAGTTTGTACGAGTTAGTGAAACCTTGGGTTCATGGCATTAGGTTCTGTGGGTTGTAGGGGGATGCGTGGGCGGGGGAAAGCAAGCTCGGAAGCTTAGGCAGGAGGTAAGTTAACCTAGGAATTGTAATATAGTCAAAGCTGAGGCACCTTTTAATGGCATTCATTTCATTTCTTCTTTCTCAATTGTGTTACTTTTGATACCTGAGACCGGAATGTTTCAGTCCCAGCATTACCTCTGAGGAGAATTGTGAAATGATATGGGCATTGTGCTCCTTGCATTTCCTATTACTTGTGATTTGTTTTTGGTATCCCGTTACGTGTGCAATTATTTGTTGCATAACCTGAACGCTTTTCATAGATTGAGGCCCGACCTTACAACAGGTAGACTTTGCCGGGTTTTTTGTTTTTTAATAAAAAAAACTGCACATGATGATGATCCCTTTATTGGTGTAAAAGAGAGAGAACAGGAACCCAAGGCCTCAGCAACAAGGCACCACCAGGATCTGCTAGCAAAAGCGTGTTCGCCGTCAACTAGCGGCAACTCCAAGCCAATGCTAGCTTTGACTTTGAGGCACACCTCCTGATAGTCGTACTGGAAGCATCTTAGAAGCGAAGCTAATATGCTCTGAGTAACCTGGAAGTCATCCCTGAAAGCGATCACGCAGGCAGGTCCAGGGCTGAGCTCTCCAACTGTTTTGACTTTGATCCATCCCAATTGAGGCCATCTCTGTAGAACAAGATGCAGAACTCTAGGCACACGCGTAATTACTTGGTTGTAAGGTTTACAACGACGATTAAACGAGTGGAGAAACACACATTGGTTTGATCCTAGTCAGGGTCCAGTCAGAGCTCGTGGAAAGAAGTCTCTCTTATCTTTAGGAGGGGACTTTAGTTGAAAGAAATTGAGAGCGAGATCTAAAGGCAGTCGCTTGAGAACTGCAGGACGCACAAGCAGTGTGGGGAATACGGTGTGCGATCTCTATTTTCACAGCGGGCTTCATCTTGAGACCTTGGATTGCTCTTTGGGCCTATAATTTTGGGAAATTACTAAATGGCGCCACTCACTTTTCTGAAAAATCCGCGAACTCGTCATTGGTTCGTTTTGGTCAATTCATTCGTCCACATGGTTTGGAGTCAAAATATTGAGAGAATTTTAACCATTTAGGTGGAGGTGGTCGTGATAAAAATTTAGGACCAAAAGGTTTGTTTTTTCTATAGTCTCAAGTTCGAGCCCTGTGGTTGCTCATATGATGACCACTGAAGGATTACATGGTCGTTAACTTCAGGGCCCGTGAGATTAGTCGAGGTGCGCGCAAGCTAGTTCGGACACCCACGTTAAACTAAAATAAAAAAAAATATTGAGAGAAATTTTTTTTTTTAAAAAAAAATAACACAACGACTCATGTCTTACGTTTTCTAGAACTCCAGGGGGGAATTGGTAAAAATCAAAACCCCGAGGAAAAGAAAATGAATTCACCGTACCAAACTAGAAAAAAACAAATCTAAATTTTTATATTTGTGAGTCGAGAAGTAAACAAACACGACGACTACAACAAATTCTAAAATAAATCAGTTATTTTTAGAGTCTCTCCTCAAAATATAAGAAGAAATTCGAACTCCAATGGATGGTTGCAAATCATCAACAACTTCGGTTTGATCTATTCAAGAGATTCGAATCTTATGGACTAGCGTTAAACTGCAATCATCATCTGGCAAGGAAGCTTCAGAGGCTTGACAATTGGGCATTTGAAATACAAAAGGGTGAGGTTCAAATGGTGTTGGTTAGCTTTGCTTATCAAATAACGACGATGAAAATCTTGCAAAAAGGTTTAGATCCTGGAAATTTTGGCTTGGTGGTTGTCCATGAAAGCAATTTAAGGACAAGGATTATAATGATTGGTGGTTGTCCATGAAAGCAATTTAAGGACAAGGATTATAATGACGGAGTAAAGTGGTTGTTTTGCCCTTGTTTATGAATTTCAGGAGCTTGCATAGCCAGATCAAGTCCATGTAAAATTGCCCGAGCCTTTGCCACTTCTATGCCAAAAAGTCCCTGGGGCCTTGAGAAGTTTTGAAGCAGCCAAAATTATCACTCCATCTGAGTTGTGAATGTTCACTCATAAGCCAGGTTCATAATTATTCAGGTATTTTTTTTTATGGTAGAAGAATCATTAAAATTTTTAAACTTCAGCAGCTGATCTTCAGCAATTCCAGTACATTAGGGTTCTGTAGCTTTATTTTCAAAACAAAGCTTCTTTTCAGCCAAACCAAACCAAAATCTAGTGGTATGAAAAACTGATTACACTTGATTCCATTATCCAGATGGAGCAACGATATCAGAGACCTACAAATGAGTTTCTCAAGGGAGAATAACCATATTAATCAGAGCTTTATTCACAACTTAAGAACTACCTCTATGAAAAGTCACTTGGTTGTTATGCATATGCTGCGCCAGAAGGTTGGTCACTTTAAATAAACATGGCAAAAGTAGAGTTAATTTGTGTTCTTCCTTCTTTTCTTTTCCAAAAAACCGTAAAATACATGAAATTCATTTAGGGTGAGTGTTATTCACCTTCTGTTAATTGCCAAACATACCCTCATCTGATAGTCCAGCAGATTCAGTGCCATTAACTACTGGGCGATTTGCCAAGTCAACACCAAAGTCACCTAAGAGATTAAAATCAATGTCATCGTCGTCATCATCCTCATCATCATAATCTCTGTCTGAATCTTCTTCCACTCCTTGCTTCTCTTCCTTTGCACGGGCTTCCCTTTGCATTCGTTGTGCGATGGCATCATCATAAGACATTTCATACCAAACATTGCCCTTTCCCACAATAGATTTGTTATGAAGCTCTGTCATCCTCTCTTGCTTGCTCTTTTCCGAGTTCTTGGGTTCTCCCCAGTAGTCATACCGGTATAAAGGATTTTCAGGATCATACTGGTCCTTACCAAAAAAACTTGCTGGCTTGTACCTTCCTGGTTCTTCCACTGGCAGACCAAGAGCTCGACGGCTGCGACATATTGTCCAGCTTGAGTTAGAGAAAACAAGAGGAAGTGATGCAGCCAATCAAAGATAGGGTAAATGCGTGTGTATATATATAAATATAAAGGTAGCAATCAGCCATGTTTTGATCCCATGAATCAAATTGAAGGAACTCCCGCTGGAATATATTAATAATAAATTTTATTTGCTCATGTTCTGCTCCAAAGACAGAGGGCATCATTATTAACCATACAAAAACAAGGAACTGATTCCTGAAAATGGCTGGAACAGGCAACCTGATCACAGTGTAGAATTTGAACCAAGCAACTCTAAGCAAGAAAATCCAAAGCAGTGAGCATGATTTTAACACCCATCCTTTATAACATCAGCATGATGATTATCATGCTTCAATTAAAGATTTTATATTAGACAACCTGACCAGGAAGGGCCTGAAGGAGCTCGTGCTAACATAGATATGTTAAATATAATATGATAAAATATTTCCAAGAGAGAGAGAGAGAGAGAGAGAGTAAAACAGATGAGTCACCAGCTGATGTCTCTGATCAAAGCTTCTCTTTCCTCAAATGATCGACGCCAGTGCAACAAGTCATACTCATCCATTTCTATATTTCGTCTCAGCTTGGTGATTTTATATTTCTCTCCCCTTTCCTTTGCTTCCATTCTTAGTTTATTATGAAACTGCATCCAGAAAACATTGAAAAAATTAAGTATAATGAGAAAGCTAGTTTGACATATTTACGAGGAGCTTTGATTATGTTGCAGTGGAAGTTTAAGTTACAGCAATATATAAAATAGATTTCTAGTTATGACTGAAAAGCCAAGCCATTAAAACTATTTTGAAGGTTGGTTATCCTGCATGAATATGGCATATGTGTGAACAGAATGGAAACTTGGCCGTGCGTTATCTAACTAGCAAATAGCAAGTAAAGCACCGGGAGCAAGAGACTCATTCTGTGTTCTCCAAGCCAAGGATTGAGACAATAAAACATTACATGGCTGGCTTTAAATTTGACCTTCAAAACAGAGGTAAACCATATGGGACCTGGTTGATGACAAAACAGACATTGAACACATGTACATAGAAGATAGTTCTATCTACAAATGAAATATAAACGTTGGTTAAATCATAATTGAGAAGCCAACTATGTTAAGTTAAAACAATCAATAAAATTTTAAATATAGATAATAAACAACTCAAGAAAATCGTGACCTCACGCTCGGCTAAGGCAGCTTCCAAGTCAAGTTCTTTAACACTCGTTTTCTGTAAATGGGTATAAGAGATGTCAGCTGTGTTCAACAGACTAAATAAGTGTACATTATCAAAGAATGTTCCTCACCAGAATCACTTTAGGCAGTACTGTTTTCTTATGATAAGCTTCACCATATTCAATGCTATTTTCTTCATCAAAATCTTCATTATCAGTCAACTCGGATATCATTTTGCCCTTGTATTTCTCAGGATTAGCCTCCCAATCATCCAAAATTGTTTGCTCAGCAACATGGATTTGCCACAACTGCATAAAATACCCAAGTTCACCCATCATAAGAAAGAGGATCAGCACACAGTTCTTAAAATAGACAGGATTACCGATGGCATTGGACCTTAATTGACCATCATTAACTGGCTACAAAAACAATAATGAGAAAAATGCTACAGAAAGGCACCTTATCTACATAAGGGTGATTTGACAATAGAGGTTCCTCTTCCGGTTTATCTTCAGGATCTCTCCTAGGAACAGGAGGTCTTCCACAGTCACGCTGCAAATGTAAGTGCACGTGAAGGACAAATAGAGAGACATTAAGTTCCAAAAAATACAATACATGTAGGAATTTACTAGCAAAATGAAGAAGTTGAGACTAGATTGTCCAGCCCCTACGGTAACAAAAAACCACCTTCCAAAACTACATTTCCCCATGTTTTAACTGACTCAGCTGGTTAAGATGGGAGATCCAACAGTATTCAAATACCCTTCAGTGACCATAAGGTTGAGTCCAATATTAAGCAATTCAGAGAACAACTCAAAGATCCTACAGTCACATTAAACTAATAATAGCATATGAAATATGCCATTGCCATATAAACTGCCACGGATGGGTTGCCCATCCAAGCATGTGAATGATATGTAATTCATCATGTGAACCCATATTCCACAATGCACCAAGCTATGCCATGGTTAACCTGGGAGACTTTATCCATGCCATCAAAGGAGGCAACCATGAATAGAACTGAATTGGAAAAGGCCTATCATGGGCAAAATATAGGAGAAACAGAAGGGGACAGCAATTTTTTTTTATAAGGAAGCTTACAGACCCGCAATTCATCCAGGTTTGTATCCTCATCACGATGAAATACCGGTGGAAACTCAAATCTGTTGAAGCTGGAAGAGTATGAAAAATGTCAAAAAGCCATAGGGTAAGCACATAAATATAGATAAATTCTAAAACAGCACCATTAACTACTTATTAGCTGGTAGAAATAGATAGAAGTACTTTATTACCACAGACTCTTTCTAACAGGAGAAACCCATGTGGCTTACAGTGCAAGGCCACATGGTAACCCAGTATGTGAAGCTACTCACTTTGGGTACGACATGGGAATCAAGTATTGCAAATTTTAAGAGGACAAGACTAGCAACAAAAGTGTAACGGAATCACATACATAAGATGGTCTATGTTAGGATAGACAAAACGCATTTCAAGTGGAAATCGAAAACGATAAGGATCTCGCTTTGCCTGCAAGAAAATTGAACCAGTCAAAATAGCCAAGGCCACTCAACATGCAAGATCCACAGGTTTGAAACATTCACATATATACCAATATTTGTGCAAGCCAAGAACACTGCTCACCAGAATTTCAACAATGACATGCATACCGACTTTTATATGATGGCGAATCCAAAACCAATCATTGCGTTTAATTGGGATCCATCTGAAATTCATAGACATGAACGTGGATTGGAATGAGGAACCTCCAATCAGACATTCAAGCAAATGGATGGGAAGCAAACACTTGGGAGGTGACAAAATCTAGCTTCCCGCAAGCCAGATTAGGAAGTATAAGGTGACGATACTTACCCATCATGCACACCTCCAACATCAACAAAGGCTCCTTGATATAGATGTATAGTGGTAACTTTTCCTTCACAGATCTGCAATGACATTTCACAAACTGCACATTATCATCAATTTATAGATAGAACAACGCAAGTCCCTGTTAGCAGCTCAAAGAGGATATATCTACATGCCAAGATCCTGTATAGAATTCTCAATAGGCTAACACAAGTATAGCATATCTTTGATGTATCATCCAAAATAAGTTCACATTTCCTGTCCTATGTATCAGATTTTAGCGAGCAATTGAAACTTTATTATGGCTCTATACATGAGCTACATTACGCACTCCAGAGAAAAAGAAAATCAGCAAGGAACAGAACAAGCTCAGGAACTCACCTGCCCCGGGTAATAAAATGGAAGCTCATACTGCAAGAAAAAAAAAAAAAACCATTATTACTATCTTTCAGCAACTAAAATTTGAAACTCGACGGTATAAACAAGGAAAGATATTGCAGCATTGTCCAACCATGCCCTCTTTATAGTCTTTCCCTCTTTTTCTTCGACCCGGATAATAATCTTGGTCTTCCTGTATCACCAACATAAAAAAATAAAAAAATCACACATTAGTGTATTTTAAAAACCAAAATTAAAAAATCACACATTAGTGTATTTCTGCTCCTCTATAAAAGAAAGCCCAAATGAGAAATTCACTCCCTTCCATCATTTGAAACACTACCTTATACGACTCCTCTTCTAGTCTATCCTTATTCGCCTCAACCCACTCTTCATATTGCTTCAAGAACACCTTATACCTCTCCAAACACATATTCTCCTTATCAACACCGACCCCATTTTCCAAATCCTCCAAATTCACTCTAACTCCTTGCAATTTATGCCCTTCCCTAATGAACTCCAATTCCTTGCGATCCACTTCCCACCCTCTTGGCGGCCAGTCCCTCGGTGCCACCTGTCTAACAACCAATGGACTAGCCCATTCGGTCTCCAACTTATCCGGTATCTCCCCTTTTATCTCAAATTGCTTCATATACCACTCATCTTCAGTAAGCCCCATTTCTTTAATTTTCTGCGAACGGTAACTTGGAGATAACATGTTGAATGCTTCAATTGCTTCTGGGGTTGTAAGAGGGACCTCTTCGCCTTCGTTTAGTGACTTTTTCGCGAAATCGGCTTCTGGGGTTAGGATTTCTTCCCATGGTGCCCAGCCACGGACAATCCAGTTCTTTCTTCGAGCTTCGTCTTCGGTTTCTTGGTCTTTTGGTGCGAATTTTTCAAGGAATGTTTCGTCTACTGGGAATTCATCTGAGCTGTAAGATTTTGGAGGTGTTAGAGTGGTGGAGAGAGGGTGCCGAGGGAGGAGGAGGAACTGGTGGTGGTTTTTATGGTGGGGTTTAAGGGAAGGGTTTAGGGGTTTGGATAAAGAGAAGAGAGGGAAAGGAGTTCGGAGGATTTGCATTTTTGTGTGCAAAATGGAGAGTGAGTGAGTGAGTAGTGGATAAAGCTTTTAGTTTTCACTTTTTAAAATTGTAGTAAGAGTTTTTCTTATTTTATTTTTACAAAATTGGATTTGATTTTTGCCCTTTTTGTTGTGGCTGTTTATTTTTGCTGTAAAATTATATTTTTTAATTTTTTTTTGTTTTAATTTTTTTATATGATGGTCCAATAATATTAAAAATAAAAAATATTATTTTAATATATTTAAAAAAATACTTTAAAATACATCTATTATCAATCCCTAGAAAATAGATGGCATGAGTGTTGTTACTACTTGCTAAAGAACACATGGAAGCACAATTTAGTCCCCCAAGTCTAAGTTTATTTTCAATTTAGTTGTTAGTTTTTTTTTCTTGAACAAATGTTAAATTAAGTTCATGAAACTTGAAAACCACCAATATTAAGGACTAATTTGTTTAACAGTATGATTCTTGAACCTCTTCTAAGTTATTAACTATATTTTTTATGAAAATTGTGGGATTTTTTTTGAGATTTAATTTTGATTAAACACTGTAAAGAGCTTAGGATATTTTCAAAGATAGCTATAATCATCAATAAAGAAGGTAGATATACTATTAAATATTAATTTAATATTTTTTTCAATAAAATATAATTGAAAATCAGGGTGTAATACAAATAGCATGTTTGTTTATATATTTTAAAAGTATTTTTTAAAAAATAAAAAAAATATTATTTTAATATTTTTTTAAATAAAAAATACTTTAAAAAATAATTATTACTATAATATCAATCAAACATAGTTCAAAAATAAATAATCACCGGGTCTCGTGATGTAACATCCAATTGTAGAAACCAAGTCCAAATCTTTAAAAGTGGTACGAAATTGATTCAAAACTACAAAGAAAGCTTGAAGCTAACAAGGACTTCGAGAATTCTTGAATACAAAGATTGAAAATTAAGGAGATTCACACAGGCTGAGCATGAATGTTAATAGATCATGCAGCCTTTACATATCCATCTCCCATTTTAGTACTCCTAGACGAATATATACAGAAAATTAACTAATAAAGAAGCAGAGCTTGAAGTCCCATTATTCTACAGGAACGGAAATAAATAAAAATGAAATGTTCATGGGCATGAGCATGCAGCTGCACTTCAACATCCCTTATGTACGCAGCAAAGTCAAGAGTAAAACTGGAAGTCCCTGGCTTGTAGTATTATCTGCCTTAATGCTCCAATGGGGGCTAATACCATCAATACAACGCCAAGGATAATGCATATCTGTAGATAATGAGAAGAAATTAAGACCACAACTATATTGCTAATTAGAAAAAAAAAAAAAAGAGGCTGGAAATTAACAGGAACATACCCAATTTGCGAGCCATGACAAGCTGAATTTCTTTGGTTTATATATAGCAAGCCAAATGACGCAGGGGAGCTGCAAAGAGATTGCAAACAATTGCGGCATTTTGAGCTTTGCATATTGTTTATTGAAGCAAGAAAGATAAGCATAGATATGTATAACATGGTGCCTTACATAGTATGAGGTGGGAGCAAAGGCAAATCCTCCAAAGAAACTTAGAAGCCCACCAAAAAATGGGAATGTCATTGCGATGAACATGGTCAATCCTGCATCAAAATAACACGAAATTAAAAGTTAATCAAACCAAAACCATCTCCCTTTGTTAAAAGAACACTCCTTTTACTACACAAAAATCAGTAATCAATGGAAGTTTTTCTGGAGATTTCTCCTCACCAACATATAGAATTCGTGTTATGAAGCGAAGCGGCTGACCCGGTTGGAAATTCATTTTCAAGACTAGGAATGCTTCCATCATATCAAACACCGGCATTGCAAAAACCTGTATTACGCAAAACAATGGCGCATTATTAATGTAGCTAAGCTTATGATCAATGAATCAATGCAAATTTAAGAATAATAATCTATCTTTGGAATGAATTTATAACATGCAGCCTCACTGATTAATCTCGAAAAAAGAAAAGGAAAAGGAGTAAGATTGTTTAAGCATACCTGATAGCTTCCAATGACATGAATGACAACAAACAAATTAGCGACGGCAACAAGCCAACGAGGCTTCTCTAGTGATAAGAGTATGTTGTCCTCAACTTTGTTTCCAAACACCCAGTAACCTACGAAACTAACAGGTAAGTAACACAAAGCGACAACAAGATAAGCAACAACCACTCCTTTCCACATTGGTTTCTTGGAAGGCTTCCCTGGTGTGGAAGGGATTGTTGCCTGGATCTCCAACGCCACACTGTGCCCTGCGAAGGCAAAAGCTATATCTCCTAGAGCACTGAAGCTGTCGAACATCTGCCCGGTATTTGTTGAAGCCCTTGAGGTATACTGCACATCTGGTTGAACCCCTTTGTGCCATGAAACCACCCACGCAATAGTCGAGTAACTACAGTACGTAACACACAATTGATCTTAATTAGAACACCATTCAAGGAGTTTGGACACAAAATTAGCTTGGAAATGCTAGTGACAGCATATAGAAATGACAGCAGATCTATCTTACCTCAAGGACATGACGGCAGCGGCAAGAGAGACAACGGTGATGGAGTTGAAACTGGGGAGATGAGAGATGACAAAGTGAACCGAGGAAAAGATCATGATGAAATAGGTAAGTTTGATTTCTTTGTAGTTAGGCCAGATAGTATCATGAGCCTTCTTCAGAGATTTCCCTCCAGTGATCATATACACTATACTCGAACCCACTTCCACCATTAGTTGCTGGGGAACCACCACCCAAAGCCCAAGTTTTTCACCAAATGCATGCTGCCCTAACTCATGATACCTATCAAATCTCTTTCCAGGCACCATTTCATGCATCTCCACCATCTGCCATAGTGTATATAGAGTGATAACCCATGACAGGATCAATACAGCAGCACCGGGACCCCTAAAAACAAAACAAAAAACATGATTTAGCCATTGAGATCACATTAAGTAATCAACACTACTGTTGCCATGGTTAATTATAAATTCCAGCCTCTAGACCTAGCTAGACAATTTGACTCCAGAAAATAATGATCCTTTAGCCATTGTTTTGGCTACTGAATGCTTACTTACCATCCAAGTTGAGACATGGCATATGGGAGGCCCAGGACCCCAGCACCAACCATGGCTGTAACATTGTGAAAGGCAGAATACCACCACTTTGCATTCCTAGACTTGGTGATGGGAAGCCAGTCATTCATGTCTTTCTTCGCATTGTCATTCTTTGCATTCTCAATGCTTGAGATATCCTTTACTGGCTGCATTTGATTTATTTTTGTTATTCTACGAAATTAAGGTTAATCTGAATAACAACAAACTATTCAGGAGATTATAATTGTTTAAAAGTACTTGATTATAGATTTATATAGCAGATAACTAGATATTATACTGTGAAGTGTTTAAATATACCTAAAAACAAGAGTTTGTTTCCTTTTAAAACTCAAATTT
>Ga0307515_10018272_pt1 | contig 12711 bp, 2 predicted proteins | sample 17_EM_MG_FD_194513 | JGI IMG/M metagenome (GOLD analysis project Ga0307515, IMG submission 194513) | Populus trichocarpa ectomycorrhiza microbial communities from riparian zone in the Pacific Northwest, United States - 17_EM | ecosystem: Host-associated > Plants > Roots > Unclassified | place... | reverse complement strand
TAGGGTATAGGAGGAACCTTGGGTTTAATAAGAAATGAAGCTTAAGATGCTGTAGTTGCTGTTTAAAATGAACGGCTTCTTGGGTTTGCTGAGGAATTTATTTAATCTGGAAGAAGAATATATAAAGAGATTGCAATTTATAAGGAAATGTTAGTATAACCGTAATAAGAGTATATCCTTAATAGAAAAATATAATTAATTTCTTTAAGGCAAGATAAAGGAGAAACGGTGCGGTTTCTTAAAGAATCTGATATAAAGGATATTAATCCTCTAAGAATTTACCTATACCGTGCAAATAATCTTTAAAAATACCGAAAAATGCCTTTACTTTTTGGTCCCTCCGAGACCCACTCTTATACTCTCTTAGTCTCCGAGAATTCCTCTAATATATCTTAGCTGCATTAAGAAAAAAATCGCGCTTTACCTCTTTAAGTAGAGGTTACTATTTAAAGGCAGAATTTATTTAATTTTAACTTAAATATTGAGACTGCTGGAGATTTTACTTTAGTGTAGCGAGGTCTTTAAGAGACTTTTACGGAACTTACGCGAAATCCATTTTAGTTTAATGCCGTTTAGCATCTTAACTAACCTTAAGTATTAACCTTGATTTTCTAGTTAAATACCCTTAAATCCTCTCTACTACTTTGAGAAAACTATCGCCTATTTAGGGAAATTACTATAAACGGAATACTACTAAAGTTCTTAAATGAGGATATTATATGGCTGTACGGAATTATTAGTTATACTAATAATATTTCTTAATTATTTTATAATTGGCACTACTCTTTACTTGTAAAAGTAAAAGGTGTTCCAATTCTATTAAAATATTGGGCTTAATTATACCGTGGCGTAGTAAAAGAGTCTTGGGAAACCTTAAAAAAGGGCTATTTAGAGCAAAAGGTATTAATATATCTAATTTATATTAAAAGCCCTACCTATATTTACTAATTATATATTATTTTATAGACTATTATGTTAATATATAGCATGTATTCTAGTAAAACTGCTTTTTAGGAGGATTTTTCTATGGTTGATAAGAGCTCTAAGCAGAGTAGGCGTATGAAATGGATGGAAATAGTATTGAAAGCTCGGTTAAAACGTTAAATAATTGATACCGAGGATGTTGTAAGGGTAAGAGCTGAATATTAAGGAAAATTGCTGGGTTTTAACGAAGTTTTTGTGTATTAAAAAGGTTTAAAGGTGGAGGTATATAAGAGTAATTACTAAATTGCTTAGAAATACCGAGAACTTAAGGGGGAATCTTGGCCTTGGGATAATAATAATCTTAATTAGCGCAATAAAACGATAAAACTTTTTTGCGGTTTTTTCTCTTATTTTTTCCGATAAATTATAAGTGCGTATTTAGAATTTATGATAAGATTTAGTATCTACTACGTTAAAAAATTCGTGCTTGCGGCGTATGCCCGCTTTTAAGATTTTCTCAGAAAATTTAGTAGATAAGGTTAAATTCCTGGTAGCACCCCTTAAGAATAGTTACCTTTACTATATCTAGACCTCTACTGGACTGTTACCGGACGGTTACCGGACGGTTACTTTTCGGTCTTAAAGAAGCTTTAAGCCAATTTTACTGGTAATTACATGCCTTTGGAAACCTGGCGCTAGGTTCTATTGTAACAGTCCGTTAAGTACTAGAAAAAGGACTAAACGTATTTTTTTTCTCGGAAAATATATAAAATGCGATATATTATCTTATACTTTTAGAGTAAGGCTAACTCCGCGCCCTATCTTATGTTGAGGCGTACTAGGTATTTCTAGGCATTAACTAAGCCGTATATAGAATTTTGCTAACTTTTCCGAGAAAGGGGCTTATCTTTGGTGGCAACGTTGAGATTTGGCCTAAGCGCGCGTGGCCTGGGCGGTCTAAGCCCGCTTGGACGTTGGACTGTTACTTTTCCGGTTTGAAGGTTCACTTCCTATTTTGCAGGGACCTATATTAGAATTAACAATAAATTTTATTATAGGCTTACCCCCTACTAAGATAAGAACTAGAGAGGTTGCTAACGCTATTCTAGTAATCGTTAATAGGTATATAAAGTTTTTAGGATACTTTGCTATTATAATAATAATCACAGTAGCAGAACTGGCAGACCTATTTTTAAAACAGTAGCTCTTATTTAGTACGCTAAGGGGAATTATATCTAATAGAGGTACCATATTTAACAGTGCATTTTAGTCTTTATTCTATCTTTTATTAAAAATATGGCAAAGAATAAGCACTGCCTTTTACCTGTAAATAGACGGGCTAATAAAGTATTTAAATGCGTTATTAGAACACCACCTCCGCTACTATATCAATTATTAATAGGATAATTAGACATTATAGTTAGCTTTAGCGTAGCACGTATATAATATAAGCATCTATAGTAGTATAAAAATAACCCCTTATAAAGCATTGTTTGGGATAAAAGCAAATAACCCCTAAAATGTTAAGGATATTATTCCTAAAAGAGAGGCACTAGTGGCATCCGAAAGAATTAAGTAAATAAGAATTCGCAGAAAGGAACTTAAAAAGCACTTACTAGACGCCTAGGCCGTGTAAAAAAGGTACTATAACGAAAAATATATACTAAAAGAATTCGAGATAGGAGACGAAGTCTTACTATCTATAAAAAATATCTAAATAAAACGCATTAAGAAGAAGCTGGATTACCAGTAGCTCGGACCCTTTAAAATAGTTAAAAAAACTAAAGGAAACTAAGCCTATAAATTAGAATTACTAAAATCTTATCTAATATATCCTATATTTTATATTTCCTTACTAAAGCTATACTAGAGAAGAGATAGTGCGGAACCGCCCCTACCTAGTGAAATTAATAGGGAACTGGAATAGAATATAGAAGATATTTTAGACTAAAGATAGCGCCAGAAAAAGCGCGAATTTTTAATTTATTAGAAAGGATACTTTTAGGCGCATAATAGTTAGGAATCTAAGGAGTACCTTTAGCCGGGATATAATATTGTAATTAAAACTTTCCTAAGAACTAAAGGTAAAGATTTAAAAATAGTTCCGAATATACCATAGGTAAAGTAATAGGGAAGACCCCGTAAATTAAAACTATAAGATTAAGCATAGGCATTAAGAATAGAAACGTTTCGCTATTATAATAGGGATCTTAAAATCCTATAAGAGGAAGCCTATAGGGATCTATAGGAGAACTACTAGGGATACTATTTAAAGGAGACGCTGTTTAAGAAAAAGTAGTAGTACTATAAGAAGTGGCCTTAGGGATTTAGAAAGATCCCCTAGGGATAAAAAGAGAGTATCTAGCCTAGCACTAAAGATACGTAGTAAAGTTAATAGTACAAAGAGGAGTAAAAGGATAGCCTATAAAGAATTAGAAAATTTAAGGAATTATAAGGCACCTATAGGAATACTACCCGTTTATTATATATAGGGATTATAGTAGTGCACTATATTTATATAGATTATTACTAAAGCTTAGAATAAAGGTATCCCTAAAGTATAAAGTTAATTCCTAATAATAGGGCATCCTAAAGGCACCTAAGAAGCACTATATAAAGCTATTTTATAAGAAGAAGGAAAGAGCTAGGTAATAACTTAAATACTAGTAGCAGTAATAGGAGCCTCTTCTTCTATCTTAACGTTATTATTAACGGTATTATTAGCTCCTTTATCCTTAGAAGTATTAGCACTTCCACTAATATTCTTCTTAAAATAACGGGTACTGGAAGAACTAGCACAGGCGGGAAACTAGTAAGGAGAACGTTTATTTTAATGTTTATTATTATCTTTAGTATCCCTAGGTTCTAAATTGGCGTCTAAGTAAGGATTAGAGAGACATTGGCTAAAGGAGTTAGTATAGTTCTTAAGTAAGTTACTAAAGAAACTTACCTAGCTAAAGTAGCCCGCGTAAGAGTACAAATGTTATTATTAATAAGGGTAAGCTGTTTATATATGCGCTCCTAAACACTATATATCTAAAATTATTGCGTCTCTATAGTAGTGGAAACCCTTATTAAATTAAAGAGTCTATAAGCGAGGGGAGACACCTTCTATCCCCGCCTATTACTATTAGGATATTAGCGGAAATCTTAGATAGCGCGTTAGAGCCTATAAGTCTTATACGCATAGATAGCGGGGATTTAGTATAATTAGCGAAATCTAAAATAGGACGGAATGGGAAATACTAAAATGTAGGTCTTTCTCCTACTGCAATAATAGGAGCACTTAGATTTATTTTTGCCGGAGTAAGGTATCTTATAGACGTGGGAAGGATCCTATATAAAAGTATAAACGTAGCAACGACAGTATTTTAGAGAAACTGCTATAGGAGTAATAGACGCTGTCTAGGGCGTTACCAGGAGAGAAACGATACTGCCGCCAGTCTAAGGACGCGCAGAAGGACTATAAGCCATTATAAAAGAATACTTTAAGAAGTTAGCATCGTTATAAGAGATAAGGTAGGGATCCTATTACTTATAGACGCGTTAAGAAAAGATAATAAGGCAGTAATAGAAGTACGGCTAGAGATATAGAAGCTAAAAGGCGAGATATAATAAAAATAGCTTATTTAAGAACAAGACGAATGGCGTTATTAATAGAAGGACAAGGGAGAGACGACGACTTATAAACAGAAAGAAATTAAAATAAAAGATGTTATTATTAAGGCCTATTTAGGTAAATGGGGATAGTGGTTAGTTAACGCGTCGCACCAGATAACCTCTAGATCTATTTATAACAAATTCCTAAAATTAGAGAGGTAAATCATACTAAATTTTTATTATTATTATTAAAATCCTATTATAAAAGCACTATAAGGAGCTAGGGTAGGAGAAGAGCAGAGGAATAAAAGATAAAGTAAAGTTCCGCGCTAGTAAAGAGCTAGCAATAAGTCGCATTATAGAGTACCTTTCCACTAAGGGTTTCCCTAGTGGTTTTAGCTAGAACTCTATAAAAGCTTAGTAGAGGCGAAGTCTTAAGGAACTAAGATCTTAAAAGGGAAGGCAATTATAATAGAATCCCCTAAGAGGTACATATTTAATAAAACGGTAGGAGGTTTTACCTATATCCTATCTATATTCTAGAAGACATAGTTAAATAGGCTAGGGGCGAAAGGTTTTACTAGTGTTTTAAAAGAAACATATAGGAAGCTAGTTCCCCTCTAAAGAAGAACTAGCAATTAGTCTCTAAATAGAAGTAGTTAGAAGTATTTATCCTTTAATACGTAAAAACATATTCCACCTTCTACTTACCTTTAACGTACCTTTAACTTACCTTCTACTTACCAGTAATACTATTAATTAGATAATTATACGTTCTAGTTAGGCTGGCCTCTTACAGTAAAGCTAATTAAGCCTTTACTATAGCCTCCTTTAAGCCCTCCTATACTACCCTTAATCAATCCTCTATATTAAACAGCCGCTAGTTAAACCGTTTAACTACTTATAGCACTTAATATACCTTATTTAGCGTATATAGTACGTCCTCCCTTATAACCTTAAGCTAGTCCTTTACTAAAAACTCTTAAAACATTACCTTTCTTTAATATATATTATGCGCTTTAGTTAGTTATAAATATAGTTTTATAACCTTAGAGATAATCCTACTTTATTACTTAGGCGTCCTAGATTAGATTAATAATAGATATATTTTAAGCCTTTTTAGCCTTTTAAAGTTCCTTAATTTCCGTCTTTAAACTCTTTATTTTAGCAATTAGCGGGTAATATAGTCTGTAAAGCATCCTATCCCTCCTTTATACGACTAATTGTCTAACTTATAATATTAAAGAGATCCCTCTTTATAGTTTTCTAGTTTCTATAACAGCTATCTCCGCGGCGCTGTTTTTATTTAACTTGGTTCTCTTTAGACTATATATAGTGGCATTTCTAGCAGCCAGTAGGACAGAATGGGTTAGTAGAGGCTTCTTAATAGGTAGCTAAGCTATCTTTATAGCTTTAGCTACCTTACTATTCTTCTCCTACTTAATTAAAAACCCTTTAATCTCCTTCTAGCAACTATCCGCCGCTTTTTTTTTCGCGGCTTTAGAGCTAGCTTAGTAGTCCTATCTCTATTCTTTAGTAACGCCTTTTTAATATAGAGACGCTTAGTGTACTTAGCTGGGGTAGTTGCATACCTAGGGTTTTTATTTATCTATAATAACTAATTAGCGTAAGATATCTATAACTCCTTATCAGTATATATACTATTATAACGTTTACTTTAAAAATAGGTTAAGGGCTAGTATATAGTTAAGTTAAGGGGAAATTAGTTCTAATATAGAGAGTAAATAATAGATAGATAGATAGTGTTTAGTAGTAAGATCTAAGAAGGAAGCTTGTCCTTATTAATATTAAGAATGCGTATAGAGCGGATAGGTAGTAGTAATTTAGGGGAGGGCTTTAGTAGGGGATTATTCTATATAATCGGCAGCTGGTTAATAGAGGAAGGGCAGAAACCTATAGTTATAATATTATATATTATAACATTTTGCCTAACTTCCTTAAATATATATATAGGTAGTGGCCTTCTATAGCATTTTATCGGCATTATAAGTTAACGTGTTTTAGTAAGGCTTACTAATAAAATCACGCTAGCTAGGGTGTCTATAGTATACTAACTTAGGTAGGAGCGCCTAAAGCGCCTAATATAAAAAGTCTCTTTTACTAAACGAAGGGATATAGAGCTTAAAGCTCCTTACTATTTGGTTGCAAATCGCCTCTATATTATAACTATTTAATTTATACGCCTTTTAATATTACCTGTTTTATAATTAGTAGCTGCTACTACTATAGCTTATTTAAATCTGTAATTAAGTTAATTATTTAGTAAAGCTTTAAAATAAGGCTCTAGATTTAACTTCGTATATTAATATATAATTAACGTTAGTAAGCAATTTAAAAGAGCCCCTTTTTGCCACTAGGCCTCTATCGCAACTCCCTACTCTAGTATAGTAATAAAGCCTCCTCCTTAACTAACGTCCTCTCTATAATCGGCGTTTCCTATATCTTTACCTACCTCCTATATAAACCCCCCGGAAACAAGCTTATCGCAATTAAAAAGGTTAAAATAATAATATTATATAAGGTATGCAAACGCAACTATAGTATCGCGATTGGGGCATATATCTAGAATAAGCTGTATACTAGTATAAAGAGAACAGTAGTAGAATAAGCGGGTGTTCTAAATTCTATAGCTAATACGCCCCTTAATAGATACTAAGTTAGTAGTAGAGCTTTAGGAGTTACTAATTAGCCTTATATTAAGCATAGAGTTACTAGTAATCTATTTTTCCTTAGCTATATTTTAAATTAGGTATAGATCTAAAGCTCTAAAAGCTATATTAACTTTATATTTACTTAACTCTACTAATTAAATAGTTAGATCTAAAGTCTATATTAATTATAACTCTAGCCAAGAGCTCTAATCTAATAAGATTACTGCCTTAAAGAGTAAACTAGCAGACTTTAATTACTAAGCGCGAAATTGCCGTATATTGCCTAGTATACGCCCAGTTTCTTAAGCGGCAAGCTAGCAAACTTCTATCACTAAGCGAGAAATTGCCGTATATTACCTAGTATATTGCCTAGTTCCTTAAGCGGTAAGCTAGTAAACTTCTATTACTAAGCGTGAAATTACTATATATTACCTAGAATACCGCCTAGTTCCTTAAGTGGTAAGTTAGTAAACTTCTATTACTAAGTATAAAGTTGCCGTATATTACCTAATTCTTTAAATTATAAGCTAGTAGGTATCGCCTATTAGCAGAGTATTTTAATATATTAGCTTATATATTACCTAATCCTATATTATAAGCTAGTAGACTTACTATATTAATAGAGTACTATAATATATAGCCTAGCGTATTACTTAGGTCCTTAAATAGTAAACTAATAGGCGCTACTTATTAATAGAGCACTGTAATATACCTAATTATACATTGCCTAGTTCCTATATCGCAAGCTAATAAGCTCCTCTTATAAGTAGAGTATTCTGAATATTAGCTTATATATTACCTAGTTCCTATATTATAAGTTAGCGGCTTCTTTTATTAATAGAGCACTATAATATATTACCTACGTATTACCCGGTTCCTTAAATAGCAAGATAGTATACTTCTCTTATTAATAAAAGAATTGTGGTATATTGCTAATATATTGCCTAGTTTTACAAAAAACAACTTAGTATATACCTTCTATTAGCCATAAAACTGCTATATATCGCTAAATATATTACTTAATTCTATAAAAAAAACAATCTAGTATTTACCTTTTATTAACTATAAGACTGCGGAATACTGCCTACTATATTACCTAATTCTAAAAATAATAGTCTGTTATACTTCTTCTACTAAAGAAGAATTTACGGTAAACTACCTAGCATATTACCTAATTCCGCGCTAAAAGGATTAAAAATATATCGCTACTATAATCTATAATATTTATATTAGCTACTTCTTTAAATTTCTAGGCTTATTCGTGTCTATATTTTTCTTAAACTTAAGCTTATTTAGAATTCTACTTTTAATACGGAAAGCCGTTAATAGTAATACCCTCCGTAATAGCCTTTAGAAATAATAAAAAAATTTATAGTCCGTTTAATTGCTTTTATAAGTTATAGATTATATAGTCTTTTTACTTTAGTAGTGTTCCTCTAAGGAGGCATATAACGGCATCCTTACTATATTTAGCAACTAAGGCATAAAATAAGTATTAGCTTAGAGTTCCAGTTAAGCGTACTACTATTAAAAGGTAAAAAAATAGAATGTTTTGCTACTTACTGGTGTATATACCGCCCTAATAAATAAAAAATTAGTACTAATAAAAAATTTGCTACGATAGCCTTTAATATATAGTACTGCTGTAATTTCTTTATAAATAGCTAAAAGCATCTTAAACTTCACGTTGTTATAAAGAATTTCCTTTTTATTCTAATCTAAGATACTTTTAATAGGATTTTTAACTGCGTTAGTATAGTATTAGACTAGACATTTTTTTAATATTATTATCTAGAAGATTCTTATTAAATCTATCCTTCTATAAAAGTAACCTAGGCGTTATTACTATATTATAGCATATAAAGTAGCTGCTTAAGGAGCTGCTGGCTATTTATACTAGTTTTTTCCTAGTAAGAGAACTATCTTCTTTTATTCGACCATTTTCTGCTAAAATGCCTCTTCTATTTCTAACACTATTATACCTTCTATACTATATAGGAATTTAAGTTCTTTAGTTTTATAATTACACTTTACCTATTAAATTTAGAGCTAGCCTAGAACAGCTTTTAGTTTTTAGTTACTAAAGTTAATAGTATCCCGGTTACGGCGAATAAGAAAATTTATAAAAATTAGGCCACCGACCTTAACTAATTCTTTATATATCGCAGACTATAAGGCACTTTTAGGGTTGCTCCTTCCCTACTTTAAAAATTGGGTCCATAGTTTAGCTATTTTATTAACTTCCGCAAACGTATATTTTTTTAAAAAAATACTAGGTTAGCTTAAGCAATTGCCTAATCTATATCTTTAAGGGCGCTTATAATAAACCAGTATATATCTATAATACTATTCTCCATTACTATACTAGAAATAGCCTAGGTAAAGAATCTTAGGTATAGCAGTACTACTTTTTTTTTTAAAAATAAAGGAATTAGTTAATATAAGTTTCTTAATTTTTATTATTATAAAACTCATCCTATAAGATTCTACTAAAGAGCGTAGTTATAACGGTCTATATACTTCTATAGAGGGCCATTAAAGAACTATAAGTAGGGCGTTTTCTTTTTACCTATAAAAGTCCAACTATTATTTATCGCATTATAATCTAACTAGTCCCCTAAAGTCCCTATTTAAAGCCATTCCTAAGGGTTTAATCGCGCCATTCCTTTAGATATACCTTCTGTCTTATAGTATATTGCAAACCGTAGTAGCGTCTACTCTTTTATTATAAGCGTAAAGTCCTTAAATAATAAGATATAATTGTCTCTCTAGCTAGTAATTACACTTAGAATTATAATAACTAGATTTACACTATACTGTCTTCGTATTATAAATATAGCGTTTTAATTTATATATAAGTATGAAAAAGGCATCTTGTTGTTACGGCACTGGCAGAACTTGGCAGAACTTGGTTGGCAGAACTTGGCAGAACTTAGTTGGCAGAACTTGGCAGAACTTCGCGGTCACGTGACTAGAGGACCGTATAAAAGAACCCTACTTCGACCGGCGCTGCTCTTCTTCTCCTTTCCTTTCTCTAGCTTTAGATCCTCGTTTATAGACTACCAATTATACAGGCTTGCGCGTCCCTCTTGGCGTGCTCGTGCCTTAATTAACTGAGTCGCTAATATTATCTAAAGCTCATCTACTCTTCTTCCTAAGAAGGAACTTAAAAAATATCTACGGACCATAAACAAGAACAGAACACAGAAGTAAACCTAAAGACTATCATCAGAACTAGAAGACTAAAAAAGAATAATAAGATCTACAGAACACGCACAAACTAAAACCCCTATAAGAATCCTACCGGAAGTTACCCTAATAACTGTATTACTATGCTAAGAACCACAGCGGCCGGCAAAGCAGCTGTAGGACCCTTAAATACCTCCAATAGTAAAACAGCAACTAACTTAAACTCCCAGGTAGAGCTTATAGCAGCCAATACTGAAATTAAACAACTTTAAGAGCTGCTTAAAGCCAGAGAACCCCTTATACCTAGCGAAGAGTTATTAGACACCTAGAGACTTGCTACAGTCCTTAAAGCCCTAGCCCAACATACAGTATTAGTATCGTCACGGTCCGCGAAGGTTATAGACCCCCCGTTGCTTATAAATGGAACCAACCCTATATTTAATAATTGGAAGCTTTAATTACAGGACAAGCTTAAAGTTAATGCGGACCACTTCCCTACCACTCAGGCTAAAATAGCCTACGTCTTCGGCCGTACCGGCAGGGACGTATAGACGCACCTATGTCCTTAATACACATAGGACTCAGCAGATCCCTTTCTCTCTAGAGAAGAGATAATTATATACCTGTCTTCTATTTATAAGGACCCCTTTAAAGTACAAAACACCCAACTTAATTATAAAAGCCTAAATATAAAAATAACGGAGACCTTCTTAGCCTTTTAGACCCGCTTTCTACACCTAGCCAGCCAGGCTCAAATTCCCTAAGAAGATCTAATGCTAGACCTATTTAACAAGCTTACCCTAGACTTGCAGCGAGCTATACTGCTAGTTTTTACTACTATATAGACGCTAAAGGAACTTACGGACTAGTGCTTGGCTATTAACTAAGGCCTCTACCGAATTAAGGCACGCGCTAAACGGTATAAAGCTAGAAACCCTTTAAATTAAACTATAAGCAATATAAGAACGGTCCGTAATGCCCCAGCACGATCGGCAACCCCTACAGCACCACCTATACAGCCCGCCGCCAATTTAGCAGCTAGCCGTGCGGCCAGCCCTGCCACGGGTCTAGCGAATGCTCGGCCTATATATAGCAACCCCCGTATACAGGCCCTTAGTAATTAAGGAGCTTGCTTCTCTTGCGGTTAGAAAGGCTACTATATAAAGGATTATCCAATAAATACAAAAGTAGATAAGGTTCTGTTAATCCAGGAGGATAGCATAAAGTCGGAAAAAGAGGAACCCTAGAGGAAGACTCCTCTTTAGGGTCAAAAGGGATTAATATGTTAGATGTTAATCTGGGTTAGCTAGTTAGTAAAAGAAGCTGCACTATCCCTTATACTTTATTCCGCAATAGATACTAAGTTTTAACCTCTGCTTTAGCTAACTCTAGAGCAAATACCTTAACCTTAATAGATACCTAATATACCGTAAAGCTGGCTAACTTTCTAAATATACCTATTAAAGAACTGCCTAAACCAATTCCTATCTGCGGGTATAACGGGCGGATAGGACTACCTATTACAACTATCTTACGGATTTACCTCCGTGTCGATGGACGAAGGTAGTATAATACCCCCTTCCTTATTACGGACCTAGGTAGCTATAATATAATCTTAAGGCAAAAATAGCTAGCCTATTTAGGCTTATAGCTCGATATACGGAGTAAACGGCTTATCTAGCCCAAAACTCTACCCCTAACCCCTTCCTTTATAAAAGAAATCAGCATTATAATAGAAAACCTCGTACGGCCCTAGATTAATACTATTTACCAGGCCAATGCTATGCGTAGGGACTAGGCCTTTAAGAAAGATATATAGCTTAATTCGCAACGGATCCGTATACTACGTCGCCCCTAGACTACCTATATCATGCTACCCGCATTAAAGACCCAAGAAGTCAGTAGTAACCCAGAAAAGCCCCCTATAGAGAGCTTAGGCCCTATACAGCCACAAAGAACAGTAAGGGACGTTAGACGTCACACTAAACTAATAGATCGGAGGGATAACCTACGGAAGATGGAATAGGAGCTAAAAAAGATTATAAACCCTAGACCATAAAATACGGTCCGGAAAACGGCTATAAGGAAACCAGCGGACCTCCCACTAGTTAATATCTACTACATTAATGCCGTAGGATTCTACCGGAACTTAGTTCAGCCTAATACCGTCGCCTTTACAACAAGCTTATACAAAATTAATTAAATAATTAAGGAAAAGGGAAGTAAGCTTAGCGGACAAGAAAGCGAGCTTATAAATAAGGAACTAGTAGAACAAAAGCTGCCCTATTAACACCAGAAATTCAAGGACGTATTCTCCAAAGCAGCG
>Ga0307515_10018271_pt1 | contig 12712 bp, 1 predicted proteins | sample 17_EM_MG_FD_194513 | JGI IMG/M metagenome (GOLD analysis project Ga0307515, IMG submission 194513) | Populus trichocarpa ectomycorrhiza microbial communities from riparian zone in the Pacific Northwest, United States - 17_EM | ecosystem: Host-associated > Plants > Roots > Unclassified | place... | reverse complement strand
GAACTACAGCAGCAGGTAAAGCAGCTGTAGGACCCTTAAATACTTTAGACGAAGAAATAATTAACGTTTTAACCCCCTAGGCGGAGCTTGCGGCTACTAATACTAAAATTAAACAACTACGAGAGCTGCTTAAAGCTAGAGATACCCCTATATCTAATAATAAGTCATTATTAGACAATTAAAGATTTGCTATAGTCCTTTAGGCCCTATCCTAGCGCCTTAGTGGATCCACTAAGGCCTATATAGCACCGAGGCGGTTAGTAAAGGTTATAGATCCCCCGCTACTTACAGACGGAACTAACCCTATATTTAATAATTGGAAGCTTTAATTACAGGATAAGCTTAAAGTTAATGCAGACCACTTCCTTAACGCCTGAGCTAGAATAGCCTATATTTTCGGCCGTACTGGCGGAGACGCCTAGACGCATTTACGCCTGTGATACACTAAAGACTTAGCAAACCCCTTTATCTCTAAAAAAGAAATAATTAAATACTTGTCTTCTATTTATAAAGACCCTTTTAAAGTATAGAACGCCTGCCTTAGCTATAAAAGCCTAAATATAAAAATAACGGAGACCTTTTTGGCCTTCTAAATCCGCTTTCTATACCTAGCCGAATAGGCCTAGATCCCCTAGGAAGACTTACTGCTAAACCTCTTTAATAAGCTGACCCTAGACCTACAGCGGGCCGTATTACTAGCTTATACTACAGTATAGACGTTAAAGGAACTTATGGACTATTGCCTAGCTATTAACTAAGGCCTCTGTTAAATTAAGGCATGCGCTAATTAGCTAAAAACTAGAAACCTTATAAACTAGGCCGCAAGTACTATAAGTACGGCCCGTAGTGCCCTAGCATAATTAGCAACTCCTATAGTTAACCTAGTAGCTAGCTACGCAGCTACCCCTACTGCGGGCCTAGTGTACACCCGGCCTATATATAGCGACCCCTATATATAGGCCCTCAGCAATTAAGGAGCTTGCTTCTTATACGGTTAAATAGGCTACCCTATAAGGAACTGCCTAATAAAGGTAAAGATAAACGAGGTCCTATTAATTTAGGAAAACAGTATAGAGCCGGAAAAAGAGAAACCCTAGAGGAAGACTCCTTTTTAGGGTTAAAAGGGATTAATATATTATATATTAATCTAGGTCAGCTAGTTAATAGAAGAAGCTATACTATCCCTTATACTTTATTTCGTAATAGATATTAAGTTTTAACCTCTACTTTAGCTAACTTAAAAGTAAATACCTTTACCTTAATTAATACAAAGTGCGTTATAAAACTGGCTGACTTTTTAAATGTACCCCTTAAAGAACTGCCTAAACTAATCCCTATTCGCGGTTATAACGGATGGATAGAACTACCTATTATAACTATCTTGCGGATTTACTTCCGCGTTAACGGATAAAGGTAGTATAATATCCCCTTCCTTATTACGGACCTTAAAAGCTATAATATAATCTTAGGGAGAAAATAGCTAGCCTACTTAGGCTTATAGCTTAATATATAGAATAGGCAGCTTATTTAGCCCAAAACTATACCCCTAACGCCTTCCTTTATAAAAGAGATTAGTATTATAATAGAAAACCTTATACGGCCGTAGATAAACACCATTTACTAGGCCGATGCAACGCGTAGGGACTAGGCTTTTAAGAAGGATATATAGCTTAATCCGTAACGGATCCGTATACTACACCGCCCCTAAACTACCTATATTATACTACCCGCACTAAAGACTTAGGAAGTTAGTAGTGGCCTAGCTAAGTCCCTAATAAAGAACTTAGGCCCTACGCAGCTATAAAGAAAGGCTAGAGATATTAGATGATATACTAAACTAATAGACCGGAAGAACAACTTATGGAAAATAGAACGTAAGCTAAGGAAGACTATAAACCCTATACCGTAAAATATAGCCTAATAAATATCTATAAAGAAACCTATAGACCTCCCGCTAGTTAATATCTACTATATTAGCGCTATAGGATTCTACTAAAACCTAGTTCAGCCTAATACCGTTACCTTTATAACTAGCTTATATAAAATTAATTAAATAATTAAAGAGAAAGAAGCCCTAGTTTAAGAGAAAGGCAAGCTTATAGATAAGGAGCTAGTAGAACAGAAACTGCCCTATTAATACTAGAAATTTAAAGATACTTTCTCTAAAGTAATATCTAATATACTCCCGCCTCACCGACCGTACGACTATAAGATTAAAATTGAGCCAGATAAAATAGTTACCCTTAGCTATAGCCCCCTCTAATAGCAATCTACTGCCAAATTATAGGCTATAAAGTAGTATCTTATTAATAACCTAGATAAGGGCTTTATTAAGCCTAGTTAAGCCCCTTTTAACTTACCTATTCTTTTTACCAAAAAGCTAAATAGAGGACTTTGTTTCTGTATTAACTACTATAAGCTTAATAATTTAACCCTTAAAGACTGCTACCCACTACCTTTACTTAATAAGACTTTGGCCCAAATAAGTAGAGCTAAGATCTTTATAAAGCTTAATATCCGCTAGGCTTTTTACTAAATTAGGATAGACCCTAAATTAGAAAACCTTATTACGTTTTAGACCCGTTACAGAACGTATAAATATAAAGTACTGCCTTTTAGACTAACTAACGGACTAGCCACATACTAACGATACATAAATAATGTACTATTTAACTACCTTAATAACTTCTATACAGTATACCTAGATAATATTATAATCTACTCTAAAAACAAACTAGAATATAAAGAGTATATCTATAAAGTCCTATAACGGCTTTAGAAAGCTGGCCTCCAAGCCAATATTAAGAAGTTAGAATTTAGTATTAAGCGTATAAAGTACTTAGGGTTTATTATTAGTATAAACGGAATCAAGGCAGACCTAAAAAAGACGGCTATAATTAACTAATAGGTACCCCTAAGGACCGTAAAGGGGGTATAGTTATTTTTAGGGTTCTGTAACTTCTATTAACGCTTTATTAAGAACTATAGTAGAATTACCCGGCTACTAAGCCTACTTACCTATAAAGACTAGCCCTTTTACTTTAACACTATATATAGGCAGGCTTTTAACAAGCTTAAGAAACGACTGGTCTCTGCTCCCTTACTCGCCCACTTTAACCTAAAATAGCCCTTAATACTAAAAACTAATACCTTAGATGGTATTATAGCTGGCGTTTACTCCTAAAAGCAGATAAACAGAAAATAGCACCCTATTACTTACTATTTGAAGACTATAGTAGATGCTAAGCTAAACTACCCAATTTATAACAAAGAAATATTGGCTATTATCTATAGCTTTTAGCACTGGCGAGTACAGCTAAAAGGGACCCCTAAACCTATTTAAGTGGTTTTAGATTATAAGGCCTTAGAATATTTTATAATAATAAAAGCCCTTATAGCCCAGCAGGCGCGCTAGGCAGATATCCTATCTTAGTTTAACTTCCTAATTATATATAGGCTAGGCGCCACTAACCGTGCGGATACTCTTATAAGACGTAAACAGGACCTAAATAACCAGATAGCTGTAAAGATCTTATTACGGACCTAAACGCTACTATAACCAGAGCACCTTAACCCTTAAATACGAGAAGAACTAAATACTAAATCTTTAAGCGCCGAGATATATCCCATTAACCCCATAGAATTTAACCTTATTAATAAACTACTGCAAGCAAACCGTACGGACCCTTCTCTATAGAAGTACCGCGAAAAGGCAAAGGATATTATTAGCCTATGGTCCCTTAAAAATAGACTACTTAAGTACTAAGAACGGCTAGTAGTAGTAAAAGAATAGAACTTATAAACCTGGCTTATTACTAAAGCATATACCTAGGTCTCTACGGCCTACCCCAAAAAAAATAAGACCTATAAGATTATTAGTAACTATTACTACTGGCCCGGAATAGTTATAAATATTAACCATTATATACGGAACTACAACAACTACTATAGGTCTATAATTCTATAAGATAAGACCCTAGGACTATTAAAGCTACTCCTAATACTAGAGCGCCCCTAGCAGTATATCTCTATGGATTTTTATAAACTACTAGTGGACCGTAACGGGTACGATATAGTTATAATCTTAGTTAACTGTTTTGGTAAATACCCTTTCTTAATCCCCTGTTACAAGAATATTAATGCTAAAGAGGCGGCCTAACTATATATCTATTACATCTACCGAATTTACAGACTACTAGACACTATTATATTGGACTATAAACCGTAGTTTATATTAGCTTTTTAAAATAAGTTTACTCGGATCCTAGGAATTAGGCTAAAGCTTTTTATAACGTACTACCCCTAAATAGACGGTTAGACGGAGATTATAAATTAATACTTAGATTAGAGACTCCAGCCCTTTATTAACTACTTTTAAGATAACTAGGGCAAACTGCTACCTCTAATAAACTACGCCCAGGCAACCCTACTCTACAACTCTATAGGATTTGTACCTATCTAATTAGAAATAGGGTATCTACTATAAATAAGCTTTAACTAAGATAAACTAGAAGGACTACGGACTATACGCAAGAAACTATTTTATAAGGAAGCCTAGCAGTACGCCAAGCACTTAAAGGAAGCTTAGACAGTAGCCTATATAAATCTAGAAAAGGCCTAAAAATTAATAAAATAGCAGGCAAATAAGTATAGGCGCGAGCCTAACTTTACCGTAGGTAATATAGTCTAGGTTATAATAAAGAACTAGAAGACGGAACGGCCAAGTTATAAGCTTAATTATTAGATAGCAGGACCGTATAAGGTCCTTAAGAAAATAGGCAACTTATATAAAGTAGAGCTCCTAAATTTAATTAAGGTTTACCCTATCTTTTTACCGGATAAGCTACGGAAGGTAGTAAACAACTTATTACCTAGATAAAAGAACGAACCCCCCCTACCGATTTAAGTCAATAGCGACAATAAATGGGAAATTAAAGAGATACTGGCCTATAAGCTAGTAAGGAAAACGCTAAAGTACCACATTAGTTAGAAAGGCTATAACCTAGATTCTACCTAGTACCCTATATAGAACTTTATTAGCAGTCCCTATAAGCTTTAAGAATTCTATAGCCGTTACCCTAATAAACTAGGACCGCTAAAGTACCTAAACGAATGGATGGAATGCTGGTATAATAAAGATAATAAGCTACTGGAAGAGTATAAAGATAAGAACACCCTACGGGCATAATACGGATATATAAAGCCTAAGGGCAGGCTTTTGCGGAGGGGGGGGTAATATTACGGCACTAGCAGAAAGTGGCAGCTATGGTAGACGTTATGGTAGACGCAGGGCTTACGTAACTCTTACGTGACTAGGGATTGTATATAACTCCTCGCGTTACTGCTTATCCTTTCCTTTCCTTTTCTCTAGCTTTAGATTTTCGTTTATAGACAATCCAATTGTATAGGCTTACACGACCCTTTTGCCGTGCTTATATCTCAATTAACTAAGTCACTAACACCTAGTAAGAACCTCTTTTATTACTTGTCTATCTTCTATACCTAAATGTTTAACTAGCTTCTCTTTACCGTCTTTAATATTATATAATCTGCCTTTAAATATTATAGTTATATCCTCCGTTATCTTAAATATATAACCTTTAATCTTCTCCTATTCCCTACTAAGCGCCTTATCTTTAGCCTTAGTGGATATAATCTATATAGCTAGAAATGCGACTGCGTAAGTTAGCGGAACTAGTGACTATAAAGGAGAGGTATTCTATAGACGTCTAATATTAAGTAAATATTGTCTTTTATAAAGCGTTCTTAATTATAGATAGCTGTTTAAGGAGAAATAGCAGCTAATTTAGGAATTTGTTTTAGAATAAAAGGTTATAAAGTATATACGTATTAAAGCACAACTATTATAAAAGATGTAAATAAATGGCTATAATTAACTAATAGGCACCCTTACGGACTGCAAAGGGGGTACAATTATTTTTAGGTTTTTATAACTTCTACCGCCGCTTTATTAAGAACTATAGTAGGATCGCCTGGCCTCTTAATCATCTTACTAAAAAAAACCAGCCCTTCTACTTTAACGCTATATATAGGCAGGCCTTTAATAAGCTTAAAAAACGGCTAGTATTAGCTCCCCTATTTGCCTATTTTAACCTAAAACGGCCCTTAATACTAGAAACTAATACCTTAGACAGCGTAATAGCTAGTATTTTTTCCTAAAAGTAACCAAATAGAGAATAGCACCCTATTATATACTATTTAAAGACTATAATAGATACTAAGCTAAACTACTATATTTATAATAAAGAAATGCTAGCTATTATCTCTAGCTTCTAGCACTGGCATATATAGCTAAAGGGGACCCCTAAGCTAATTAAGGTAGTTTTAGATTATAAGGCCCTAGAATACTTTATAATAACTAAGGCCCTTATAGCCTGGCAGGCACACTAGGTAGACATCCTATCTTAGTTTAACTTCTTAATTATATATAGACTAGGCGCTATAAACCATACGGACACTCTTATAAGGCGTAAGCAAGACCTAGATAACTAGACGGCTACGAAGATCTTATTATAGACTTAGACGCTACTATAACTAAAACACCTTAACCCCTAAATATAGGCAGAACTAAGCACGGACTTCTTAAGCGCCGAGATATATCCTATTAACTCCTTTAAACTTAACCTTATTAATAAACTACTATAGGTTAACTAAACGACCCCCTTTCTATAGGAGTACCGTAAAAAGGCAAAGAATATTACTAGCCTATGGTCCCTTAAAAACGGACTATATAAGTACTAGGAACGGCTAGTAGTAGCTAAGGAATAGAACTTACGGACCTAGCTTATTGCCGAAGCTTATACTTAGGTTAGTATAGCCTACTCTAGAAAAAATAAGACCCGTAAGATTATTAGTAACCGCTACTACTAGCCCAGAATAGTTATAGATATTAACCGTTATATACGGAACTGCGATAGCTATTATAGATCTATAATCCCACGAGACAAAACCCTAGGACTATTAAAGTTACTACTAATACTAGAACGCCCCTAGTAGTATATCTCTATAGACTTTTATAAGCTACCTATAGACCGTAACAAATACGATATGGTTATAATTCTAGTTAACCGCTTTAGTAAGCGGCCGTTCTTAATCCCATATTATAAAAATATTAATGCTAAAGAAGCGGCCCAACTATATATCTACTACGTCTACTAAATTTATAGACTACTAGATACTATTATATCCAATTATAAGCCGCAATTTATATTAGCTTTCTGGAATAAGTTTACCTAGATCTTAGGTATTAAGCTAAAGCTTTCTATAGTATACCACCCCCAGATAGATAGTTAGACGGAAATTATAAATTAATACCTAGATTAGAGACTTTAGCCCTTTATTAACTACTTTTAAGATAACTAGGCTAAACTGCTACCCCATAACTCTATAGGATTTGCCCCTATTTAGCTAGAAATGGGTTACTTACCCTATATAAGCTTTAACTAGGAAAGACCAAAAGGACGCCAGACCGTACGCGAAAAATTATCTTATAAAAAAGCACAGCAGTACGCTAAGCGCTTAGAAGAAGCCTAAACGGTAGCCCATATAAATCTAGAAAAGGCCTAAAAATTAATGTAATAGTAGGCGAATAAGTATAGACGAGAGCCTAACTTTACTATAGGAGATATAGTCTAGGTTATAACAAAGAACTAAAAGACGGAACGGCCTAGCTATAAGCTAGACTATTAGATAGCAGGACCGTATAAGGTTCTTAAGAAGATAGGCGACTTATATAAAGTAAAGCTCCTAAATTTAATTAAAGTTCACCCTATTTTCTCTTTAAATAAACTATAGAAAGCTATAAACAACCTATTACCTAGATAAAAGAATAAACCTCTCCTGCTAATTTAAGTTAATAGTAATAACGAATAGGAAATTAAAGAAATACTAGCCTATAAGCTTATAAGGGAAACGTTAAAATATTGTATTAGTTGGAAAGGGGACGACCTAAACCCTACTTAGTACCCTATATAGAACTTTATAGGTAGTCCCTATAAGCTTTAAAAGTTTTATAGCCATTACCCTAATAAACCTAGACCCTTAAAGTACCTTAACAAGTAAATAGAGTACTAAAATAGCGAAGACAATAAGCTGCCTATTAAGCATAAAGATAAGAATACCCTATAGATATAATACGGATGTATAAAGCCTAAGGGGAGGCTGTTTTAGAGGGGGGGTAATATTACGGCGCTGGTGGAAATTAATAGATATTAGTAGAAACTGGTAGATTATGGCTAATAGATATTAGTAGATTATGGCAGATAGTCGCAGACAGTTTTATATAGTTTTAGATAATTACTATTATATAACTAGAGGATTATATATAACGTTAAGCGGCGCTACCTTCCGTCTTATTTCCTTTCTCTAGCTTTAGATCCTCGTTTATAGACTACTAATCATATAGGCTTGCGCGTCCCTCTTACCGTACTTATACCTTAATTAACTAAGTTGCTAATAGGTAAGAGCGCCCAAAGCGCCTAATATAAAAAGCCACTTCTACTACATAAAGGGATTACAATAATTGTTGTATAAAACTTACTATTTTAGATAGTTAAGTGGCTAGAGTTCTATATCCTTCTATAGTTAATTAATCCTAAAGTAAATGGCTATATAACTATAGCCTATTTAGTAGTTAGTAAAAAGATTTATAACTTATAGCTATTATAAAAGGATATTATATAAAAGAGGTTATAGTCTACACTAATAAGTATTTATCTCTCTATTAATATCTAAAACTCTCTAAATAATTATCTTCTCCTTACAATCTATAGCCATTTTATTAATAGCTAAGAAAAGCTTATAAATGCTCTACTTAGCCTTTATATAGTAGCCTCTTATAGTAGGGATAAGTAATAAAATACTCTCCTTTTAGTGCTTAAGGACTATAGGATTATATAAAAGCTAGGTACTATTATATCTAATAACCATACTATAAATAATAAGCTCTATTATATAATAAGTAACTAGCTTCTTTAGAAAGAGGAAATTAGATAGAATCCTATTTACTAATAGATATACTATTAAGGTTATATTCTTAACCTTACTATATAAGCTTTCCTTTTTAAAAACTTAATTAGTCTTAATAATATTAAGTTATATAAAGAAGATAAGGCAAAAGGAAAAGAGTTAGATCTAAAAGAGAAGAAGGAGAAGAGTAATATATTTTAGAAACTTAGCGCACTTAGAAAGCTTTATAATATTACTATATATACCTATAGCTTAGCTAGTTGTATAAGGGAGTTTAAAAGTCTTATAGGGAGAAGAATTCTGCTTAATAATTGTATAAGATGGAATAACTAGTATTTTATACTTAGCGTAGTAATTTAGAAAGAGTTTACCCTTAATATATATACTAAGCGTAACCTTAATATACCTAAAAAGGACTATCTTAGTTTAAAGGACTAGGAGGCGCTTTATATAATAAAAAGGTTTCTTTAGATATTCTACTAGGCAACCCTAAAATGCTAGAGATATAAAGTAACGCTTAAAAATATACTCTTTATAATAGATATTATAATTAAGCACCTTAATAAATCCTAAGTTAGTTTATTTCCCCTTTTTATTTTCTAATTTAGCTAATATTATATAATAGAAAGATTATATATCTAATAAAGAGTTCTTTAAATATATTAAAAATACTTAAAATACCTTTAATATATATTACTATAAAATTGATAACTCGCCCCTTTATACTACTATACTTATTCTTTATTTAGCCCGTTATATAAGATATATTAAGTAGGTTTAGAAGAAGGAGTAGCGTAAGCTTATACTTAATAGCGTTAAAGAGCTTTAGAAAAGATATTAGAATAGAAGTTCTATACCTAAAAGTATATCGTTATATAAAAAGCTAGCTCTAGCTTAAGACCTTAACGAATTTAATAAGATTGCTAAGAATCTTAATAGTATAATATTTTAACTAAAAAGTTAGGATAAGTATAAGGACTTTATCTCCGAGACGCCGTATAAGATTTAATAACTACGCTTTAGTAGTAATCTTAAGAACAGCAATAAAAGCGCTGGCTATAGCTCTCGCTTATGGTAATTAAAATTCTCTTAATTTTAGTAATAAGCGATAAGCTAAAAAGAGTCTTTTTAGGAGGACGTTATATAGTATTATAGGAGAGAATATAAATAGATCCTAAAACTCTTAAGAAAATAAAGTGTTTAAAAAATTAGTATTAAAGAAGAACTATAAGAGGAATAGGGGATTTTTCTTTAAGTATTTAGCTATTATATAGTTAGGGGGGAAAGGTTTATAATATCCGCGATATCCGCAATATCCGCAATATCTACCAAATTCTGCCCGGTTAGGGTAGAAAAGCTCTATATAGGGTACTTTTATCCTTATTAATTGCGATATTTATATATATTCTATTAGATAAAGGATATTTTATACTCGCTTATTCACAATCCAAAACCACCCTACTTTAGACGCGTTAGAGCACCTTAGCTAAGAAGGTAGAAAAGACAGCATAGCTTTGTCCCAGTGTGGGCCTCTAACTATCGCGCAGATCTCCAGAATCTAGGTCTTAATCTTCTTTTACTCTACGAAATCTCCTTACAATTCGCTTCCTACGATCAAAGACAGGCTCTGGCACCCTTTATAGCGATCTCCTCAAACTTAACTCTATTGCTAGCTCCGATAATTTCGACCTTAGCCGCATCAATCCTCTTATAAAAGCCGCCCTCGCTAACGATCCAAATAATGCCCTTAAACACTCCTTAGAATAGCGGCCTTCCTTTAAGCAGCCCCTATAGGGAATTTCGATGGCTTAACTACTACTTAAAAGGGGCGTTAGAAGTAGCGGCAAGACCATTATAAGACGTATAGCATCTTAAGAAGGAGTATTAGTTTCGTTCGCAGATAGGAGCTAGGCTACTCCACTAGTACACTAGCAAGACAGGACGCGTACAGTCTTACCTAGACCTAACATCCGTTACTAGATTATTTTACGCTAACGCGTTAAATCACTGTAACTGCAACTTTAGCAGCTCTTACAATTATAGCAAGTGTAGGGAAATTATAAAAAGCCCTCTTTACGGCATCTGCAAAGTCAACGTCTTAGTATAGTACTATAAAGAGTAGAAAGAACGCACTGGAAGTAGGTAGTACTAAATTTTACACTACTACCCCTTAGGATGTAAGTATATATTAGTGCGTGTATAATATAAGCCACTAGCGGCAGATATAGGCGAATAGCAATAGTATATCCATAGGTATATTTATATAGCTAAATCAGCGGCTAAGTTATAATTACGCGGGTAAGGAGGTCCGTGCGTTTAGCAATTATAAATATTACCCTATATCTACAGTCGGTTTTTAATTACTAGTAACGCCGCGCTTTTAATACCCGTTAAGCGCTATATGTAAAGCCTACTAAGCGCTTTCTACTCGCACTAGAATGGTAAGAATTAGCTATAGGTTAATAAAGATATTCGCGTTTTAAGTTACGCGCCGCCACCTTAAAGCACCCTATTAAACTTATACAGTACTAAAATAAGCCCCTATAGGGCTATAGATAAAGGTTTTAATAAAGGACCTCTTAGTATCTTATTAAAAGTTATATATATAACTATTTAAAGCTTTTTTACCCACCTAAAGCCGTTTATAAAGCTAATCTAATAAGTACTATATCTGCTCCTCGTTAGGAAAAAATTTACCAGCATCTAATTTTACTTTTCTGCCATTTTAGCATTTTCTAGCATTTCTAGCATTTTCTAGCATTTAGCGCCAAATGCCGTATTTATAATTAAGTATTAGCATTTAGCTATATTTATTACTAAGTACTAGCATTTAGCCGCCAAATGCTGCATTTATAATTAAGTATTAGCATTTAGCTGCTAAATGCTAGAAAATGCTAAAATAATAGAAAAGTAAAATTAGATGCTAGTAATTTTTTCCTAAAGTTCTATATAAAGTTTAAAGTTCTACACAAAGTTCTGTATAAAGCTTTACGCGAAGCTCTATATAAAGCTCTATATAAAGTTCTATATAAAGCTCTATACAAAGTTCTATATAAAGCTCTATATAAAGCTCTATACGAAGCTTTGCATAAAGCTCTATATAAAGCTCTATACAAAGTTCTATATAAGGCTCTGTACAAAGCTCTATATAAAGCTCTACATAAAGTTCTACACAAGGCTTTGTATAAAGCTCTGTATAAAGTTCTATATAAAGCTCTATACAAAGCTCTACACAAAGTTCTATATAAGGCTCTGCACGAAGTTCTATATAAGGCTCTACACGAAGTTCTACATAAGGCTCTGCACGAAGTTCTACATAAGGCTCTGCATAAAGTTCTACACAAGGCTCTATACAAAGCTCTACACAAGGCTCTGCACAAAGTTCTATACGAGGCTCTGTACAAAGCTCTATATAAAGCTCTATACGAAGTTCTACACAAAGCTCTGCACGAAGCTCTTATATAAAGCTTTACACGAGGCTCTATATAAGGCTCTACATAAAGCTCTATATACAGAGGCTCTGCATAAGGCTCTACGCGAAGCTCTACGTACAGAGGCTCTACACGAAGCTCCGCATCAGGTCCCCGCTATATTCCCAATAGCCTCTACACGTACCTCTGCCAAGTATACCCCCTATATACACCTAGGTAGCCACCTCATTTTTTACCCTTCCTTACATCCTCCCTACCTAGGAAGACACCAGAACGACAGCCAGCAGACAACC
>Ga0307515_10018270_pt1 | contig 12712 bp, 15 predicted proteins | sample 17_EM_MG_FD_194513 | JGI IMG/M metagenome (GOLD analysis project Ga0307515, IMG submission 194513) | Populus trichocarpa ectomycorrhiza microbial communities from riparian zone in the Pacific Northwest, United States - 17_EM | ecosystem: Host-associated > Plants > Roots > Unclassified | place... | reverse complement strand
ATTTCTAATTCAAGATACAACAATTCCAACATCAGAACTTTGATTCACTTCAACATTGAAGAGAGAAAGATTCATCTCTCCAGTATAGTGTCCCTTACAAACAACCTTTTTGACTAATTGCATCAGTTAGGAAGATTATGTTGCTTGAATGACTAAAGAGGCATACCTTGATGAAGTGTCTAACACTCTAAGATTAACAGTTCATCAGACTGCAACGTTTCTCCATTCTCTGTCAGCCGCTTTGTATGGTCCTCATGAGCCTTCAGAATCCGGTATATCATCAATGTCATAATGTTCGGTCGACTCATCAAGCCATGCAGGACTCTCATTTGGGCAACTCCAGAGTGTTGGTGGAGATCACTCGCGTGGTTATCGTAGCCACCAGGATCTGTATTCCGTAACCATGTGTGTGGTACTCGGTTTTGCCCAAGCCGGACAACTCGTGCAAATGCATGTCGCTGCTCATTCAATACTCAAAATTTCTGAGTTATTAGTGCATGATTTGCAGCTGTAAGATTTAGGCCTGTCCCGCCCACTTTGGGTGTGGTTATGAATACAGAAGGATTTCGTGAATCCTGAAATTTGAGCTGCATTTCTGTGTGTTCATTGTTGCTCAATTCGGCATACATGTGGAATATATCCACAAGACCCGCAATAAAGTTCGTTAGCCACCACTTCAAATGACGAACTTGGCCAGGAAGAAAACACAATAGCAATGCCTTGTATGGAGGAGGTGCACTGGGTGGTGCATTTTCGTTTCTCTCTTCTGGAAGGAGCATCTCTCTTGATGCGTCGTCTTGGTCAGGTTCCGGATACTCTGCAGGTTCCTTCACAAGCCTTTGCAGAAATGAATCTCTCAGCCTTTCGAAAATCGGAGAGTCCACCCAAGTATCAAGTGGCCAGTCATCATGCCATTCTCCAGAAACATTGTTGCAATCCTCGGTGTCTCCCAACACTAACAAGAAACATGCTAGCCACCATCGATGAACCCTCCGTGCTCCAGAAGCACCCCGTGAAGTGTACCTCCCCACCAGAGTCTTCAGATGTGCTTGCTCTTCCTCAGTTCACTCGAGATCAATATGGTGTGCATTCTCCTTCGGTATCTGGACAAGTGGTTTGCCATTGGCCAGTTTCGATGGTGACCACCCCCTGATCGTCTATGGCTTTGCAATCTGAATCATCCGGTGCACCGCATCCTGCTGAGCTTCTTCATCTTCAGTTCAGATAGCATGCATCAAACTCTTCACGGCGGAATACAATACCTCAGCACCATGCTTTTAGATCACAGTATCATCCTCTGGATCTTCAGGCGCACCAGGAAACAGCCACATGGTCTGAAAACACCTGTCAAAGAGTGAATGGAATCCCGGTGTAGCTGTGACTGGAAGTTTGAATGCAATTTTCGCATTCATCGCGATTTGCCAGCCCACACTGCTTTTAGTCTCATACCGATGGGACTCATCAAAAATCCCACAAACTCCATGCCCAGTAGGAAAGTTGGCCGTTACTTGATAGTTTCGCTCTGGATGGTAAGGTATCATACGACACAAGGTGGATATTCCATCGGTTTTCTGGCTTGTCAATACTGGTGTTCAGATCCTCGTGGGCGAGATTCGCATTTTCAGCATGCAATATGTTGACAAGTTTGAAATCAGTTCAATGTGTCACCTCGTCGATAACACTTTTGAATGTTTCAGCCACTCCAGGCATTGTTACCACAGGGATTGATTCAAGGGCTAAGATCAGTGCTAGAAGCCCGTGGGGTGGTGTTGACTGGATCTCCAACAGGCGGCGGGGCACAGAATTCAATCTCTGGGGCGGTTACCTCTCCCGTTCTTCCCTGAAAATGCCGGGAAAGTTGCTGTCCGCCAAAATCACCCACTCTTCAAGGGTATTCCCCCATAAATTGGACAGTGGCAACCCCATTACAACTTTTTCAGTCACCAATTTGCAAAGCATTGCAGCTGCAACCGAGGTGAAAGTCTTTCCAAGTCCCATTTCATCCGCCACCAGTGCTCCTGGCATATCAATATCCCAAACCTATCTCCTCACGATGAACCAGATGGCCCAGAATGGGTGTGCCAAAAACTTGGTTCCGGGCAGGCATGGATTTGGATACTTGCAGCCTGGAACATGGTCATCTGGTGATTGGCAAATAGGATGCGCATTCAGCAGCCTGACTACTTCATCAAGACACTCGTGTTCGAGTTCGCTGTTGATTGTATTGAGCACCGTATTCCGTACTGAGGTTGCATTTTCTGGATCAACGACCTCCTCACCATCCTGCACTTGCTCCTGAACCTCCCTTGCACTTCTGTCAGTGTTCTTTTCATCCTCAATGATCTCTTTCAGTTGCTCGGATGTATGCTGGGCAGATAAGCTCATATTCCCGCGCTCCTGAAATTCATCTCAATGTTAGGTATTTCACAGAAAAGCAACCATTTGAACGAATACATGTGGATGGAATATAATCAATTCTATTCTTTCAATCAGAACTTACATTAATACAAGTATCATTCTCTTGCCCACCATCCTCCTTTCCCTCCTTTTCTCCCTCACCCACCCTTCCACCCTCTTCAGAACCTTCCAATGTGTATGTATAATGATTAGCAGTTGCTCACGTCTAGCCTTGACACGGCTAGCGGGATTATGTTTGTTGGTCTAATTACGTGCTCAGCAACCTCCTTCCCTGTCGCTCTCTTCCTTTCTACCACAAATATCTTCACATTATGTCCAAGTTTCAACTTGAAAGCATTTGAAAGGCAACAGATGTATGAAATCTGGCCATATATGGAGTCATTGATCATTTGCCCGTGTTTGTATATTCCCATATACTCTGCTTCCTATTCATCCTGCTCCAAGGTGCACTTCAACATTGGCGTGACAATGTATGGCACTTTCGGGCCTCTATTTTTGTCGATGAAATAAACCTACTCCTGCCAGTGCCTCACATCTGTAAACGAGGCTTGGAGTTGTTTGGGGGCTAGTACCATATCCTTGCCATTCAACACCCAGTGAATGATAACCGTGAACATTGTATTTGGCAACTCTGGGAGGTTACCTGCCACCTGTTTGCCCGTGCGCTCTCCCAAATCCATCGCCGGTCGCTTGTTGCTTCACCTTCTCTTTTTCCTTGCCTCTCAAATTTAGCTTGCACATATCTTCAGAAACATCTCGACCCACTGCCGGCAAATCCATTCAGCATTATCGAAATTAGCCAACCCCAGCCAGTTCTCAAATGTCGCCAAAAAATCTTCGACCGCCATCTTCCAGTGCTGGTGTCCATCTCGAACTTCTTTCAATCAGTTCTGCCCCTGGATAATGGACCGATGCATCCTCTCAAGAAACCCCGCCACCCATATTTTCTTCCACTTGTTGAATGCACTAAAGTTGGGCTGCCCCATCCTGTTGGCAAATTGCTTCAAGGAGTACTCCGTTTGCTTCAGGCTAATTGGGGGTTTGCCTTCTGCACCTTCCAAACCCGATGAATCGTCACTCTCATTAGCTGCATCCTATTTGTCGTAGGACATCTCTGGCAATGGCAGCAAGTTCGCAATCCCTGCTACGTCTGTCTTCTATTGTTCCGCTGGGGGTTGGAAACTTATCCTCAGGAGGCTTACAGGGTGTCTCCCAGGTGTGCCGACAGGAGGTTGAGGTGGAGGAGTCGAGCTGGAAGATGTTGGCTGATTGACTGGATGATTTCCCGGCGGTCCTGAAGGCACTCTTGGTGCACCTGAAAATGACGGCCCTTGTTCTGGGAACTGCGGAGGGGGGAACATTTGGAACCCGCCATAACCACCTTGGTGCAGGTCATATCCTTGCCGCGGTGGCCCATAACTTGAATATCCTTGGCTTGCGCTGCTGGTAGGTTGCGAACTGTGTGTCATGTTAAATGGAGACTGGTGGTAAAACTGCGGAGCGCATGGAAATGGCTGCTGTGAAGGAGGGTAACCTTACCCTTGCGGCAGATGATATTGATTGGTGCGTTTCTCAAATTAACTGTCTTTGTTAGGGGTTTTCTCCTAACAGCGATAATGGTACTTGAGATAAGTTATATGAATACATATCACGGAGTTACTCTAGGTCTAGTCACATGATATGCACCACACCGATTCATGATGTTCAAGTAAGCGAGTCTCATGTTCCGTAGCAGGAATACATGAGAGTCACGTGTCGATTGAATAAGCAAGACTCATCGCTTAGCGGATTCATTGAAAGGATGCATACTACAGTAATCCTTATTTGATAATGCAACAATACTGCCAGATCGAAAGGAGATAACTCCTGCCGAACACATTGTTTTCAACCACATTCATTCCTGGAAACTAGCGGGATAGTTTGATTGGACTGGAGATTACTCCGACACACAAACACAGCAGTTGATAGTCAATATGTGATTATGAGGGACCTCTGGCTTATTGCCTCAGGCGATAAGAGCAATCAGGGTACTCCCCGGTCAAAGATAATAGTCTCGACCTAAGCATGACGTAACTGAGGGAATTATGACCTTGGCTGAAGATAAGAGGCCTGAAGCAACCCTGCTCATTGGTTTGAGTTGGAATGGATTGCAATGTCAGTCTCGTACTCAATACGGGCTGACGCGTCAAATTCTACGTTGGCATAGTATCAGTTGGTCGCTGAATAAATCTATGACGCAAGCCAAATAGCCTGTAGGGTGAGGCATTCAATTGCAATAAGCGTTGCCAACTAATTTGTTGGCAAACGTTCCAACTACTGTCGCAAATGGGTAGTAAGATGTCTAATATCAAGTTCTGTCTGACACACTGTCTGACATGATATCATGCGATGGATGGCCTGATTCTTATCAGGAGTGATAAGCTTGGAAACCACATTGCATGAACACGATAACCAACTGGGATGCATGGCACTTATCACCGGGCGCATGATAGTATCATGAAGCAACTGTGATAACGCTATCATGAGCTCTGTAGTCATAGCGTCGAAGTATGGGCGTACAAACCCTCGAAGATGACTATGAAAGAGATGGCATTGTTGTGACAATGAGAAGAAGAAGCAAGCATCAATCCACAGTCAACATTCAGAACACCGAAGACAATCTTAAAATATTATTAAGACTTCTATCTATTAAATACCTTCATAATTGATCCCTCTACTCTTATCCACCTACGTGATTACGCTTTAAATGCCTGGACACAGGTACACACAATCCGAGTACGCACTGCAACAAGTTGTCGAAGCTTTCGGCAATCTTCTCTTCAGTTTGGAAGAGCAACGTTTAACCTACACTTACCAAGTGGTTTTTCATTTTTGCGAACTAGAGAATATCAATTACCTGGTGTTGAGATATCTGAACACAGGCGCATTACTATTTGAGGAATTTTCCGAGGAGTGGTTATTCGAAGGAGAGGTGTAATCTATATCTATCGAGGAGATGGTCTTTGGTACCGCTACAGATTGGCCGCTCTTGCAACAGTGGTGCAAGAGGTTGAGTCTTAGGATAAGACGAGGAAAGAAAGAGTTTCTTAGATAGGCGGTTGTACTTAATCCAAATAAATAATGTATTGATTATAGGGATTAAAAACCCCCGTAACAGTCTTTGCGAGTGGCATGTCATGAATTGTATCTGGTGATTCTGAATTGTGGTCACCGCATTGTTGCGAGCCAAATTGGCCACAAGGTGGAGCCATACTTACTGTCTTCAGTGGAGATCCTTTCGTTGACATGCTCTGTTAAACAAATATATTGGTAAACTACTATTGATCCAAGATGAGATATAGATTCAATCGGAGTATGGTTGAGAATATTGCAGGTAGCAGTGACCTTCAGCGGAATGAAGGGCTTCTTATATCCCATTCTGTTGTCACGATCTGTGGTGTTTCACTACACCTTCGATCCATGAAACCAACCTGGGCCTTGAGAAAAATCAACCTTAATCACAAACTTCCCGCCTTTCTTTGTTATATGCTCGAATTCATATACTAGGATATTGGATAGGTGCTCACCTTCATATGCATCAATGACTTTACAGGTCATAGAAAGAATATGATATGCTATCTCCTGCAACCAAACAAGAACTGTATCCAGTATGAAGATTAGCATGACTAGGGATAATACACATAAGTTGTGCGTGTACGACCTTGCAACCTGATTCATTAGAAGGCCTGTAAGTCAAGCAGCAACAGTGATTGCTTCCTATTGAGCTCCTTGCCTATACATCTTAGTTCTCCTGATGATCCACGCTCCAGTCAAGGATTGTTACTGAAGCAAACATCCTACCAGCCTTATTAGTTCTCGATGATCAATGCCCGGACATCTAGCTATCTAGGAAACTCACCTATTCATTGTATTATGACGATCTACCTTGATTATCAGCTGCTCGGAGGCTCCAATGTAGGCATAACTCACAATGACGTACTATAAGGCCCCATTGTGGTGATTGCAGTGTGACAAAAGAAAGCTCTCCCCGCATTTGACAGAGTGTGATGCGGCTGTGAATGAGTTATGCTAACCTGAGTTAGGTCGCTTTCAAACCAATATCACTGAGGCTCTACATCACCCCCTGAAGCATCATCAAGATTTGTCCGAATACCTGTTCAGTGACCATTTCTCAAATATGGGCAACACTCACTGGAAACATGTCAAGTGCTTTATCTGCAAAGGAAAATTATTTGACGAGAACCGACTCGAGGGTCACTATCGACAATATCACCCACTCTCAATGAATGAAGGGCTATTACATGCTGGGATTTTGCCACCTGAAGATACTCCCGACGAAGAAACGATTGACCTCCAGAATCCTGATTTGACTTGTACCCCTGATCCAACAAAGATGAGGGCTTATAGGCAGGTAGTTGGAGTGGAAAATGCAGGGGAGAAAGCATATGGCAAAGTAACTGGATTGTACAACAAGCATCCCAAGTACTCAGAACAATGGAATCCATGGCATTCTTTTCAGTCAGCACACGACTTTCAACAGGCTCAATCATTTAGCTAGCAAGTGAAAACGTGGATAGATCAACATCTGAGGTGTGGACTGGTCAACTTCCACATTAAATCATTTCAATCAGCAGATGCTCCACGAAAGCTCCTCTCTAGACTCGATTTCAGGCTCGGCAATGATAGTTGGATTGATGATCATTCACACATCTTCAGAACATTATACTACAGGAAAATTTTCAAATGTATATAGTGCCTTGTGGCAGATCTCCCATTTCAGGCACACCTCGATTTTGAACCGGTGCGCCTTGCAGACTCGGAAAGTCGCCGAATATACAGCAAGATGAACACAGGCAGTTGGTGGTGTGATACGCAAGATCAGCTTCCTGCTGGAGCGTCGATTGTGCCAGTCATTTGGGCATCTGACAAGACCCACTTGAACAATGTTTCGGGCGCCCAGCATGCCTGGCCGCTGAATCCCACGATCTGTAATATTCGAAAAGATATCTACTGTACAGCTCTATAGCGCATCTGGATTGTTGTTGGGCTGATCCCCTGTCGTCCGAAAGGTGCCAAAAATATTGACAAGGCATGGCATTCCGCAGTTGGTACAGTGCTATCCCCAATCCGGAATCTTGACATCACTGGCCCTGGCTTAAAATGGGATTATGCTGATGGATTCCAGAGACAATGTTATCCTCTTTTGGCTGCCTGGGTTAGGGATTATACAGAACAAGTCATGGTTGCTCAAGTCTCATATGGCTCATGCCTGCAGGGTGAAATTCCTGAAGGTGCGCCGATGGGGCATTCTACTTTTTGACCACTTGATAACCCACGAGATCAGCATATTTACTTGGAACTTCTGGACAAAACTAATATCCATGTTCTGCACACTCTTGGTGTTCATCCAATCCGCAACCATTTCTGGCATTACCCTCTCTGCAATGTCTATTGCCTTTGGCAGCCTGATGAATTGCATCAGCTGCTCCTGGGTTTAGTTGAAGACTTATTGCACTGGCTGCTCAAATACCTAAAAGCTAGAAATCTCAAGGATCAATTTGACAATCGATTCACATCAGTACTACGATATCCAGGCCTCCAGCGCTTCTCTAAACCATTCGATTCGATGAAAAGCAACTCCTGGCAGGGAAAAGAAATCCGGGGCATGATCAGAACACTGGCAGTGAATTGCGCTCCAATTCTTGACAGCTCCCAGGATGCCGGGAAAACTGCAGCAGAATCAGCCTCTGATAAAATGGTGATGGGAGCAGTGCGGGCATTATGTGAATTCTCTCTACTTGTCAGCCAACAAAATCAATCTGATCTATCCCTTGCACCACTAGACCATGCACAGAAGCGATTTTACAAGAAGACGGGTGCCTTTCGAGATCAGAACATGTCGAAGTCAGTGAAGGCCACAGTGGCAGAACTATTGGCAACAGAATCCCATCATTTACGAGAACAAAAGATTCATAAAATCCATGCAGCAATTAAGGTTCGGCTGTACATAGTGTTAGCAACAGTTCCGGTGTACCTGGCTGCGGTCCGTGTTCGGAACCAGACCAGATGGTCCAGTCCGGGTTGTTACCCGGAAAACAGGGGTACCCACCGGCTTCGGGGACGGGTTGGAACAGGACCGCGGTTCCATTTTACTGTTCCTACACCTTTGGCTCCAATCAAGTATTTGAATTCTGGTTGTATCGCAACATGATCTATACATGAAATGTGCAGATTGATGCCCAATTTCATCTCCCATTCTCAGATGTATGATCGGATCAATATTCATTGTGTCGCTGCGAAATTAAACCAAAAATAACGTCAAAATGACTGGTTTTCCATCACGACTCCACGACAATTGGTCCGCTTGCCAATCGGAGAATGAAATATGAAAGAGGGTATCAAACTGCATAATTCGCATATAGATTATGTTGTGATATGATGAGAACTCCAATACTTAATTGGAGCAAGAAATGTTCACTTTTGAGGAGCTGGTTTTGTGTGGAAACCCGTTGCAACGGTCCGGTTCCGGGTCGGAACCAGACCCGGAACCAATCCAGGAATTTGGACCCATTGCTAACACTAGCTGTACAGGGCTGAAAATGATACTACATCAAAACGATGGCAATTTCAGGTGCGCCTGAATAGAGCCCGACATGTGGCAACCATATGGTCAGATACTGATTGGCAGTGGGCAATTGAGTGATTGGAGCGCGAAATCCATCAGGTGACACCTGCTGAACGCAAGCTTTTTGATAAATTATTCCAACATCATGAGCGACAACTATTGCAGGAAGTCAGGACTAAGGCAATCGGTCCCAGAAGCATATTTGCCAAAAAACTTGCTCAAAGGGAGACAGCTGCAGAAGAAGGGGCTTAGAGGGCGTTAAACATGACGGCTGACAATCGTGTGCAATCTCATGTCTGTCTATCCGATGCTGAGATTGCAGCCACGATGTGAAGTATTGCTGATACGGACCGCGTTGTGAATCAGCTAGAGAGAGAGATTTATGGTATCACTTCAACAGACCAGATGCGGTTCAAGAAGGAATTCTCCATCCGCTTGGTCGAGTTTGAGGCTTGGTGGCAGGCGATCAGCATTCAAGAGCTCCGGAAAACTATCGAACAGCATGTAATCCATTTTGGATATCCAAAGAATCATCCTGTGAGCCATATATCAGAGTCAATTCGGCGAATGGGTTCCGGAGACAATTTCACCACCGATATTTCTGAATGGCTGCATATCGGCAATGTGAAAGAGGCATATCGATCTACCAACAAATTCAATTACATTCAACAGATGCTCAAGCACAATGGCCGGTGTACTGGTCTTGACTATATGGAGGAGACACTCTCATATCTTGCCCTTCAAGGTTGGTATGATATTGACTCTGTGAAAGGTTTCAACGAACAATCAGCTGCTGATAAATGGCGAAATACGCGCCGAGCACATCTTTTACACGTCCACCATTGTCAGAAAGAGCCATTTTTCCGCCCCATATCACAACAGGTACATCATTTGAGAGAAACTCATGTCCGTGGTGTGTGCAGAAGTATCAAATTATTCTCACTCACAGATGCATCAGCAGATTTCGGAATTCCCAACTGTGGACAGCTATTTCGTACACAAATTGAAGACGACTGGGGACATGAAGTTAGTGGACTGGTGCTCGGATATGATCAGAATGTACTCATAGACAGTGTATTTATTAAACTTCAGAATTGGCTGTTGTACTACTGTCAACCATTTCACTGCCCAACATCTGTTGAGGATCTGGGACTTGATGGCAAGGTAGAATATATGAATGCCAATCAAGCGATCATGCCTGAATCTCATAACATCTGGGTCCAATATACGGACAGTGACCTCGATAACACCTTCCAAGGCTGAGTTCCTTCTTTTCCTGTATTATACTTCAGCTAGACTCCACCCAATCAGATCCTCTAATTTCAAAAGTGCCTGCCCGCCGGAAAATCGATATCCACATTCTCTACGAGGTGCAAGAAGACCCAACAATGGATATTACGTCCTCAACTTCAAGAATATGCGGTGGTGATTCCAACAAAGTACAAAGATCCACATGGTTGGGCTGATTGTATTGACCAGTTCATCCGCGTTGCCAAACAGACTGATAAAATGCATATTATACCTGTCGGAGCAATTGTTGGACCTGCACATTTGGTGCGAGAGAATAATGCTGGATCAGATAAAATCGATAGCGTATGGCTTGTAAATGATGATGTGGATTTAGAAACCTACTGGACTGTGTATTAAAGTTACAATGCCTGAATCAAGGTGTGCAGAAGCTAGTTAATTGAATTGTACTTTTTGATATAAACATTATAATAATCACTCCAGGAGAGTATGGCTGCAGGTTCGAGGTGAACTGGAATAGTCTCGGAGACGCGGCCAATACTCCCAATAGCTCCGAAATTTGCTCATTCTAATAGTTTGATTTGGAAGCATTTTGAAGACAACTATACACTCTTCAGGATATTCTTGAATTCTGTTCCACAACTTCCAGAGTATTCAGGAGCACCGGTAAAGTAGTCTTGGAGCACCTGAGAGCACATCACTTTGCATTCAGCCTATCTGGGAGCATCTGGAAGCATCTGGAAGCATCAGTGTGGCTGTTCAGAGTTGCTGAGTGGATCAGTTAAGACTTCCAAACCATTTTACATTGTGCTGATGAATCTTAGTGTCGAAGTAGAGGTGTACAACCCAACACAGATGACTCTAAAGAGATCACATTGTTCCGGCAATGAAGAGAATCAGTTTTAGCAGTGAACAGTCAGAAATGCCTACCAGCAAGAACAATCTCAAATATAATTGTGTTTTATGATATCTATATCTATTATTTTATACATAAAATCAATTAGCTTTTTTAGTGGTAGCCCTATACCTTTAAATAAGTATTACCTTTATGAACAAAGCTAATATTATCTTGTGGGTCTTCAGTAGACTGATTAAGAATTTCTACAGCAAGAAATGGTTATTTGCGGTGTAGTGCATATGGTGGCTATCGACATTACTCAGACTATCGCCAGCATTAGTCTTCTGTCTGAAGTACATACGATTTACCTCAGAGCTAGTAGTCCTAGACAATGCTAGTGATAACAATAATAATGGACATAATACTTAAATACAAATATAAAGTACTTACTTAAGTTTGAAAACAATAACGACATCATCATATACACTCTTGAAAAGATTATAGCATTTTGCAGGGATAATTATTATGTCTTTGCAGCACAGTGCATTTGGTGGATAGCCTCAATCATAGGGCTACAGCAAGGATTAATCGTACAGATCAATAACCTACAAATCAGGAGTGCAACAACTGATAACAATCAGTGAGAGATATCTATTACATCTAGGGATATTCCAGGAGAACGATTCTTCAAATCAGAATCTGATTACATAAGTGATCTGTTACAGTGTACACAATAAGAAAGGATCAATTCATTAACAACTACTACCAAGCAACAGCTCAAGAAAGCCAGCAGGTGTCAAAATGAAGTTAAGACTTATAGGACACAGACAGACAGAATTGACAAGTCTGAGTTGAAATGAAGGAAAGCAGCTATTGAGTTTCAACATTGCACTTGACCGAATAATTGGAAAGGAGGTTATACAACCTTGGATTTTTTCCGAGTTCAGAGGATAGAAAAGGGGATACCACCTTTCTCGAAGATAAGTAAAGGAACCAATAAATAGAATCTAGGGCCATGCATAAGTATCTATACTTCTAATTGAAGTACCCCTCTAACAGAGATAGCCAAATGGATTATCTGCACCTTGACTTCCAGGTATACCCAACTTCTGGCTTCCAAGTACACTCAACTCCAACCTCTACAGTATGCTTTCTGTACAGATTCCAAGTCCACAAGTATATTACTCTATAACTCTGTGAGTTTGTACCAATTCTATGACCAGAGCAAATATAGTCAGGCAAAAGTACTTTCTGCTCAGCTATTTGAATCAATTGAAGTCTAAATATGTCCCCAAGTTTTGCTTGTATCACAACATGTTCTATGGATAAAATGTTATGGGGGTATTAAGCCACGTTTCAATAAAACACTTTTTATAACTTAAATACAGCCGCCTAACTAAACTTCTTTTTCTTTCCTCGTCTTATCCTAAGACTCAACCTCTTGTCCTTATACAAGAGCTCCCACTAAAAACAATCCCCGTTTTCCTCCTGATAGTGAATATGGCTCGTATCGGAATATTCCTCGAAAGGTAAAAGCCCCTCGTTTACGAACCGACAAACGTCGTACGTGATGCCAAGAATCT
>Ga0307515_10018269_pt1 | contig 12713 bp, 10 predicted proteins | sample 17_EM_MG_FD_194513 | JGI IMG/M metagenome (GOLD analysis project Ga0307515, IMG submission 194513) | Populus trichocarpa ectomycorrhiza microbial communities from riparian zone in the Pacific Northwest, United States - 17_EM | ecosystem: Host-associated > Plants > Roots > Unclassified | place... | reverse complement strand
TGCTCATCTCAGAGTCCTTCGTCGCGGTGGTAGGCCCCGATCGAGGCCGCATCGCGCCAGACAGGCGGCGGCTCGAAGGTGGCCCAGTATTCGGTGATGTCGGCAATCAGCGCGCCATCGAAGCTGAACAGCGAGTTGGCGAAGAAGCGGTGTTCGCCATGCGTGACCTCGATCACCGAGTGCACGCGGCCATCCGCCAGTGCATTGACCTCGATCACGCGGATCGCCCAGCCCTCGGGGTAGATCGCCTGCACCTTGATGGCCGCATCGGCATCGTCGAAGTGCTCGCCCGAGGTCGGCCAGTGCAGTTGCGCGTCGTCGCGCAGCAGCGCCCGCGCGCCGGCCCAGTCTCGCGCCTCAAAGCGCTGCCACAGAGCATGGACGGTCTCGATCGGAGTCATCGGGGTGCCGGTTCTCAGCGGTTGGCCAGTTGCGCACTGGTCGCGATGCGCGCGGCTGGGTCGGCGCTCCACACCACGCGGTCGTCCACCGCGTAGAGCCAGCAGCGCTTGCCCTCACGAGCGCAATAGTCCAGCGTCTTGGTCATCGCCTCGCCGTCTTTCCAGTAGAAGCGCCAGCCGCCGGTCTCGTAGACCACGAAGGCCTTGGGCGACGGCAGCGTCAGGTAGTGGCGATAGCGCTCCCGCCCTTCGGCCGACAGCGGCACGGCGCTGGCGTCGGCCGCATCGGCGAAGCCGGTGGCCGGCGGCACGACACGCACATGCTCTGCAGCTGCTGCGGCCCGCGCCGGGGCCGACGCGACCGCTGGCAACGTGTTGGCCACTTTCCCCTCGAACCGAACCAACTGCCCCTTCAGCACCACCGTCGACGAAAAGGTGCCGGCGTGGCACTCGAAGTTCTGCGGATCGTCGTACAGGCTGCCCTTGTAGTTGGACACGATGCCGGTCACCCCGTTGGCGCCGGCCTTGCGGGCGGCCGTCACCAGCTTGGTCACGGCATCGGCGAGCGCGCGGTCGCAGACTTCCTTGTCGCTCGGCGCTTGCCGGCTGCGCGTGCCGTCGTAGGTCGCACGCCCCACGCCTTCCACCGTCACGTCGGCGCCGACGATCTGTCCTTGGCCCGCGCTGGCCTGGCCAAAACGGAACTGCAGATCGCCCACCACGGCCTTGGTCTGCGACTTGTTCATCACTGCCGAGAAAGGCTGGACGAAGGTCACGTTACGCGCCTGTGCGGGCGGCACAGCCACCACCGCAAGAGCGAACCCGCAGCACCGCGTGGTGAGCGAAAGGACAGCGAATTTCATACCGTCGCGAACGATGTGATGAGGCGTCGGAGTGTGGCAGGTCGCGCGCAGCGACTACATCCGGAAGACGCCGAACTTGGCGTCGGGGATCGGTGCGTTCAGCGAAGCCGACAAGCCCAGCGCCAGCACACGGCGGGTGTCGACCGGGTCGATCACGCCGTCGTCCCACAGCCGGGCGCTGGCGTAGTACGGGTGGCCCTGCACTTCGTACTGCGTGCGGATCGGCGCCTTGAAGGCTTCTTCTTCCTCGGCGCTCCACTGGCCACCCTTGGCCTCGATGCCGTCGCGTTTCACGGTGGCCAGCACCGACGAAGCCTGCTCGCCGCCCATCACCGAGATGCGCGCGTTCGGCCACATCCACAAGAAGCGGGGGCTGTAGGCGCGGCCGCACATGCCGTAGTTGCCGGCGCCGAACGAGCCGCCGATGATCACGGTGAACTTGGGCACGTTGGCGCAGGCCACCGCCGTCACCATCTTGGCGCCGGCGCGGGCGATGCCTTCGTTCTCGTACTTGCGGCCGACCATGAAGCCGGTGATGTTCTGCAAGAAGACCAGCGGCACCTTGCGTTGGCAGCACAGCTCGATGAAGTGCGCGCCCTTGTTCGCGCTCTCGGCGAACAGGATGCCGTTGTTCGCGACGATGCCGACCGGCATGCCCTCGATCCACGCGAAGCCGCAGACCAGCGTGGTGCCGTAGCGGGCCTTGAACTCGTCGAACTCCGAGTTGTCGACGACGCGGGCGATGATCTCGCGCACGTCGAAGGGCTTGCGGGTGTCGGTGGGGATCACCGACAACAGCTCTTCGGCGGCGAACTTGGGCGGCTGCGGGGTGCGCAACGCGACCTGCGGCGTCTTGGTCCAGTTCAGGCTGCCAACGACCTGGCGGGCGAGTGCCAGCGCATGCAGGTCGTTCTCGGCCAGGTGGTCGGCAACGCCGGACAGGCGGGTGTGCACGTCGCCACCGCCCAGGTCTTCGGCACTGACCACTTCGCCGGTCGCGGCCTTCACCAGCGGCGGGCCGCCCAGGAAGATGGTGCCCTGGTTCTTGACGATGATGGTCTCGTCACTCATCGCCGGCACATACGCGCCACCGGCCGTGCACGAGCCCATCACCACCGCGACCTGCGGGATGCCCTGGGCCGACAGGTTGGCCTGGTTGTAGAAGATGCGGCCGAAGTGGTCGCGGTCGGGGAAGACATCGTCCTGGTTCGGCAGGTTGGCGCCGCCCGAGTCGACGAGGTAGACGCAAGGCAGGCGGTTCTGTTGCGCGATCTCTTGCGCCCGCAAATGCTTCTTGACGGTCAGCGGGTAGTAGGTGCCGCCCTTGACCGTTGCGTCATTGCAGACGATCACGCACTCGACACCACCGACGCGGCCGATGCCGGCGATCATGCCGGCGGCCGGCGCCGAGTCGGACCCGTCTTTCTCGGGGTACATGCCGAGCGCGGCCAGCGGCGCGATCTCGAGGAACGGTGTGTCCGGATCGAGCAGCATCTCGACGCGCTCACGCGGCAGCAGCTTGCCGCGGCCCAGGTGCTTGGCGCGGGCCGCTTCACCGCCACCTTCGGCGATCTTCGCCAGCTTGGCGTTCAGGTCGTCGACCAGCGCACGCATCGCAGCGGCGTTGGCCTTGGCTTCTTCCGAACGCGGGTTCAGTTTCGAAACGAGGGTTGCCATGTCAGTGCCCGACCGGCCGCCCGTAGGGCACTGAGCGCCCCTCGGGGGCTGCGAATGAAATGAGCTTGGGGTAGTTCATCAGCAGGTCTCGGAGAAGAGTTCGCGGCCGATCAGCATGCGGCGGATCTCGCTGGTGCCGGCGCCGATCTCGTACAGCTTGGCATCGCGCCACAGGCGCCCCACCGGGAACTCGTTGGTGTAGCCGACGCCACCAAGCGCCTGGATAGCCTCGCCGGCCATCCAGGTGGCTTTCTCGGCGGTGTAGAGGATCACGCCGGCGGCGTCCTTGCGCAGCGTGCGGGCGTGGTCGCCGCGGTCGCAGGCCTGGGCCACCGCATAGCCGTAGGCGCGGCAGGCCTGGAAGGTCGAGTACATGTCGGCGACCTTGCCCTGCATCAGCTGAAACTCGCCGATGGCTTGGCCGAACTGCTTGCGCTCGTGGATGAACGGCACCACCGCGTCCATGCACGCGGCCATGATGCCCAGCGGCCCGCCGGACAGCACGACGCGCTCGTAGTCCAGCCCGCTCATCAGCACCTTGGTGCCCTGGCCCTCGACGCCCAGCACGTTCTCGGCCGGCACTTCGCAGTCATCGAAGAACAGCGGGTAGGTGTTGGAGCCGCGCATGCCCAGCTTGTCGAGGTGCTCGCCCTTGGTGAAACCCTTGAAGCCCTTCTCGATGATGAAGGCGGTCATGCCGCGCGCGCCCATCTCGGGGTCGGTCTTGGCGTAGACCACCAGCGTGTCGGCGTCGCCGCCGTTGGTGATCCACATCTTGCTGCCGTTGAGCACATAGCGGTCGCCGCGCTTCTCGGCCTTGAGCTTCATGCTGACGACGTCGGAGCCGGCGCCCGGTTCGCTCATCGCCAGCGCGCCCACGTGCTCGCCGCTGATCAGCTTGGGCAGGTACTTCTTCTTCTGCGCGTCGCTGCCGTTGCGGTTGATCTGGTTGACGCACAGGTTGCTGTGCGCGCCGTAGCTGAGGCCCACCGACGCGCTGGCGCGGCTGATCTCTTCCATCGCCACCATGTGGGCCAGGTAGCCCAGGTGGGTGCCGCCGTATTCCTCGGGCACGGTCATGCCCATCACGCCCAGCTCGCCGAGCTTGGTCCACAGGTCGGCCGGGAACAGGTTGGCCTTGTCGATCTCGGCCGCGCGCGGGGCGATCTCGTTTTGCGCAAAGTCGCGCACCGCGTCGCGCAGTGCCGCGATGTCCTCACCCAGCGGGAAAGAGAAAGTGGATTCGAACATCGACGGTCTCCAGAAATGAATTGAGCTTGTCTCAACAATGCCTGGAGGCGCCACCAGCTTCGGCACCACACCAAGCGCAACAGGGGCGAAATCTACCAGCGAGCCGCTTGCGTCGCAAGGAATAATTGAGTGATACTCAAAAAATGCCAACCCGTCGCGCCACCGCCAGCCCGCGCCCCGTTCGCCGCGAACCGGCCAGCGCCAAGAGTGAACAGCGCATCCGCGACATCTTGCGCGTCGGCCGCGAGGTTTTTGCCGAAAAGGGCTACGAACGCGCGACGACGACCGAGATCGCGCAGCGCCTGTCGGTCTCCGAAGCCACGGTGTTCACATACTTCCACGGCAAGCGGGCGCTGTGCGAGCGGGTGATCACCGACTGGTACGACGAAATCATCGCCGCGATCGAGGCCGGCCTGCCGCGCGGCGAGCCGGCGCGGGTCCAGCTGGACTGGTTCATCCGCACCCATTTGCGGCTGTTCCTGATCCACGGCACCGGGCTGTGCGCGTTGGTGCTGTCCGAAGGTCGCAGCAAGGGGCAGGACTTCAGCGGCACGCTGCAACCGCTGCAGCGCCGCTACACCGCGCCACTGATGGACCTGCTGGCCCGCGGCCAGGCCAGCGGCGAATTCAGGCAAGACCTGCCGTTGCGCCTGCTGCGGCCGCTGGTGCTGGGGCCGATGGAGCACATCCTCTGGGAAGCGGTGGCTCAGAGCGGCGAAGCAAGCAAGCCATCGATCGACATCGAAGCCACCGCCAACGCGGTCTCGGAGCTGCTGTGGAGCGCACTGCAAGCCCCCAATGCCGAGTTGGCCGCGCTGCGCGCGCTGCGGGCCGATGTGACCCAGGCCTTGCGCGCCCACGGCTGAGGCCGCGGCGCCGGCTCGGGCGTCAGCCTCGCCGTTCCACCGCGCGGTGCATCAGCGTGCCGGCCACCAGGCTCACGGCCCACGCCAGCACCATGCCGAGCGCATTCGCCTCGGGCGACTCGGGCCACTGGTTGTAGACAATTGCGCCGGTGACCAGGATCACCGCGTAGTGCAGCAGGAAGACCGGGTACGAGATCTGCGCGAAGAAGCCCAGCACCGCCTGTGCCATGCGCCCCGGCCAGCGGCGCACTGCCGCCGGCTCGGGCGCCAGGCACAGCAGCATGGCGGTGGCGCCGGCCAGGGCGATGCGGCTGCGCCATTCGACCGCCAGCGCCAAGCCGATGATCAGCAGCAGGCCCAGGGCCGCCGGCTCACGCGTGGTGCGCAGCCCGCGTGCCCAGCGCGCCAGCACGCCCAAGCCGTAAGCGCCGACGAAGTACGGCGCGAAAGCGTCCAGCGACGAATCCCGGTTCCACCACACCAGCGACAGCAGCACCAGCGCCACCACCACGCCGGTGGCCGTGGCGGCGCGCTGCACGCCCTTGTCGGGCAGGCCATGCAGCGCGGCAGCCAGCACCACCAACAAGGCATAGAGCTGGAAGTCGATCGCCACGTACCAGAAGCCAGCCGACAGCGACTCGATGCCCAGCATGTCTTGCGCCATCACGATGTGAGCGGCCAGCTGGCCGGGCTCGGGTGCGGCGGGAATCGTCGGGTGCTCGATCAACCCACGGGCCAGCCAAGCCGCGACGATGACCGCCAGCACCGCCAGCAAATAAGGCTTGGCCAGGCGCTGGTAACGGCGCCAGACCGAGCGCGGCACCTCCCGCCAGGTGACACGGGGCCGCTCGCCGGGAGCGGGCCACAACGAGCCGGCCGCCAGGAAACCCCCTGTCACCAGAAACACCTGCACGACCAGCCGCGCGTACTCGGCCAGCCCATCCAGCAGCACCGGGGCCAGCGTGTGGGCCACATCGCACATCGGGCCGTACAAGGCCAGGTGGTGCCACAGGATCAGTTGTGACGCGAGCGCCTTGAACAGGTTGATCCAGGTGACCGGCAAGGCGGCGGCTGCGGCCTCGCGCCCTGCCGTACCGGCGCGCGGCCGCGCGCCCGCAGGCGCAGCGCGCCAACGCGGGTGCCAAGCGGGAGTGGGGGCCGGGAGCGTGGCTTGCTGGGGCTTCAGCATGAGCAGAGCCACTTCCACGCCATCTCGGCCGGTACAGATACGGTGCCGCGTCGGGCTGCACCGTCAATCACGAATCTCACATCAGGGCTTTGGACAACCAAAAGGGTCAAAAATAAGGCGCGGAACTTACCATTCTCCCTCAAGCTTGTGGATTGCCGAGTCGTGACCTGACGCAACAAGCCGCAACACCCGCTCGGCCATGGTGGCGGCCCAGCCACTGCACCTTGAATGAATCGGAGGCTTCATGGACACCACCGCGCACACGCTGGAGCAGTTGTTCGCCCAACTCGGATTGGCCGACGACACCGAGTCGATCGAGCGTTTCGTGGTCCAGCACTCACCGCTGGCCGGCGACGTGTTGTTGTGCGATGCGCCGTTCTGGAGTCAGTCTCAGGGCACCTTCCTGCGCAACGCGTGGAAGAGCGACTCGGACTGGGTACCGATGGTCGACACGCTGGACTCGATGCTGCGCAAGCCACCGCAGTGACGCTGCAGCGCACCCGCCTGAACTGACGCCGCTGTCAGCCGGGGCTCTGCGCCGCGTCGCCCACCAGCTGGGCCTCGGTCCAGCCCAAAGCAGCCATGTCGGCGACGCGGTAGACGGCATCGGCCGGCAATAGAAACTCGTCCAGCTGCGGCGGCTTGACCGAGGTGCTGGACAACATCGCGTGCACCTGGCCGCGGTGGTGCGTCTGGTGCATGAACACGTGGGCCAGCGTGCTGCCCATCGAGTTGCGGTCGACGTGGTCGCGACGGTCCAGCGGCACGATGCGCTCGGCCGCCGCAGCGTCCAGACCGTCGCACAGCGCGATCAGCCTGTCGTCGCTCGCAGCTTGGCGGCGCGCCCACTCGGCCACGCTGCGGCACGGCACGAAGGCGTCGTACTGCGCCGCCATGTCAGCCTCGCCGCACATGCCGGCGATGTAGTAGATGTCGACCGCGAGGATGTGGTTCAGCGTCTGCGCCAGGCTGGGGAAGAAGCTCACGCGCGGCGCATGGAAGTCTTCGTCGCTCAGCGGCGCCATCGCTTGTGCCAGCCGGTGGTTGGCCAGGCGATTGGCGCGCGCGCTGGTGCGCAGATGTTGAAGCCATGGGTCGCTGGGCATCGCGGACGCTCCGGGCGGGTCAGGTCGGGTGGGCGCTGCATTCTGCGCCAGGCCCTGCGCCGCGGATTCGCGCCCCCCTAACGTCGAAGCTCACAGGCCTTGACACACCACTCCGACGCGCCCAGGCTCTGGTGCCCTGTCTCAGAAGTACGCCGAAGGGAGGCACCATGGGCATGCACACGCTCCTGCGTCGCTGGCCGGCCGCTGTCGCCGCCGTCCTGATCGTGTCGAACGGCCTGTCGGCCGAGGCCGCCCCGGGGCCCTATGCGCTGAGCTATCTCGGCGATCCGCCGGGTGGCTCGTCCTGGGCCGCCGAAGCCTACGCAATCAATGGCGACGGCGTCGTGGCCGGGCAATTCCGGACCTCGGCAGACTCCCGCGCATCGTCGCCGTTTGTCTCCGTAGGCGGCACGGTGCACAGCCTCGGCACCCCTCTGGGGCGTGTGCACTCCGGCGCGCGCGGCATCAACGACCTGGGTCAGGTGGTCGGCCTGACGCATGAGTTCGACCTCGACAGTCGATCCTTCCTGTGGCAACAGGGTATCGGCCACATCGACCTCGGCACTCTTGGCGGCGACCAGGCCCGCGCCTTGGCCATCAACAACGCCGGCACGGTGGTCGGCTCATCGACGACGGCAGCCTGGGAAGGGCATGCCTTTGCCTACTACGCCGGGGTGATGCACGACATCCACCAGCTCGGCGTCGAGACCGAAGCGCGGGCTATCAGCCCGAACGGCACCATCGTTGGCAACTGGCGCACCGCGAACTTCGAAGAGCGTGCGTTCGTCTTCCGCGACGGCGTAATGCACGATGTGGACCCGCTGCACGAGCACGAACACGCCTACGCCAATGGCGTCAACGATGCCGGACAGGTCGTCGGCATGGGAATGGCTGGTGAGGACTTCCACGCCGCTTTGTGGCAGGACGGTGTCATGCATGACCTGGGCGCGCTCGGCGGCAGGCGTAGTGAGGCGTTGGCGATCAACGCGCAAGGCCAAATCGTTGGCCGATCGGCCGTCAAAGGCGACCGGACCTGGCACGCATTCGTCTACGGCGACGGCCGTATCTGGGCCCTGACGCCGCTGGTCGTCCAGGGCGGCAATGGCTGCAAGCTGCAGTCGGCCGACGCGATCAACACCCGCGGCCAGATCACCGGCATGGCCCTCTGCAACGGCCAGCGCCGCCCATATCTGCTGACGCCGATTCCCGCCGCCCCCTGATCCATCAACCCGGCGGCAGCGGCAACGCCGTCTCGTACTTGACCTCGCGCAGCACGACGTTGGTGCGGATGCTGGCCACGCCCTTCAGCTTGAACAAGCGCTCCTGCAGGAAGCGGTCGTAGGCCTTCATGTCGGGCACGACGACCTTGACCACGTAGTCGGCTTCACCGGTGATGCTGGCGCATTCCATGATCTCGGGGCTGGAGGCGACCAGGCGTTCGAAGTCTTCGACCGCGCCATCGGTGTGGCGCACCAGCGAGACATAGGCCCAGGCGCAGATCGCCAGGCCGAGCTTCTCGCGGTCCATCAGCACCACCTCGCGGCGGATCACGCCGCTTTGCTCCAGCTCCTTCAGCCGGCGCCAGACGGGGGTGGCCGACATGCCCACGGCCTCGGCCAGCTGCTGTGCGCTTTGCCGCCCCTTGCGCTGCAAGGTGTCGATCAGCCGTCGGGTCACCCTGTCGAGTTCAATCATTTCTCAATTGTGCCAAATGGGAAATGAATTCACCCAAAAATGGCCAAATTGGCGAGCATGAAGAACAAAGCTTTCGCGGCCCGGAACGAAAATCAACGCAATTCTTTGCCTGCCGCCAGGTGCCGTATGACCGATGCCCTTGCCTTGCGCGCCCCTCTGCGGGACTACGCGCTGACCGACAACCTGGCCGCCACCCAGGGCGCGGTGTTCCTGACCGGCACCCAGGCCCTCGTGCGCTTGCCGCTGATGCAAAAGCGGCTCGATGAAGCCGCAGGGCTGAACACTGCCGGCTTCGTCTCGGGCTACCGCGGCAGCCCGCTGGGCATGGTCGACCAGCAGATGTGGAAGGCCAAGAAGTTCCTCGCCGAGGCAAAGGTCAACTTCCTGCCGGCGATCAACGAAGACCTGGCCGCCACCGCCTGCCTGGGCACTCAGCGCGTCGCGTTGGACCCGCAGCGCACCGTCGAAGGCGTGTTCGCGATGTGGTACGGCAAGGGCCCGGGTGTCGACCGCTCAGGCGATGCACTGAAGCACGGCAACGTCTATGGCTCCAGCGCCCAAGGCGGCGTGCTGGTGGTAGCTGGCGACGACCACGGCTGCGTCAGCTCGTCGATGCCGCACCAGAGCGATGTCGCGATGCAGGCCTGGAACATGCCGGTGCTGCACCCGGCGAACGTGGCCGAGTACCTGGAATTCGGCCTGTACGGCTGGGCGCTCTCGCGCTTCTCGGGCGCCTGGGTCGGCTTCAAGGCGATCTCGGAAGTGGTCGAGTCCGGCATGACTGTCGACCTGGACGCCATGCCGCTGGACTTCGTGCTGCCTGTCGAGCACCAGCCGCCGGCGTCGATCGGCTCGCTGCACGTGCGCTCGGTTGACCTGCCGTCGCTGGGCCTCGAAGAGCGCCTGGCCGCCAAGCTTGACGCGGTGCGCGCCTTCGCCAAGGTCAACTCGGTCGACAAGCACATCGTTGCCAGCCCGGCCGCGACGCTGGGCATCGTCACCGTCGGCAAGGCGCACTACGACTTCATGGAGGTGCTGCGCCGCCTCGACCTGGACCCGAACGCACTGGCCGCGGCCGGTGTGCGCGTCTACAAGGTCGGCTTGGTGTTCCCGCTCGAGCCGACCCGCATGCTCGACTTCGCACGTGGCCTCGAGGAGATCCTCGTCATTGAGGAAAAGGGCCCGATCGTCGAGCGGCAGATCAAGGAGCTGCTCTATGGTTTGCCGGACGGTCAGCGCCCACGCATCGCCGGCAAGACCACCCCCGAGGGCGCGGCGCTGCTGTCGTCACTCGGCGAGCTGCGCCCGTCGCGGATCATGCCGACGATCGCCGACTGGCTGGCGCGGCTGAACCCGGCGCTGGATCGGCGCAACCGCGTCGTCGACTTCCTGATGCCCTCGCTGCTGAGCAACGACGCCGACGCGGTGCGCCGCCAGCCGTATTTCTGCTCAGGCTGCCCGCACAACTCGTCGACCAAGGTGCCCGAAGGTTCGCGCGCGCTCGCCGGCATTGGCTGCCACTTCATGGCCAGCTGGATGGAGCGTGGCACCTCGGGCCTGATCCAGATGGGCGCCGAGGGCGTCGACTGGGCCGCGCATTCGCGCTTCACGAAAGAGAAGCACGTCTTCCAGAACCTGGGCGACGGCACCTACTTCCACTCGGGTCTGCTGGCGATCCGCCAGGCGATCGCGGCCAACACCAACATCACCTACAAGCTGCTCTATAACGATGCAGTGGCGATGACCGGTGGCCAACCGGTGGACGGCCAGATCAGCGTGCCCGAGATCGCGCGCCAGATCGAGGCCGAAGGTGCCAAGCGCGTCGTCATCGTCTCGGACGAGATCGAAAAGTACGACGGCCACCATGGCCAGTTCCCGGCCGGCACCACCTTTTTCCCGCGCAGCGAGATGGACGCGGTGCAGCGCGAACTGCGCGAGGTCGAGGGCGTGACGCTGCTGATCTATGACCAGACCTGCGCTGCCGAGAAGCGCCGCCGCCGCAAGAAGAAAGAGTTCCCGGATCCGCCGCGCCGCGTGTTCATCAACCAGGCCGTGTGCGAAGGCTGTGGCGACTGCGGCCAGGCCTCGAACTGCCTGAGCGTGATCCCGGTCGAGACCGACTGGGGCCGCAAGCGCCAGATCGAACAAAGCTCGTGCAACAAGGATTTCTCCTGCGTCAACGGCTTCTGCCCCAGCTTCGTGACGATCGAAGGCGCGGTGCTGAAGAAGAAAGCCGGCGCGAAGTTCACACCGGCTGACCTGGCGCGAGAGATCGAGCGCATCGGTTCACCCACGCCGTGGGCGTGGACCGGCCCCTTCGACATGCTGGTCACGGGCGTCGGTGGCACCGGCGTGGTGACCGTCGGCGCGCTGATCACGATGGCCGCGCACCTCGAAGGCAAGCAGAGCTCGGTGCTCGACTTCATGGGCTTCGCGCAAAAAGGCGGCGCGGTGCTGAGCTTCGTGCGCGTCGCACCGACCGCCGACCTGCTGAACCAGGTCCGCATCGACACGCAACAAGCCGACGTGCTGCTGGCCTGCGACATGGTCGTCGGCGCGTCGGGCGACGCGCTGGGCACCGTCAAGCATGGCCGCACGGTCGTGCTGGCCAACACCCACGAGATTGCGACTGCGGCTTTCGTGCGCAATCCGGACGCGAGCCTGCAGGCGCGTGCGCTGCTGGACAAGCTGCGCCACGCTGCCGGTGACGAACAGGTCAGCACGCTGGATGCGCAAGACCTGGCGCAACAGCTGATGGGCGACACGATGCCGAGCAACATCGTGATGCTCGGCGCGGCCTTTCAGCGCGGGCTGGTGCCGGTCAGCGAAGCAGCGCTGCTGCGCGCGATCGAGCTGAACGGCGTCGCGATCGAAGGCAACAAGGTCGCATTCGCGATCGGCCGCTTGGCCGCTGCCGACCCGGCCGCGCTGCAACGCCTGGCCGGTGCCCAGCCGGTGGTCGATGCTGGCGCCGGGTTGCTGTTTGGCCCCGCCGGGCTGGTCGAGCGGCGTGTGAAGTTCCTGACCGACTACCAGGACACCACGCTGGCCGCGCGTTACCGTGCGCTGGTCGATGCGGTGCATGCGCGTGAGTCGACGGTGGCTGCGCAAGCGGGCATCGCCGGCACGCCGCTGACCGAAGCGGTGGCGCGTCAGTTCTCGCGCCTGCTGGCAATCAAGGACGAATACGAAGTGGCCCGCCTGTACACCGACGGCAGCTTCCAGGCCGCACTGGCCGAGCAGTTCGAAGACGCGGGCTCGCTGCGCTTCCACATGGCACCGCCGCTGCTGTCCCGCCCGGGCCCGGATGGCCGCGCGCGCAAGATGACGTTCGGCCCGTGGATGATGAGCGCCTTCCGCGCGATGGCGAAGGTGCGCCGCATCCGCGGCCAATGGTTCGACCCGTTCGGCCACACCGAAGAGCGCAAGATGGAGCGCGCGCTGGCCAACGAGTACGAGGCCATGCTGCGCGACACGCTGCTGCCGGCCTTGAGCGGCGCCAACCACGCCAGCGCCCTGGCACTGGCCAAGCTGCCCGAGCGCATCCGCGGCTACGGCCATGTCAAGCTGGCCAACGTGGCGACCGCGAAGGCGCAGCAGCCCGATCTGCTGAAGCGCTTTGCCGCCGGCGAAGCGCCCGCTTCGACCACCGCCGCGGCGACGCG
>Ga0307515_10018268_pt1 | contig 12713 bp, 8 predicted proteins | sample 17_EM_MG_FD_194513 | JGI IMG/M metagenome (GOLD analysis project Ga0307515, IMG submission 194513) | Populus trichocarpa ectomycorrhiza microbial communities from riparian zone in the Pacific Northwest, United States - 17_EM | ecosystem: Host-associated > Plants > Roots > Unclassified | place... | reverse complement strand
TATTCGGGGCGTTTCTAATGGGCGTCGTTATTCCTGAGCGCTATGGACTCAAGAGACGGCTGATCGCTCGAACACGCGATGTGACGACACTGATCCTCTTGCCGCTGTTCTTCGCTTTCTCTGGGCTACGGACACAGATTGGACTGCTGGATGATCTGCAATCGTGGCTTGTCTGTGCCGTGGTGCTCTGCGTTGCTATCTTGGGTAAATTTGGCGGCACGATGCTTGCCGCAAGGATCACCGACCACAGTTGGCGCGAATCATGCGTCCTCGGTGCTCTCATGAACACTCGAGGATTGATGGAGCTTATCGTGCTCAACATCGGCTACGAGCTGGGAATTCTAGGTCCCAAGATATTCACGATCATGGTCGTGATGGCCGTCGTCACTACTATGATGACTGGCCCAATCGTGCAGCTCTTAAGGCCCGTTGTTCCCGGAAAGCTGTCTTCTGCTGACCGTAGAGCAAAGCAGGATCAACGCGCTAGGAATGTCATTCAAAGTCTCCCTCTGAAGACTTCGGTGGCTTACAGCACTCCGACTCTTGAGGGGAAGCGCACCGAAGGCGAGTAGCGCGATGAATCGCGACACCACCAACCGACGCGATCGCTTGCAACAGATTTCACCGAGACTCGATCTACTCTCTACTTCACCCGTCGCAGGGTGGTAATGGGAATAGAGCCGTCCGCTCGGGCAGCGACCTTCCAGGAAAGCTCATCGCCCTTCAACTCATAAGAGCGTACGGCCGTGGTGTCGTCTAGATTCGGGACGGAAGAGCGGTCAATTTGAAAGGTGATCGTGTGTTTAACGGGATCGACGCTGTAACGACCGAAGTGAACGCTCGTGCTGAGGGATGCGTCTTTATACTCTTCCAGAGTTCCTTTGAACTTGTCTCCCGATGAGAATTTCAACCGTTCGTGACGGTAAATCTGCACTGAGTAATATCCGTCAGCGGTAAAGATCGCAAGCCCATGTGGGTTGGGACCATAGTCCGGAACACGTTTGCCGTCGGGTAGCAGCTTCTCGGCTCCGATGAGGACCCACGTGCCTAAGATGGGGGGCTCTTGCGCCATGGCTGAACCGGAGACAGCTAACAGGCCCACAAGAAGCGCGAGATGTTTGATTATCATGCGAGCAATGTAACGACGCGCGAGCCGCCGCACAATTTGATTTTACTCAAACGACTGGTTAGCGCCGTTTATGTTTCTCGACCTGATCCGCGGCGCCATTCCTGAAGTGACCGACAAGTGTTGTCTTTGGCTTTGGTTGCAGTATGAGATCAAGGGCCTTCGTCAGAAGAGATGCCATTCCATCTGTGCTGACGCCATTGGAGTGGGCATTGCGGTGTAATGTGACGGGCAGGCTCCCAAGTAGAGGCAAACTGTACAGCGATCCCGCAGACCCGAGCCCGCCGGGAAGGTTGAGCGCAGTGCGTGCCGTAACGCCGAGACCGCCAAGTAGCGCAGCCCACAGGCCGTCTAGGCTGGGGCTGCTGGCGGCAATACGGTATGGAATATCTGCCGCTTCTAGATGTTGTAACGCGCACCTGCGGAATGCGCACTGCGGACCCAGCATGGCGAGCGGCAACGGCTGTTCATGCGGCGGGATGAAGGTAGATGAGGCAATCCATACGAGATCGAGCCGCCCAACAGTTTGCGCGTTGGAATGGTCTTCATGTCCAATGATGACGGCGAGATCGATGCGCGCCTTGCTAATCGCATCGACAAGAGCGGCGTTCCCTTCGACGTGAAGCTCGATCTGCATGCGCGGATAGAGCGAAGAAAAGTGAGATAGGACCGAAGGTAGAATCCACGCAAAGTCTTGGGGGCATCCGACGCGTATGTGGCCGGCGAGGTTTGCACCCTGCATGGTGTCCAGCAACTCATCGTGCAACATGAGAATGCGGCGCGCATAGGAGAGAGCAATTTCTCCCGCTTCGGTCAGAGCGAGACCGCGTCCGCGCTTGCGGAAGATGGGTATGCCGAGATCCTCTTGGAGGCGCTTCATCTGCAGACTGAGGGCCGAAGGCGTGCGGCCCAGAAGGTCCGCAGCCTGCGCCAAGCCTCCGCGATCGTGGGCAACGACGAGGGTGTGCAAAGTATCCAGGTCGAGGTTGATTCGCGTTGCCATCGAGCTCCATATTCTACCGAATGGAGCTCGAAGAGAGGTATTTTCAATATCGTCGGCCGGCAGCTCGGCCCAGTCATGCACGCCAATCATGAGCAAATTGTGGCGGCTCAAAGCATCTTTCTGAAATAGCCATTGGGATGCCATGTGACGTTGTACCCGAAAAGATCGGTGTAGCGAGTATCGACCAGAAAGTTCTCTCCCTGCTCGAGCATGAACTTCCGCAGTTCGTCGTACTTGGGACGATGGACGGTATCTTCCACCACGAGGTAATCGCCGGGCTTCATCATCTCATTGAAGTAGCGCAGAAGGTTGTAGACGTTGCTATGCGCATCCTCGATCACTATCCACGGATGCGGCAGGCTTGTGAGGAAGTCCGCATCAAAGGAGCTCAGATCACGGGAGTTTGCCCACTTGAATTGCACACGCGGATGCGTGGCAGTGATCCGATCCACATTGATATCGTGGGAGTACACGCGGCCGTCGATACCCTGGATTTCCATCATGTCGGCGAGCCAGGTCGCGCTGCCGCCGTTGAACGCGCCAATTTCAATGATCGTAGCCGGAGCCACATCGAATATGAGTAGCGGGTAAGAGGCCAGCGAGAAAGGGTCCTTCATGTTCAGGATGCCTTTCCAATGAATGGGCGGATATTCGCCGTGCTCGCTGTTCCACTTGGAGAATTGGATCGACTTCCAGAAGTAGCTGGACCAAAGCATGTCGGAAGACCAGGCGCGCGAGCGGAACGGAACGAAGCGGGTTCTGAGCGTCGGCTGGCCCAGCAATTGCGCCCGGCGCCATAGCCGGACCCAGTAGCCAAGCATCGTGGCAAACGTTGCGAACATGTACTGAGTGGCCGTTTCCATTGGTGTTCACCTACATTGATTGCCGTGGGTGCGCAGGCTACGCATGCCGAACCATCCCACCATCCACGCGCAGGACGCTGCCGGTCATGTACGACGCACTGTTGCTAGCGAGAAAAGCGGCGACCGCAGCGAATTCGGCGGGGTCCCCGTAACGCCCGGCAGGGATGGTGTCACGCGACTGGCGCTCCGCTTCCTCCAGCGAGAGACCATCGCGCAGTGCGCGGCTTCGGTCGATCTGTGCAACTCGGTCAGTCGCGATCCGTCCAGGAGCGATGCAGTTCACAGTGATGCCGGCCGCGGCAACTTCGTCAGCCAGTGTTTTTGCCCAACCCACGAGCGCCACGCGCAAGGCGTTCGAGATCGCGAGATGCGGTATGGGCTGCAGCACGCCTGAAGACACCACGAGAATGATGCGGCCGAAGCGTCGCTCGCGCATCCCGGCTAACGCGAGGCGCGTTACACGGATGACGCTTAGAAACATCGCCTCAAACTGTTGGAGCCAGAGGTCATCAGAGATGTCGGCCGCCGCTCCTGGCGGCGGCCCTCCCGTATTCAATACCAATACATCCGTGTGACCGAGGACGTCGCTCAAGGTGCTAATCGCCACGGCGTCCGCCAGATCGCACTGGCGAGCGGTGATGTTGCCTGGCAGGTCGATGGCTGAGTCCCTGAGCGAGCGCAGTGGCTCGCCGCTGCGAGCCACTGCAGTCACCTCAGCTCCCTCGGCCGCCAAAGCATATGCAATGGCTCTGCCGATGCCCCGAGACGCGCCTGTGACAAACGCGCGTCGTCCCTTCAATCCAAGATCCATAGTGACTCGATCGACTGCACTGCTCACTGAATGTCACGTGTCGCCGTGCGTGCCGACAATACAAATTCACGCACAGGCCATGTGCATTTGCGCCCAGTTCGCGCTGTACGGGCGTCGCGTACTGTGTTTTCCCTTTATTCAAGGCCTTCATTAAAAAGGAAGCTGTCCGCATCATGCTGGCAATGCGAATTCATCGTCATGGAGGACCGGAGGTCTTGCAATTGGAGGAATTGGCAGAGCCGATTCCCGCTCTTATGTCGTCAGGGCCGGCGACGTTGTTCTGGTGCACGCAGGCGCCGGTGGCGTCGGGCTATCGCTCATTGCATTGTTGAAATTAAAGAAGGCGCACGTTCTAACAACCGTGTCGACCGCCGAGAAAGCAGAGCTGGCGAAACAAGCCGGCGCGGACGAAGTGATTATTTACACTGAGACCGATTTCGTCGCAGCGGCACGAGCGGCAAGTTGTTGCTCGACATGACATGACACCCAACTCCATGGGCCACCGTCGCGTCCCTACGTAATCAAGTCGATTTCCTGCGCTACACCTTGCCGGTGTCAACTTGAGAGCGGGCGCGACAGATGCGGTAGAGTGGCAGCGGATCGACATTACGACTGGGAGCCTCCTGATGTGGATCGTGGATATCGCGATTCGGCGTCCACACACCTTTATCGTAATGGCGCTGTTCATCGTGATCGCAACGCCATTGGCGCTTCGGCAGATACCTACCGACATCTTTCCCGAAGTCGATATCCCGGTAATCAGCATTCTTTGGACCTATACCGGCTTGCCGGCAGAGGAGATTGCGACCCGAATCACCGCTCCTAACGAGCGCGTTCTCACGACGACTGTGAGCGGTGTCGAGCATACCGAGTCACAATCTCTCGCCGGGATGGCGATAATCAAAGTGTTTTTCCACCCGACCGTCAATATCCAAACGGCGCTGGCGCAGATCGTCGCGATCGAGCAAAACATGCTGAAGCAGATGCCGCCGGGCATCACGCCGCCCTTCATCATCAAGTACTCCGCATCGAGTGTGCCAATCATTCAGCTCGGCCTCTCGAGTCCCAGTCTGTCCGAGGAAGAAGTGGTCGACGCGACCAGCACCGTCCTGCGTCCTCAGCTCGTGGGCATTCCCGGTGTAGCGATCCCATTTCCTTACGGCGGCAAGATCCGCCAGATCAATGTCGACCTCGATATCCAGGCGCTGCAGGCTAAAGACCTGACCCCATCTGATGTCGTTGATGCCGTGAACGCGCAGAACCTGATCCTGCCGACCGGCACAATCAAGATGGGACAGAATGAGTACACGGTGGCGCTGAACAGCTCGTTTGACACTATCGACGCCATCAATCAATTGCCGGTACGGACCCGCGGCGGCGCGACGATACGCTTGGAGGAAGTCGGCCACGTACGCAACGGATTCGCACCACAGATCAATATCGCGCGCCAGGATGGGCGTCGCGGAGCGCTCCTGACCATACTCAAAAACGGCGCGTTCTCAACAATCGACATGGTGTCCGCTTTGCGCGCGGTACTGCCCGATGCGGCGCAAAGCATGCCCAAGGATTTCACGATCCTCCCGCTGTTTGACCAGTCTGTGTTTGTCAGAGGCGCGCTGGATGCGATGGTGCGCGAAGGGCTGGTTGCCGCCTGCCTGACCGCCGCACTGGTGCTCGTGTTCCTCGGCAATTGGCGCAGCACGCTCATCATCTGGGTGTCTATCCCCCTCTCGATAATGTCCTCAATACTCCTGCTGTTCGCGCTGGGCGAGACGCTCAACATCATGACACTGGGAGGATTGGCTCTGGCAGTGGGCATCCTGGTCGACGACGCGACTGTCACTCTCGAGAACATAGAGCGACATTTAAACGAGAACATGCCGTTGCGCGAGGCGGTGCGCATCGGCGCGGGTGAAATTGCCGCTCCCGCGTTTGTGTCGACGCTGTGTATCTGCGTCGTTTTCGCTCCCATGTTCTTTCTAAGCGGTGTCGTCCATTTTTTGTTTGCCCCTCTGGCGAAGGCGGTTGTGTTCGCCATGGCCGCCTCGTATCTCTTGTCGCGTACTCTGGTGCCGACTTTGATCGTGCTGATGGCAGGGCATGCGCGGCCCGAAGCAGGGGTTTCAAACAGCCTTTTTCGAGTCATTCATCGCGCTTTTGCCGCCGCGTTCGAACACTTGCGCGGCGGCTATGTCCTGTTGCTTAGTCATTTGCTGGTCAGGCGCAAGCGCTTCATTGCCGTCTTTTTGGGCTTTTGCGTCCTCTCGCTCGGATTATTTCCATTCCTTGGCCGCGATTTCTTTCCCGCGGTCGACAGTGGTCAGATTCGCTTGCATATGCGTATGCCCAGCGGCAGCCGCATCGAGGAAACAGAGCGCACGGCTGATCAGGTCGAAGATCTTATTCGCCGCGTGATCCCGGCTACCGAGATCGAAACCATCCTGGACAATCTCGGTGTTAGTAACAGTGGGATCAACACGGTCTACAGCAACGCCGGCACGATCGGCTCAATCGACGGGGAGATACTGATTGCGCTAAGGGCCGAACACGCGAATAGCTCCATTTACGTGGCGCGCTTGCGGCGCGACCTTCCGCGACACTTTCCCGGCGTGGAGTTCTTTTTTCAACCCGCCGACATGGTGTCTCAGATCCTGAACTTCGGCGTGCCGGCCGCCATCGATGTGCAATTCTCCGGCTCCCTCGTGCAGTCCAATCTGACTTTGGCAAGCCGGCTGATGAAAGAGGTGCAAGGCATTCCAGGGGCGGTGGATGTACATATCCACCAACGTTTGGACCAGCCGACATTACGTCTGACAATGGACCGCTCGCGGATGCAGCAAGTCGACATCTATCCGAGCAACGTCGCGCAGAATGTGCTGGTGTCTTTGTCAGGAAATTCACAGACGGCGCCTGCCTACTGGTTCGACAGAGATACGGGGGCAATCTACAACATCGTAGTGCAAACCCCGCAATACCATATGGACTCTGTCAACAGCCTAATGAGCATGCCGGTGCGAGGCAGCCAAAGCTTCGCCCCCGCGCAATTGCTGGCCAATCTAGTGACGCCCAGTCCGGAACGGACACAAGCCGTCGTATCGCATTATGACTCGCGGGCGGTGATCGATCTGTATCTCGGCGTCGCTAACCGTGACCTGGGTGCCGTCGCATCTGAAGTGCAGAGTCGAATCGACCGGCTGTCGACTCAACTGCCGCGCGGTACAAAGATCACTCTGCGCGGTCAAGCGCAAACGATGAAGGCAACGTTTGCCGGCCTGCTGGGCAGCCTGGCATTGGCGGTCGTCATGGTCTATCTGCTGATCGTCGTCAACTTCCAGTCGTGGCAGGATGCATTCATCATCATGATGGGCGTACCCGCGGCGCTGGCGGGAATCGCCTGGATGTCGCTCATAACCGGCACGACGTTGAGTGTGCCCGTGCTTATGGGAGCAATCATGACGATGGGCGTGGGCACCGCCAACAGCATCCTGGTTGTCTCATTCGCACGCCAGCGCCTGGCGGCAGGCGACTCCGCGCTGAAAGCCGCACTGCAAGCCGCCGGCACTCGTATTCGACCAGTGATGATGACTGCCCTGGCGATGATTCTTGGCATGTTTCCTATGGCCTTGGGATGGGGTACTGCGGGAGAACTGAACGCTCCACTCGGGCGCGCCGCCATTGGCGGGTTGCTGTTCGCAACCGTCTCCACGCTTCTTCTTGTGCCGGTTCTGTTCGTTGCTGTACATCGCAGAGACTCTCCGCGAGACGCTGCGCTTTCGCGTGGGGGCGTATGCAATGTTTGATAAAACCAAGTCGCGGATCGCATCAGCTCCACTGGATCAGACAAGAGAGCCAGGCGCATGGCGTCGCCGAACGCTCATCGTCCGGAATGTGAAGATCTGCGCCCTGATAGGTTTGGTCGCACTGATCGGGAGTGGTGCTTCCGCCATCATCACTCGGCATGCGACAAAAACTCACGCGCGCGCTGATACCACGGACGCGCACTTGTATGTGCGCACTGTGCTGCCGAAAGCCGGCGGCGACGACCACGATATCGTTCTACCAGGTACCTTACAGGGACAGGTGCAGACCGCTCTCTACGCTCGCACCAATGGCTATCTTTTGCGGTGGACGCACGACATCGGCAGCGTAGTGAGCCGTGGTGAAGTTCTGGCCGAGATCGACACGCCGGAAGTGGACCGGCAGCTCGATCAGGCCACGGCCAAGCGTCGGCAGATTGCATCGGAAGTCGAGCTCGCAAGCATTTCACTGCGGCGCTGGGAGCAGCTTGGAAGCGAGGGCGTGGTTTCTCGCCAAGATCTCGACGAGCAACGTGCCAGGCTGACTCAGGCGGAGGCAAACCTGGCAGCGGCTGATGCGGATATACGCCGGCTACGCGAGATGCAGTCTTTCAAGCATGTCGTCGCACCTTTCAGCGGTGTGGTCACCGAGCGTAATGTCAATGTCGGAGACTTGATCAGCGCTCCCAGCAGCGGGGCCGCTTCCAAGCCTGTATTTGTCTTGACCCGCACGGACCGCCTGCGACTCTACGTGCAAGTTCCGCAAGTCTATGCACTGGCCATCAAGCCAGGCATGCCCGTCAGCGTGACACAGGCCGAAGCGCCGGGCCGAGTCATCAAAGCCCAAGTCCAGCGCGCGGCCGGCGCGATCAATGTGGCTACTCGGACAATGCAGGTCGAGATAGATATAAATGATGCTGCGGACGGTCAGCTTTTACCCGGCGCATATGTGCAAGTGTCAGTACCGGTCGGCGAGCGGCACGTGCTCGTGCTGCCGTCGAACACTTTGCTGTTCCGTCCGGAAGGCGTTCATGTCGCCGTTTTTAGTGCGGACAGCCGCGCACATCTTAAACGGATCGAGATTGGCCGCCACTACGGCGCCGAAGTTGAGGTGACGACCGGTCTTTCCGACGCAGACAAAGTGATACTGAATCCTCCCGTGACCCTCGCCGAAAATGATCCCGTAGCCGAGACCGATGCGATGCGAGACCGACCGCAGTGAATGCCGCGTGTCTGGATTCATTCACTGGACGAAATTCCGCCACGAGCCCGCGTTAAGCGAGCGCGCAAAAATCGCAGCCGAGCGAGCATGCGATCCTGGAGGCATCCGCGCGTCACTTCCGCTTGAGCGTCATGGATGCCCTGCGCAAGCGCTGTGGCAGGCGGAGCGGGGTACGCCGTGATCGGAAGGTCTTGTTATACCAAGACTTGGAGTCAGGGCAGGGACGCCGAGTCTGGCACTGGGTGCAGAATCGCCGGATTATCTGCGTCGCTGTAGACGATAGTCCGCGCTGTTGCGAATACGCGAATTGACGCTCTCTCACGCCGCGGCGTAGTTTTCCGCGCAATCATGTTTCGTTTTATGGCGTTCGTGTGGGACGCCGACGATTGCTCACACACTGAAGCCGCGAATTTACTCTGCAGGCAACTGGAATCTGCGTCATCGGACTGGCATGAGGTCGTGCATCGAAACGGCCTGGTGGTCTATTGCGCAGGCATCGGGCCTGGCACTAGCAGGGCTTATGTTCTGCATGAGCAAGCGGGTGTGGTTGTTGGCGCCTTGTTCGAGCGTAGGGCTTGCGCTGAAGCCATCAATGGCGCGCTGACGGAATCCGCCACACAGAGAATTATCGCCACGCGCGGCCGTGCACTGATCGAAGATTATTGGGGCCGGTACGTCGCATTCCTCGCAGATCCCAACTCGAACACACGCTGGGTGATCAAAGACCCGACGGGTCGCTTGCCGTGCTTCAAGACCCAATATCGCGGCGTCTCGCTGTTCTGTTCCTACTTCGGTGATGCCATGCGGCTGGAACCTTTGAAGCTCAGCATCGATTGGGACTTCATCACGTATCGCGCCGCTGTAGGTATCAACCGAGCGGATCGAACGGCGCTACACGAGGTGACGGAGCTGCACGGTGGCGAGTGCCTGGAGTTTCGCGGCGCCAAGGCGTCACGCCATTTGTACTGGGACCCCGGCCTCGCCGCAGAAAGCAATCTCGTTGAGGATCACGCATCCGCTGCCCGGCAGTTGCGCGAGACGGTGCGCGGCTGCACGCAGGCGTGGGCCAGGTTTTATGGAAGCATTCTGCATCGCCTGTCCGGCGGGCTCGATTCGTCTGCTGTCTTGGGATGTTTTAAGAACAAGTCCGCGTCGCACGCCCTGACCTGCGTTACTTATTATGTTCGCGGTGGGCTTTCAGACGAAAGGCCTTGGGCACGGCTTGCGGCTGAAGCCGCAGGGTGCGAGCACATCGAGTGCGCGCGCGAAGGGCGCGTGAATTTTGAAGACATGCTGCGTATCGGGCCGCTACCCGCGCCGGCTTCGGGATTTTCCTACCTGGAGATCGGTCCGCTCGAAAAGCAGATCGCACGTGAGCGCAAAGCTGCGGCGGTTTCCAATGGCGACGGCGGTGACAGTTTGTTCGGCCGCTATGGCACTCGCTTTGCGATTGCAGACTATATCCGGCATCACGGATTGCGCTGGCATCTGTTCACGGTGGCCGCGGATGTGTCCATGATTCGCAGAAACTCCGTGTGGAAGGTGTTTGCGGATGCTGCACGCAATCCATTCGTGCGACCGATCGCTCATGGCGTGGGCAAGGAGAGGCTGCGTGAAGGCCGCAAGCTCGTTCGCAGCGAAGCCTTTGAGGCTGCTGTCTCACAAAGCCGCGAGGCGCGGCATCCTTTCTTCCAGCACAGTCACGTTGCGGACAGCACCGCGCAGCGGCTCACGCTCGCGATACAGCCGGAATTGTTCTACAACCCGCTGAGCCGCCCTGAGGATCCGGATCCTGAGCCGCTGTCGCCTCTGCTCTCGCAACCCGTTGTTGAGTTGTGCCTGCGTATTCCAATTTATGTGCACATAGCAGGTGGTCGCGATCGCGGCGTGGCACGCAGAGCATTCGCGCCGGACGTCCCGCGCCAGATTCTGACAAGACAATGGAAGGATGGCGTGCAAGGTTTCGCGGAAGATATTCTCAAAAGCAACGAGCGCTTCATTCGTGAGCTGCTGCTCGACGGAATTCTAGTGCGCGAGAGAGTCTTGGATCGCGGAGCTCTGGAGAAAACGCTCTCGAGCGTGCCCACGGCTAACAGCGCATCACCGGGTGAGCTGGTCGATCACATTGCGACGGAAGTCTGGCTGAGAAGCTGGGATGGATTGACGCTTGCGAATTCGTAAGCGTAGATTCAGTGCGCCAGATCGGATGGCGTAATTCTCGTTACAAGGAGGTTGTCATGGAGCATTCTCAGTCGCTCGAGAAGCCAGAGCTCGTGGAGCTCGGCAGCGGCAAGAAAGAAACGCGGGATGGGTTTCCGCTCAAGGAGCGTTTCGACGGTCTCGACTGGACGCCGTATTGCTGGTGACGAGCTGATATCCGGGGTTGCGCGGAGCTTGCTCTGGCGCAACCCTTTTCTTATTTGACGAACACGAGCCGGCTCGCAAAATTCAGGCTCACGCCCGTCGCCGCCAGCACTTTGATTCGATATTGATGAGGCGGCAGCTCCGCGGGGATCAGAAAGCGAAACGCGTTCGTTTCATCGAGCGGCGCAATCTCCCGTTGACCGTGAGTGCATAGACGAGCACGCAGCATAACGTCTGTGTTCGGCTTGAGGTCGATCTTCACGGCGCCGACAAGCCATGTGCCGGCGCTCACTTCCTCCGGCGCTTCGATCGTGAGGTTGACGATAGGGCCGTCGCCTTGCAGATCTGCCACGATCCCACAGCGTGGGCACACATCCGTGACGCGCTGGCCACCGTGTACGGAATGCTTCATTCGCTTGCGAATGATGAAGCCGGAGCAGTAGACGCAGGGCACTCGTTCGGAGCATTCGAAGCGATACTCCGCGGCCATGATGTTCGTCAGCCAAAAGGAGCCGGATAACTGGGGCGCGAAGTGGTCCAGCACGGTTCGCGCGGCATTGGCTGCTGCGGCGAGCACTGCATTCCGGTGTTCAGCCAGCAGTGTGGATGCCAGCCCATCGAAGCGCAGGCGCTCCAGATGTGCTGCCAGGAACTCTCGCGATTCCTGCTGCAGCATGGTCAGCGCCTCGAAGGCGGTTCTGTGTGCCTGCGTGAGGCGGGCAAGCCTCCAGACTTCGATCCACCGCTCGAGCGCTGTGACCGCTTCCAGGCACGTTGTACGCACGGATTCGCCATCGACCGCGGTCACCTCAAAGTCTTCTTCCAACGGTTGCGGAAATCGAAACAGAAATATCCTGACGGCAGGGCCTTCCACGCGATAGAACCAGAATGTGCCGCGAGCGGAGAGCGAGAGCGCTCGAGCCTTAGCGAATATGAGCACCTCTGGGTGCGTCATTCTCACAGAGAGTACGTGTCTGCTAGTGCCGGCGACTTTGATCGGGACGCCCGGTGCATTTGCACTGATGTAAGGGTTGAGGTCGAGCGCTTTGCTCGTTGCGGTGTAATGGACCGCACCGATCGCGATGAACATCGAGCGATCCATTCGCGACTGAACGAGAACAGCGTTCGCGAAGTTGGTTGCGTTGGATAATGTTGCGCCCGAAGCGAGGGCGGCCATGAAAGCCGAAGCTGAGAGCGCGCCAGAGCCCGTGTATAGCGCACCGACATAGGCGCTACCCAGGCCGTCCAGAAACTCGAAGCCGAGGTTGAAATCAGGATCGAGAGAGCTGTCCGCCAATCGCAGGCTGTTGCAGGCATGGAGCATGAGTAGCGGTGTTGGCAGCGTGCTGAGGCGAATTTGCTTCGGTCCCCTCAGGCAACCATGACCCAAGCCACAGGCGAGCGTGCCTACGCCCGAGACGCTCGAAGGGCGCCGCGCAGCGTGAAGGCCGCATAGCACAGCGCCGCCGCCAGCGCTCGCACACGCATCCTCGCCGTGAGTGCTGTAGGCCAACGCATCGAAGGGCT
>Ga0307515_10018267_pt1 | contig 12713 bp, 3 predicted proteins | sample 17_EM_MG_FD_194513 | JGI IMG/M metagenome (GOLD analysis project Ga0307515, IMG submission 194513) | Populus trichocarpa ectomycorrhiza microbial communities from riparian zone in the Pacific Northwest, United States - 17_EM | ecosystem: Host-associated > Plants > Roots > Unclassified | place... | reverse complement strand
TAATTATAACGTTTAAAAATCTAGAAGAAATATTAGAGGACTAGAGACGTAAAAGATAGGTTTTAGTACTAGTAAATAAGAAATTAACGTTTAGATTAGCTAGGTAGAGGTTTAAACTTAGGAGTGAGGATAAACCTAGAGTTAATCTAAAACACTTACTATATTATATATTATTAGTTATATAGGGTAACTTACCAATAACGACTACTTGAGTAGATTATAGTGATGTTGGTTAATATATACTTCTTATTGGAATAAGGAAGGACGAGGAGCTTAAGACTCCTCGCTACGCTAGTGCCGCGGCAATACGTAACAACCGCTTGCCTTATTCCTAACACTAGTAACCCTTCTTTTATAGTTGCCATTTATATATATAGATACCGCTTAACTTGCGTAGCGTTATAGGACTACCTTATAATACCTTACGCACGCCTACCAATTAGGTCTAGTGATAAGACCGTACTTTACCGCAATCTACCGTAACCTGCCGTAATCTGCTATATTCTACTACGCTATAGAATTTTAATAAATTCTACTAAGCTATAGACTTCTGCTAAATTCTACTAAGCTATAGAATTCTGCTAAATTCTGCTAAGCTATAGACTTCTGCCAAATTCTACTAAGCTATAAACTTTTACTAAATTCTGCTAAGCTATAGACTTCTGCTAAATTCTGCTAATCTATAGAATTCTGCCAACTTCTAATAGCGTATAGTATGTGCCTATTAACTATTACTATTATAATATAAGTCTTGCTCCTACTCCCTTTTAACCTAACCTTTAACTTATATATATAGAGTGTTTATATTAATAAATATCTCTAGAGCCTTATTTAGGTTTACCTTTATTATTATATCTGCTAGGTTATCTTAGCCGTTAATCTATTAAATCTTAAAGAGTTCTCGCTATTTATAAGATTGTTAAAGTATTATAATATTAATTATAAGGCGCTTCTCCTTTATAGTACTAAGCTTAACTAAATACTTATAGAGAGAGTATAAGTTAATGTATATAATTATAGGGATAATAGGAAGTTTAAGTCGATCTATAATTATCTTTAGGGTAGTTCTAATTGTAATTACTATATTAACTCCGCTAACTATTTTATATATCTCTAACGCTAGAACGCTTTAAGTAACGCGCTTACCCTTAGTTAAGCTCTAATAGATAAAATTGCCGTAGATTATAAAGTTATTCTCTTTAGTAGATTTATTTATAATAATAATTTTATATTTTAACTAGGAGCTAAAGTCTTTATTATTTATAAACGATTTATTAATAAATATAAAGAGCTTAGCGGTAGGAAGATTAATAGGTATATAAAGTAGTCCCCAATCTAGATAGTTTATTTACTAAGAAAGATATTTATTTAGGGTAAGAACGTTATCCTTAGTTAGTTCTTAGTGTTAGGTAATAATAGAGAGATTAAATAAAGCCTTAGGTTAGTAGATAAAAGTAATATAAACTCTATAAGCGCGTTGCTCCATATATCCTTACTTTAAAGAATTAACATTAATAATATTAATCATCTTGCCTTAACCCTTTTGGCGTAAAGTAATAAAATTCTTATTTAGGGAGAGGATGTATCTATTAAAAAGTAATAGTGTTATTAAATTAAGCTTTCCCTTTAGTTCTGCTATAAGATTTGCCTTTACTAGCTTATCTTCTTTAAGAGCTAAGAATTGGTCGTCTTCTACGATAATTATATTATTAGTTTATATACTAATAATCCTAAATAGAGTTTCTGTAGTTATAATAAGGAAGTATAAATTAAATATAGAAGTAGTTATTAAGAGCTTCTCTTTATAGTGCTTACTATAGGTAGCCTACTAATAAGTTCCTACCTCTGCAATTCTATATAATGGCTTAAGTATAACTATAATTATATCTTTAGGATATTAGTGGCGAATTTACTCTAGAAGGTATACTAGTATTAAGCGCTAAAGGTACGTCTCTAATTAGGTATAGGCCTAAGTAATATCTTATAAATAAACCGCCATTCTATTTTTTATTAAGGAGGGAGCTAGCGCAATAATAACTTACTAACTAGCTTGTTAAATTATAGGAGATTATATAAGAATTACCTCCTTACTATTATTATTATAGCCTTAGATAATAAGCCTTAATTTCTTAAATAGGGTATTAATAGCTTTGCCCTTAATCTTATTAACTATTCTTAATTTAAAAATATAAACTCTATTAAATTTAGTAGGGTTATACTTCTTAAATTTAAAGACTCCTCTTATAATAAGACTATTAATCTCCTACTTATTAGATACTTAGAAAGGAATTTCTAAAGTTATAATACGACCTTTCTTTTAGAGCTGTTTTACGAGTTTAAAGTTATTCTTTTCCTTAGCTATTATAAAGGCCATTAATAATTTAACTCTATTTTTAATGGCGGTAATAAATTACTCTTTAAAATTAATAAGATATTAGCAATTTTATAATCCCTTTAGGCAACCTCTACCGCGTTATAGTTGCGGCGTATCTACTATAATTATATCAGAATTATAGTCGCCTTTTAAAACACGTTAATTGTAGTTCTTTTTTAGGGTATCTTCTAGGGTATCCTATAAAGGCTTAGAACTATTATCTTTATAGTAAGGCTTAATAACAGTTAAGCGGAATTAAGTAGGTCTATAAGGTATCTAAATAATATAAGTTTAATTATTAATTATAATAAGTTAATATAGGCCTAACTATCCTCCCTTTTTATGCTATACGCGTACCTTAGACTAGAGTAGCAAATTAAGCGTAGTTAAGGTATTTAGGCCGTTTTTTATTCCTAGTATATTATTAACCTAGTGTATAGCGTAGAGACGTTAGACCTCCTTTATTACCTTATAAATAGCCTTAGCTTATTATATAATAGAGGGAGATAGTAAAGAGTTATTAGTTATTTAAGGGTAGGCGCTAAAGATAAGTAACGTAGGTATAAGTCTATTTAGGCTAGCGGAATTATTAATAGCTTTAACAGCTATTTATAAGGTATATTTTTTATTAGTATCCTTTAGTTTTAAAGATATAATCTTATATACGCGGCGTAATAGTATATAATATCGCTCTACTTTTCTAATACTATTATATGCCTTAATAGGACTTCCTTAACCTTAATTGCTATTACCTTTATCTATTATTAAAACTTTATAGATAAGAAGTTCTTTCCTATATTATAGATAATTTAATTAGGGGGTCCTAGGTAGATATTAATCTAATATAATTAAAGGGTATTTTATGCGTTTCTAGCTAATATATCCTTTAAGAAATATACGGCTTAAAAGGAGGTTAAAAAGTTAATAACTTAGAGTACTGGCTTGCCGCTAAGATATATAACATTAATAATAATATAAAAGTTAACGTTATAGTTATCTTTAAGGGTAAACTTAAATTGGCTAGGGGACTTCTGGTTTATTTAGTAGTAATAATAGTACTTTATAAGATGCTTAATTGCCTTAACTTAAAGCCGTAATAGCAGCGAAACCAGCCTAAAAACTACTTAATAAAGCAACCCGATATCAGAATCCTATTCCCCACACTGAGAAATCCTATAAAACCACGTCGCCCCCCATCTAGAGCATGGGGGACGACGGAGGGGCGCAGGCTTTCTACTAGAGTCGCGAGAGTTGTGACGCGTGGGAGCCGAACTACGAACTAGGTGGGCAACAACGCGAAAAGGACAGCTGCCAGCAATAGCAAAAACTAAAGGAAACACTTAAATAAATTAAAGACGATCTTATAAAAGAGAAGGAAGAAACTCTACGGCACTAAATACTTGCCTCTATTTAAGAGGCAATATAGCATATTAAAGCCCTTTTAACGCGTCTAGTCCCCTAGATAACCTAAGAATAAGAAACTAAGGCCTAGCTTAACCAAATTAAAGCTAGTATTAAAAAAATCTAAAAAGAAACGCGTAAAGGAGGACCCTTAGGCCTAGGAGTTCCCCTAGTATAGGTCCAAACCTAGGCAGCCGTTGCTGCGTAGGCGGCCCGTACGGTAAACGTAGTCGCGGCACTATAGAGAGCGAGTATACGCGTCCGGCTTAAGGAGCCCTAGGGCTATAAACTAGGGGAGCTTCTTAAGACCATTTAGAGAATAATACTAAGTGTATACGCCGTACGCACCCTTAATAGTGGGGATATAGATATTTATATCCCCTCCTAAACAATAAAGGACTAAATCCTAAACGGGCCAGACGCGCCAGAACTTAGGATACTAAGGAAAAATTACCTCCTAGAAGTACCGGGAGTCCCACTTAAGACTTTAATTAATAGCGAAAGGGACGTAGATAATTTGGAATTAACTTAATCTATTTATAAAGCTACGAAGCGCCTTATACTTAGGATAGCTATTAGCCGGATCCAATAGCTATATAACCCTAAAGCGCAGGCGAAACGCTAGGCAAACTCTAGCAGCGCTTAAAGAGAAACTAAGAAGACCAGGGAAATAATTATAATTAGCGTCCTAACCTAAGCAATTTAGTAAAAGATTGTGAAAAGCGGGATAGTTATTAAATCCCAGCTTTTTAAGACTAGGCTATTTAAAAATAGCGTAATTATAAAGTAATGCTACTGCTATAATTAATAGGGGTATATATAAAGCGTATGTGGAAAGTAAATAAAATATAGGCAATATGCGGGACTATATAATACTACAGATTGCCCTAAGAAAAGGGTATCCTATATTAACTGCGGTAAAGCCTATAAAGTATAGCAAAGAAAGAAGTATAGGACCTTTTAAAGCTACCTTAAAGGTATCTAAATAAAGAGGATAGCCCTTTTAACGCAGTCGCTCTGTATATAAGAAGCCACAAAAATAATATACTAACCCTTAATACCAGGAAACCTTATAATTAGCACTAATAAGAAAAGAGGATGGGAAATGTCTTACCTAGGGACCTAAGAATAACTACTTAAACGGGGACCAGGCAAACTATCTTTTATTAAAATAGTAAGCAGAGATAGATTATAATTAAGGCTTCGGCTTCACGCTAATAGAGTAATAATAGTTAATAGCGAAAACGATAAGGAATAGGATATAGACATAAATAAGCCCATACCTACTTTAAATAAGTAAGTGTATAATTATCTAGTATAACTACGGAAATATAAACTAAGGGGCGTATCGCCCCTTCTTTAACAGCATTATACTAGCGGACTACTAGGTCCTTATAATTTAGGAGCTGGTATATAATAGATATACCAAATTAATATACTGCCCTAGGGGATTTATACTTATATACAACGCTCTTCCTATAACAAAGGTCTGCTTTATAATTAGCTAGAATATTAACGCCGCGTATTAAAAGCGCAGATAGTACGGCCCCTTTACCGCAGCCCTCTAGGTACGCCTAAAGGGGCTAGAGGCTACAATTATTAATATTTATAACCCGCGCGAAGATGGCCCTTAAATTAGGGTATGGCCTAAGGTTAAAATGGCTATTAAAAAAGCTAAGGGAGAAATTATACTCTTAGGTGACTTTAATGCCTACTACCTAATATAGGGCGGAAAGTATATAGCCAGCGAAGAGCAGGCGGAATGCCTTCTGGCTAAAACCGACGCTAAAGGCCTAGTACTCGCCATACTAAAAGGAGAGCCTATATAGAAAAGAGGGCAATAGAAGAGTGTAATAGACCTCACGTTTATATCACCAGATCTATATAGAAAAGTTAACTTTTATAGTATAGTTAAGGAATGGGCCCTTATAAGAGACTATATACTAATCTATATCCAAATTAATAACGCCGGCTGTCCGCTAGCGGAACGCTAGCGCCTCGCCCTTAAGAAGCTAAACTTATAGGGCTTTCTCTAAAGTATCTAGGAGCTTAACTAGGCCATATCTAAAGACTCCTTTTAAGCCCTTTAGGAAGAGATTAAGTAAGTACTTAAAGAATACTGCCTATAAGTATAGCCTAGCCGGTAAGCCTATTAAGAATGGTCGCTATAAGCTATATAGCTCCACGCCGGCGCCTAATAGGCGTAACAACAGCTCTAAGCTTATAATAACCCCAAGGACTACTAAAGATATTTAGTATTAAATAACTAACTATAAAAAGAGACTAGGAGAGTTAGTTATAATAACTGGAGATGCTTTATTTATAAAATTACTAAAGATTAATTAAAACCATATAATAAGGGACTTTGGACTCTATTAAAATAGAGTAGAAAAGCAAGCGTAGTAAAGGCGGACCCCCATCTACTAGACCTTAGGAGGTTTACTAAGGATCCCTTAATAGACAATAATATTATAAAAGCTAATATTTTTATAGCTAAGTTCTTTCTTAAACTAGAATAGCAGACCTTAGCGATATGGAGACAATAAGGGAATAAAATGTGCTTAATATTAGCCCTACTATCTCAACAGAAGAAATTGGTAAGCTTATTAGGAGTCTTCTAAATAGAAAAGCCCTAGGGCTAGATGGTATACTAAATAAGGTCCTTAAAGTGGTTGCCCTAGTTATTATAAAAGATTTAGCAGAAGTAGCTAGTTATTACTTTACTAGCGAAATAATACTAGAAAGCCTTAAAGAATCTATAACTATAGTATTACGTAAAGAAGGAAAGAAAGACTACTCTCTTTTAGGCAGCTATAAACCAATTACCCTTAAAAACACGCTAGTAAAAGTCCTAGAAAAGTATATAGCTAATATTATATCTAAGGCTGCGGAGGAGTAGGGGCTACTTCCTTAGAACTAGATAGGAGCAAGGCGTAAATAATTTATACTATTAGCGGTAGGACTACTTAGCTCCTACGTACAGACGGCGTAGCGAATGCGCTATAGGTGTGTAGTGTTAATACTAAGCCTAGACTTAGCAGGGGCATTTAATAATATCTCCTATAAAAGGCTCCTCCATATTCTAAAAAGAAAAGGCTTTTTAAAGTGGCTTATAGACTTTGTATAAAGCTTCCTAATAGCATATAAAACCTATATTAAGTTTATAGGATACAAAAGTAACTAGATTTAGACGCAGATAGGTATCCCCTAAGGGTCACCCTTATTACTAATCTTATTCCTTTTTTTATATATTAGAGCTGTTAGAGGAATTCTAGCGCCCTAACAGCGGCACGCTAGAGTTTAGCTTTATAGACGATATAAACCTTATTACCTAGGGGGACTCCACGGTAGAGAACTATTAATAATTAGAGGCTGCCTATAACTACTACGCTATATAGGCAAATTAACACGGGGCGGCGTTCGCCCCTAAGAAGTATTAGCTTATATACTTTACAAGGCAACGGCGCCACGCTAACGCAGACCTTGCGTCCACCGTGCGTATCACCGGCTGTGAGATAGCCCCTTAGAAAACTAGTATATAAGTCCTAGGGATCTAGGTAGACCCTAAGCTCTAATAAAAAGAGCAGGTTAAAAAGGCCGTAAGTAAGGGCTTAGTAGCCTTTAAAGCGATGTTAAGAATCACCACGTCTATATAGGGCCCATTAATGCGCCGCTTACGCCTCCTATATACAGCCACCGTCTAACTAGTAATGCTATATAGCGCCTAAGTATAGGGAGTACGGGATAATAGTAGAACGCTAGCGAAAAGCTTGCTTAAACTACTATAAAAAGTCTAGAACTAGTGTCTCTGTAGGGTTATAGGGGTATACTAGTAAATACTAATGGCTGCAATAAAGAAGGAAGCGGCTATTCCCCTAATCTAACTCTATATTAAAACAACAGCCCTCTAAAGAGCCGCTAAGACGGCCTCTAATAGGGTAGAAAAGGAATTAGTAAAGGTACTTAACGGTATCTGGAATATATTAGTAAAGCGCTAGTAAAAAATAAAACGGCTACTAGTACTATTAGAAGTGCTTAGGGAATGCGTAAAGGACTATAAAAATGAGATATAAGGCTTTCTCGCGCACTAGAAGGATTGTATAAAGTAGGAAGCTATAATAAACCCCTATAAGCGTGGCCAGCGGAACGCTAGTAGAGTATAGGTAGAGCGCTACCACCGTATAGAAGGTCACCAGTACTAAAGGCGGGTAACTACCTTTATCGCGAAATAGGCAGATTTAGAATAGTAATAACGGTAATAGGTAAAGGCTAAAGACCGCATAGAAACCATGTAGAAGACCCTATAGGGGAAATCTATAATCCTATTATACGAAGGCCTAATAAAAGCAAAGGTTATAGTACTATTTCTTCTTTATATAGAGGTAATAGGGCTTAATACATAGCTTGCATCCGTTAGTATACTAGCGGTTCTCCCGCGGTGTGAATGCGGCTAGATAAGGCAGATAGTTTACTATATGCTGTTTTAGTATCCAAACTACTAAAGGGCGGACTTTATAGCAAAATGCGCCTCTAAACGCCTTTAGGATGTTTTAAATAATAAAGAAAGCGCCTAAGCAGCAGCAAAATGGCTAGTATAGTTAGGTATTTTACCCCAGTTTTAGGCAGTAAAGGTAATAGATATAGAGGATATAAGTGGATACCAGCCCTTTTAAAGCCTAGAGGACTGGTAAAAGAATAAGGGTAAAAGGATAAGGAAAAAAGGGGGTAGAGTGAGATTGTCTGCGAAGCGCGGCCAGTTGGCTTAATATGCAGACTTAAAGGCAGGTAGAAGGCGAGCCGCCAGCGCTCCGATGTCGGAACGCTGCCATCTCTCCAGCGCGGCCCGAGGTGGGGTTTTCTCTAAGTTAGAGTTTTTCCTATAGAAGGTATTAGCCTGCGTGGACCCATTAGGGGGACCGGGATAGGCGGTAAATTAAATTTATTATTAATTGCCTTAACTTTAATTTTATAGCCTACTTACTAAAGAACCCTAAGTAATTAATAAATGGATAGGTAGCTAAAATAATAGTATAGTTAGCGTAACTCTAACTTAGTTAAGTGGCTTTAAGTAATACTCTTTTCTAGTTAATAAAGGAGTAACTAGGGGTAACCCTATTTACGTATAATAGGTACCTATTTATCTCCCTAAATAAGTATATTTTTAAGGTTATTAAGCTTAACGCCTAATTTATCTATATCTCTAATATAAAATAGAAATAGAGTATTTATAAAAATAATGTAGAAAGTAATATACCCTAAAGGGGTTTAGACCCTAATTGTGCTAAAAGAGATTATAATACCCTTACTAAAACAAATTATATATTAGCCTGCTATTAAATAGTTAATCTAAACGGAGCTATTTAGCTGCCAAAGGGCTTAAACTTAAGGTTTTCCTACTATAGATACTTCTATGGCTTTAGTATCTAATATAATACTATAAAAGACATTCACTAAGTATTTGTTATTAAAGGAGAACGTAAAACTCTTTTTTAGCTTATTAAAGATATCTAACTTTATAATAGAATAGAGCGTAGATTAGTTATTAAGAATAGCAACGATTTGTATACTATTTACCTTACCATACTTAGTAAAGTATTAGTTAGGAGAGTAGTCCTTAATTTCTATATCTATAAGGAGCTATTTAGCCTTATTAACCTTATTCTTAAGGTCTTTTATACCTTTATATTAAACTAGGAAGCTTTAAAAGTAGGCTATAATAACCTTATAATTCCTAATATTTCTTATACTCTAGCGAAACATATTATATAACCCCTTTTGCTTATTAAAAGAGTACCTAGTTAACTAGTAATTTAGCTTCTTATAAACGTAGCACTTCTTTTAGCAATTACTTTAGAATAAGCCTCTATAAGGACCTCTACCTTTACCTTATAGTTATTAATTATACCCTCTACTATATTACCTACCACGGCTATTATATATTTAATTAGTCTAGTTATAATTATATTAGTTAGCTAGGTCGGCTAGGTTAATTAAAGTAGGCTAGAGTTAGGCGTTAAATTGCTATACTTTTTAAGAGCATAGAGCAGTACTAATAGAAGATCTCAATTAAGTATATATTCCTTTATAAGTATTTATAGGATTAAAGAGAGTAAGGTTATATTTTTTAACGCCTTAATATACGCTAATAACTTAATTATATAGGCTGAAATCCTTTTAATATAATATGGATAAAATACGCTAAATTATCTAAAGTTAATTAAAGAGCTTTTAAAGATAATTAAGCTAAGGGATGCCTAGGTTTATAGTAATAATCCTTAAAAAGGTAGCCTTTCTCTATTCTAATATATACTACTACTTATTTTTTTTCTATTTTAAAGTAGTATCTTAACTTATATATTATACGGTTAAAATTATATCCTTTTCCTACTAGATAATTATAATAGAAGGTACTAGCTTAGCCCTTAAGCATAATAGAATAGGCGTTATAGTATTAATCAGACTCTATTCCTACCTTTTAATAATAGTTATAAAAGATACATAGTTTCGAATTAAGAATATTATATAATTCCCTACTAACCCTTTCCTTTTAATCCGAATAGAGCTTTATAAGCTCTATAAGTAATTTTAAACTACCTCTAATTTAAGATTAGGATGGAGGTAGGAGTTATATTATAGGCTATAGTAGGGACATAGGTCTAGTTAGTAGAGTCCGAAGGTTGTTATATTATAAAGTAATAGGATCCTATACCTGCTCTTATTAGGGTATAGTATTTAAAGTTAAAGTTACGGGTTGAATTAGATATAGAGGAGTTAAAAGTAGAGGTAGATTTATCTCTAGAGGTATATTACTTAAATTTTATTATAAGTTAAGCTTTCTTATAGAGTCTATTTGTGCTCTTCTTTTACGTTAATAACCTACTCCTAAATATTATCTCTAATAGTACCCCCGTCTATAGGTATAAACACTTTATACTCCCATAAGAAGTTATAGAAGTCTTATATAATATCCTTCTTTATAGGAGTTTATGTTCCCTTTATCTATTTAACAAAGTCCTCCCTTATATAGTACTATAGCATAATATTATTATATTCGCTGTCTTTATAGTATACTATACGGTGTAATAAGAATCCGTTTAAGTCTTACTAATTAATATCTTTAAGGTTAGTTATATTGATGTTCTATATCTCTAGGTTAATGCCGTCCTTATACTTCTTTAGGTAGGTTAACGCTATAATAGCTGTTATTAAAGATTGTTTAATGCGTTTTTGATAAAATTAAGGAAAATAAAGGTTATTTAACGTGTAGTTAGGTAGTAATTGTAATCCTACGGTTTATAAAGGTATACTAAAGATATTTAGATAGTTGTTTAATGCGTTTCGGATATTAACTTAGGACCCTAGGTTTAGTAATACTTCTAACCTAAAGTACTTAACTAAATCTTCGTAAACGTGGTTGTTCTATATAATAAATATATCTTAGTATCTCCTAGTACTTAGCAATACTTCTATTACTAGTTTTCTATAAGTCTAAGGTAGTATAGTTGTTGACCTAAATTGAAGTTCCTTACTACTATCGTAATACTATCTAATGACCTAGATCGTCTATACGAACTATATCTCAGTTATCTCGTATCTTGAGCTCGTATGTCTTATCGAACGTCTTATTACCTATTTCTCTTAACTATGACCTACTATATAACGACATCGTCGTTATTATATTTAGACCTACCTAATATATATAAGAGAGCTTCTAGAGCCCTCTTTAATAAACAGAGTTCTTATTCCTGATCGTCCATTTAATAGTTATAAGCCCAGGCCGTTTACTGCATTATCTTTAATTCTAAAGCCTTTATTCCTATTAATTTTAATTATTATCTTAATTATAGATAACTACCTATAATAACTTCTTAATAAGAAACCTTTCCAGTTATTATATTATCCGTTATCCTTATAAGCCCAAACAATTAGGATAAATAGATTAAGGTTATTAAGTTAAAAGCGAATAATAATCATCTTTGGAAGTATATTGACCTATTAACACCTAAGACCGATCTGCTATAGCTTAAAGAACCTATTTATGCCTTACCTAAGGATGCTAATAGCTAGGGGAAGACGAAGATTGCGGACCTAGATAAGGAGGAGAAGGAAGAGCTCTATACGCTTAAAGCCGACTATAAGGATAATATAAAGCTATATAGAAAATAGCTGTTAGCTCTTAATACGTTGCGCAGCTATATTCTAAGCTCTATTTTACATACCTACCTTATCTATATATTTAAATGCACCACCACCTATAACGTTTTAGTATCTCTTAAAAAGAGAATTACTCCGACTAACTACGCCCGAAAGCTTTAAATAGCTACTTAATATATAAGGCTTAAGAAGGCGCCTTAGAACTAGAACTTTAAGGTCTAGTTATAAGAGTAAAAGAAGGTGTTACGGAACGTGGGCAGTGGCTATAGAGCGTATATATTTAAGGAGTCTATAAGACGTTACACGATCGATCGTAAGGGTTAAGGGCGTAAGGAGGTAATATACCTACGCGTAGCTAATATAAGCTATATGCGAGGTGTATATAAGAGCACGGGGCTCTCCTATAGAGGCCCCTACGGTGGGGTTCCATAATATTACCCCCCCTCCTATAAAGGCGGAGCTCCGGCGACGCTATGGTTACTATATATATATAAAAGGGACACTTAAGGTATAGAAAAGAAGAAAGGGGGGTATTGCTAAAGGTTTAAAACAACGTTATATAATAAGGCTTAGCATCTAAGAATCCAACCAATTAGATAACTTTAACCGCCGGTTAAAGTTCCTGAATATCTCAACAATATTCTAGTTATATAATCGCACTTTACCGCAATCTAACGGCAATTTGCCCTTACGTAGTAATATATAACGGTTTAACTCTATAAGGGCTCCTATAGAGGATTAGGTATAAAATCTCTACTTAGGCCCAGTTTCTATAGGTTCGCGT
>Ga0307515_10018266_pt1 | contig 12714 bp, 10 predicted proteins | sample 17_EM_MG_FD_194513 | JGI IMG/M metagenome (GOLD analysis project Ga0307515, IMG submission 194513) | Populus trichocarpa ectomycorrhiza microbial communities from riparian zone in the Pacific Northwest, United States - 17_EM | ecosystem: Host-associated > Plants > Roots > Unclassified | place... | reverse complement strand
AGACTACTTAAAAAGGGCGTCTTTACGGTTATAATAGAGAGAGACGTTCCGCAAGGCGTCCGTATATTTAACTTACGCTTTATTAACAAGATTAAGCACCCTAGTACTAATAAAGCTTTTAAGAAATTAAGGCTTGTTATATAAGCTTATAACAACTAAAAAAAGGACTTAGTTCTTATATAATCGCCTATAATTTAATAAGTTAGTTAACGGATTATACTTATACTTACGCCTAGACTACAGTAAACTAAACCTATAGCCCTTTACTTACGGGACATCTTATAAGCCTATATACAGTCTAACACCTACCTAAATAGAAATATCTATATACAACTACCCCTTAAGCTTAATTTATAACTAGGAATAATTTTATGGGTTATAAAACCCCTTTATAAAGTACCGGAAGCTAAAAACCACTAGTTTAAGATATATTACTAACATTACGTTTATAAACTTAAGATAGAGCAGTTAATATATAACCCCTACCTCCTATACACCCTATTAAACGGCCTTAGTATTATTAAACTCTAAATAGATAATACCCTCTTCTTAGTAGACTAGACTTTTATAGATGCTAAAGAGACTAAACTATAAGAAGCTAAGTTCTTAGTAAAGCCATAAGAGTAGTTAACTAAGTAGACTCTAATTAAGTTTAATAAAGGCTTAATTATATAAAAGGGCAACCTAATCTAGTTAACTTAGAAACGCCAAGCTTAAAACCTAAGGCTTATTATAGTAAAGCCTACGGACCTTACTAGTTCCCGCGGAGAGACCCATAAGACTATAAATATAAAGGACTAATACATTGCACAGCGTATAAGAGGCGCCTATATTACTATAGTCTATTAACCTAAATCTACCTATAATTTATTCTTCGCGGCCCAGGTAACAGATCTGCAAGAGGAAAATATTAAGTAGCTTAATAAGCGTATTTAGTGGCAAATTAACAATATAATAAGAGGACTTACTTTTATACTACTAGACCTAAATTCCCTTAGCGTACTAGTGTTTATAGACGCCTCCTTCGCTAATAATAGAGACCTATTATTATAAATTGGCTTTATAATTATACTTATGGACTATAATTAGGACGTAAATATACTATATTAGTCTTCAATTAAATACAAATAAGTAACCCGCAGTATACTAGCCTTTAAACTATATATACTAGCTTATAGCTTTAATATAGCAGTCGCAATCAAATTAACAATCTAGAAGATTCTATAATTGGAGTAGTTACCCCTAGTCTTATACACCGATTTAAAGTCCCTCTATAACTACCTAGTTAAACTAGGTATAATAGGTATAATATAAGAGAAGAGGCTTATAGTTAACCTAATGTGCTTATATTAGGCCTATAAATGACGTAAGATTACGGAGGTTAAATAGATCAGCGGCGGAGATAACCTAGTAAATGCCATAACTAAGGCAAAGCCGTGTTAAGCTCTTAAACCCCTAATTAATACAAATAAGCTTAATCTAAAGGTTATAGAATAGGTGGAATAAGACTAACAAAGTACTTATAGTTCATTTACGGCCCGTTGGAAGGCCGTACGGTTTATTTATAGCCCGCTGAAAGGCCGTACGGTTTATTTTACGGGCCGTAAGTAGGACTTACGGCTAGCTTAAAGCACCGTTTAGAAGGCAGCCTAGAAGGCACCTTAGGAGGGATTTCCTATATATTTCTTTTACGTTTTATAGTTCTAATAAGGCAATTACAGAGGCTATATACAAGTGGGTCTATTTTTAAGTGCCGCTAGTATATAATTATAGCAGGTAGTATACCAAACGCGTGTCTACGCGTTTAGTGCATTAACCGCTCGCTTATAACTAATTAGGGGGGAGGGCGCGTTAGTATATAGACTACGTAGTCTACCTTAATAGAATCGATAGTTACCACCATCTAAAAGATCATACGATACTATACGTATTTCGTGCCCCCGGATATGGCTTACTTATATTATTAAATTGATACAAACAACCAGAAACTAACTAAGAATAACATTCTTACCCTAAATAAACGTCTTTCCTAGTAAATAAACTATCTAGATTAGGAACTACTCTATATACCTATTAATCTTCCTATCGCTAAGCTCTTTGTATTTATTAATAAATCGTTTATAAATAATAAAGACTTTAGCTCCTAGTTAGGATATAAAATTATTATTATAAATAAATTTACTAGAGAGAATAACTTTATAATTTATAGTAATCTTATCTATTAGAGCTTAACTAAGAGTAAGTGCGTTACTTAAAGCGTTCTAGCGTTAGAGATATATAGAATAGTTAGCGAAGTTAATATAGTAATTATAATTAGAACTACCCTAAAGATAATTATAGATTAACTTAAACTTTTTATTATCCCTATAATTATATATACTGACTTATACTCCCTTTATAAGTATTTAGTTAAGCTTAGTACTATAAAGGAGAAGCGCCTTATAATTGATATTATAGCACTTTAGTAATTCTATAAATGGTAAAAACTCTTTAAAATTTAATAGATTAATGGCTAAGATAACCTAGCAAATATAATAATAAAGGTAAACCCGAACAAGGCTCTAGAGACATTTATTAATATAAATACTCTACATATATAAGTTAAAGGTTAGATTAAAAGGGAGTAGGAGCAAGACTTATATTAGAATAGTAATAGTTAATAGGCATATACTATGCGCTATTAGGGCTTAGTAGAATTTAGTAGAATTCTATAGCTTAACAGAATTTAGCAGAATTCTATGGCTTAGCAGAATTTGGTAAAATTCTATAGCTTAATAAAATTTAGTAGAATTCTATAGCTTAATAGAATTTAGCAGAATTCTATAGCTTAATAGAATTTAGCAGAATTCTATAGCTTAATAGAATTTAGCAGAATTCTATAGCTTAATAGAATTTAGCAGAATTCTATGGCTTAATAGAATTTGGCAGAATTCCATAGCTTAATAGAATTTAGTAGAATTCTATAGCTTAGCAGAATTTGGTAGAATTCTATAGCGTGGCAGAATATAATAGATTGCGGCAAATTGCGGCAAATTGCAGTCTTATAACTGGGCTTAATTAGTGGGCGTGTGCAAGGTATTATAGGGTAGTCCTATAACACTACGCTAGTTAAGTAGTATTTGTATATAGATGGCAACCATAAAAGAAGAGTTGCTAGTGTTGGGAATAAGGCAAGCGGTCGTCACGTGTCGCCGCGGCACTAGCGTGGCGAGGAGTCTTAAGCTCCTCGCCCTCCCTCATTCTAAAAACAAGCATATTAACCAATATCACTGTGACCTACTCGAGTAGTCGTTATTGGTGAGTCACCCTGTGTGACCAACAAAATTAATCTACACCTCTATAGCAGCTATTATTTTAAAAAAAACTGTTAAATTAATCCGCAGAAGCAGCTCTATAATTAATAAATATCTCTACCCTATTAGCCCCCGCGATATTAAGTAAAAAGCGCCGCTAAATGCATTAGGAAAATATTCGTAGGCTAAGATTTAAGTAGACTTTGTTTAGCGCGTTTCGCGTAATTAATATACAATTAACCAACTTACCACATTTAAAAGTTAAATAATACGTAGTTAACCAACTTAATAACTTTAAAAGCTAACTATGCATTCCTTAATACGCAATTAAGGTAATATAATATAATATTTTAAAGTTATATACTAATTACGTAAATAAAATTTTACTATTCTGTTAGCCTATAGTATGCTAGTATATAATATATTTAACTATTATATATTAAAATTAAAATAATTTTATATAGTTTTATTACTTAGAAGCTTTATATAAGGCTCTATATAAGGCTTTACGCAAAGCTCTATATTAGGTCCCCGCTATATTCCCAATAGCCTTTATATATACCTCTGCCCTATATAGCCACCTTATTTTTATCCTTTCTTTCTTATATCCTTCTTACCTAAGAAGGCACTAGAATGGCAGCTAGTAGAGAACTATTACTAGAACTAGGCGACTATTGCTAGAACTAGACGACCGTTACTAAAACTAGATAACCGTCACTAGAACTAAACGACTATTACTATTACTAAACGGCCGACGACCGTCGCCAAAGCTAGATAATAACGACTAGCTAGCAAACACTATAAATAATTTAATTAATTAATTAAATCAAGGTAGTATAGACAGGTAGGCATAAATAGGCAGATGCTAATGGGTAGGTAGATATAGATAGGTAGGTAGATGCAGACAGGTCTATATCTACTACTCTTAATAGCTACTTTTTAGCTATAGAAGAGGCCGCTAGGCAATGCACGCTTATAAAGCAATATATAGTACTAATATCCCCCTACCAAAATACTTATAACTTATTAACTATAATAGTTATTTATATATAAATTTTTAATATGGCTTATTAAATAGTAAGTTAAGCTTTTTATAAATTTAAAATTTAAAATTTTAAAGCTATAGTATATATAGTTTTATTTTATATATAATATTAAAATATATTTATAAAATACTTATAACTTAATAACTATAATAGTTGTTTATATAAAATTTTAAATATAGCTTATTAATTAGTAAATTAAACTTTTTATAAAGTTAAAAAAAATTACTATTTTATATAATACTTTATAGCCTTTTTTTAATTAAATGGTTTGTTTTATTTTATATTTTTATTTTTAAAAAAAATTTAAAAATTTTTATAAAAAGTTTAACTTACTAATTAATAAGCTCTATTAAGTTATAAGTATTTTGGTATGGGGATATTAGTACTATATATTGCTTTATAAGCGTGCATTACCTAGCGGCCTCTTCTATATATATGCTATATAATAGATTATATAAAGAAGTGTATATAATTTGCCCTGCTAGCCTTTATTTATTATCTAAAATATACTATTAGTATAAAAGAGGTAGATGGCTCCTAATACAATTATAGTTGCCAAATGCGCAGGTTGAGTGTCAAAAAAAACACGATATAGGCTAGTCGGTCGAGTTGCCTTAACTGCGCGCCAATTGCGCCAACAACTGACCATTGAGGCCATTGACAGGGGACAATATTTTGCCGATGTGGGTAATATATTAATAATTAAATTACCTACGCCTATTATAAATATAATATTAGTTAACCAGTGGCTCGTTTATAACGGCTTAATAGGGGTGCTATATTGACTAAATACCTGCCGAGACTTAGTAATATATAACCTAGTAAGAAATAGAGCTTTTTTTTTTGTAAAAAAAAGCACTACGTATACGATTGTATTTGATTAATATGAGAATTTGTAGATATTTTCTCTTATCTGGAAGCGAGCTGCAGTTAATAAGAAAACTACAATAAGTGTCACCGATCCTGGTTCCACACTCACTTCAAGAGAGACCAGGCTGTTGCAACCATGTATCTTCTGGGGTTCCTCATGACATCAATAAACCAACACAACTATCGTGACATATTCAGGGTTCAACATCAAGGCCGTGCGTTCAGATCGGAAAGTTTCCCATATGTCTCATCAAAAGTCTCGTCTTCACCAACGCAGGTCTTGTACGAGATTCTAGCATACTCCTCTGCTTGGGCCTCGAGATCAGGTGCCACCAAATGATAGGCACCGGAAAGAAGCATCCAACACTCGATGAGACGCTCATTCATCAATCCCCATTGCCTGACCACCATCGGCGTGCCTGAGGTGCGCGGCAGATTCCCGCCATCAATGACATAACCACGAGATGCTAAAACCCTTAAAGCTGAGTCAATGGCCTTGACTGGCTGCTTTTTCTGCGTATACATTTTTGCAAGAGCCAGCAATGGATCCCAAATGCTCAGACGAGGCACCTCAAAAGCCGGTCGACTATATGTATCCGCCATCGTAGCGAGGATAACCTCGATCTTGGCTTCATCTGTCCTCTTACGGGACTGAAAACATTTTAGAATGTCAGCCCTTAGGTTCTTTCTTCTTGCCAAGACACTCTTCTTCGTGGTCTGATCGTCCTGGCACATAATACAGTCGCACTTAAAACCCCAATGCCGAAACTTCTTCTGGCGCTCATCATATCCACTGGCGACGGGCATCTGATACCAGAAAGTGATCTCGGTGTCAGGTGCGAGGTCTTGTGTAGCGCGGACCATCATCATATCACCAATGAAAGCGCGTCGGGCGTTACTGTAGCAACAGTGGTTAATGTACGATGCCATGGGCCAGATGCCACAAGAGTGGAATTCTTCTTCGTTTGTGTTCGTCTTCTGGCTCGTCTCGTCTTCCACAGCACGCAGGTGACACTCGCGAGATGAAAGAGGACAACCGAAGCAATTCAGGGATATGATACGCTCGACCAGGAATCTGGGATAGTTGGTCAGGGTTTGACATTAGCCAGGAGATGATTGGTCTCTTACGTGTCAACCACTGGTGTACCATCGACATCAGAAACTTCGACAGGCTCGTACGAGCCGTGATAGAGATCAGTAATGACTGAGGCTAAAGAGGGGTTCCGGTAAAGCTTCTGGACAATCATTCTGATGAGTTCTCCCTGCGCCCCCATGGTCATGGAGTTAGTTTCGGCGTTGATCAGTAGGGTCACATTCTGACAGTGCTCTGCCTTTCCAGTGTCAGCGAAGGCATGCGCAAATGCCTTCTCACATAAAAGAAGATCGCCAGCCTTGACCGCTTCTGTTGTGAATAGGCCGCGTCCTCGGGAACCCGATGCTCTGACAGACACTGGGCCAAAATATGTAGAATGATCTAGGTGTGGCGGGCGAAGCTTGGTGGCTTCCATGTATAGTTGCTTAAACCGGTACCTGCCATTCTCTTGCTCCACAAGTCGGTTAACGGCTCGAGTAAATTCGCCTTTGGCCGCAACGTTGCTCGGATATTCCATACGAAGAAATTTGAGAACTTCGCAGCATTCTCGATATCTCTGAAGATTATAAAGTGCTTGGGCTTTGCGGAATAGAGCTTTCTCGGCCGGCTTTAGAGTGGTAGAAGTAGATTCGAGATCGGAGAGGGCAGCATCGAACTGCTTCGTCTTGAGAAAAGCAAGAGAGCGATTAAGTCTTATGATGTGAGCTTCTTCTACTGTTGGAGAGCAATCGAGGGCTTTGATGTAGCTGTCGCGATGTTGAGTTTTAATACCTGTGGGAATATTCACTGGAGACTTACTATTCAATGGCACCGTAGTACTTGGACTCGTTGAAGTAATCATTTCCCATCGTCTTCCAAGCACTGGCAGAGACTTTGTGCTCTGTAATTCTTGGCCGCCAACGATTTGGGACTCGCTCGTCATACATAGGAAGGTATATGACGTCGGAGAGGTGATCAATACGAATCCCATAATCTCCATCGGACATCAACTTCAAGTATGGTTCTTTCACAATCAGAACCGTTCCCTCCTTAAGAATCTCTTCCGCAGCGCGCTCATTCTCCTCCTCTTGATAGTACAGCTGCAACATGAAAACGTCCTTGTTCTCGTCTTCTACAATGGCCATAACGGCAGTCATTCTATCTGGCGGGGTAATTGACCTCAGTAGAAGGTAGGTGCCCCTATGATGAGTTTCAAGAAGAAGATCCTTGATCATGACTTTTGTCAAGTCACAGAAGGGACTGAGGCATGGAGTGTAGGCCGGAGGAATAAATGATGATCGCATATTGAAGGTATTGAAGTCAGCTCTGCCCTGATTCATCATAAGTCGAAACTTGAACTGTAGTATGATTTCATCCCGGTGTTTTCTCCCTTTAGGGTGCTGGCCCTTGCGAGATTGGGCATCTCGAAGTCTCTGTTTCTGCTTGAGCAAGAGTTGTATGAACTCTGGGGCGGCAGAGACGTCGTGGGTGTTCATGACGCTTGACGACGGCAGCACCTAGCCGCCTAGTGCTGAATTTTAAGATAGGTACCTGATAAGTATTTGACGTTTAAATAGCCACATGGAGATTATCTACGGTAGAAACTCTCAGAAGGACGGACATGTGAATTTTGAAACGGTGACACAAATCAATGTGTTGTCACATGTGGCGGAAATTAGAACCAACCAGGATAGCCGCATGCACCAATAGACGGACTTTATGGAAATCGAGGAATCACTTGAAGTGGCACGGGGACAACTGCCTTCACCAAAATCATCGGCTCATCGGGCGATTAGAAACAGATCCAGCAAGTTCTGATATACTGTCTGGCCACCTATGCAGGTACATGTTTTTGGTCTCGTACGTTTGAAATCAGGAGTATAGGGCAGTCCTCAATAGCTATAAAAATATAAGCTTTAAAAGATCTAGTGAAAGTAGTAAGTTCCCTATAGTCTATATAGGAAACAGCTGATATCTAGGTGCTTTAGTAATAGAGTCCTTGTTATTAGGGTCAAAGCCTCCCTTAAAGCCGTCCTTAATACCACGCTAAGGTTCGTGATAGCTACCACTGCGTAAATATACTATATAATTACTACAAGTTATAGCCGTGGAGGAGCTTTGGGGTGGCTTACAGCCTTAATTTTGTATACTCCACTAAATTTCTATATAAAATCAATTAAGCGGCCAAGTCGCACACAGGAGAGCGCGTATTTGTGCTGGCCGATAGCATTTGCAAACTTAGAAGCAATATTCGGGGGAAGACGAAGGGGCTGAAAATATCAGGCGCAATGTCGACCCTTAATGGCCTGGGGGAACGATGTCTACAGGAAGTCCGCTTCTATCTGTTGACCGTATAATTCAGGATAAAAACTCCGTCCTCTTGAAATGAGGCTTTGGAGCCTCTATATATACACCCTTGATCTCACTATGATATAGGTGGCGGTTACTGTCGGCTACTGTCGGCCTAGCGTCGATCACTATAGTCGACTCTGCACCACCACTACTACCCCAATACCTCTTCCTAACCCCGTCATCCTCAGTGTCTTCATGCTCCTCCCAGGCCCCATACACTCCGACTCCCTAACGCATCTCATCTAGTTCTCTCTCACATCCCTTAACCGCTCTACCATCCCCCAAACCTCTCTCGCAAGCCCGAGACCGAGACCGTTTCCTCGCTATCATAAAAACAGGGCCAGAACCCTCCCCCAGCATGAAGAAATAGCCGCTGCCCCTTCTCCTCTAATCCCCAAGCACGCCTCCTCCCCGCGCTGCAGCCCATGAGGACAGGAACAACAAAAACGGGGGAGCCCGCCCCTTCCCCCCTTTTAATTGCGGTAACGGGAAAGAGCGCGGGCAAAAGGAGCTCGGAGCCAGCGGAACCTGTGAGGTGGCGGATGAGAGGGTGCGGGAGCGCCGCTGGGTCGTGTGTTCCCATGGGGTTTTGCGAGTCCCGTCACTGTTCTGCCAAGGTGTGCGGCTCGAGAGGGGAGGCGGGCTCTGGGGCTTGGGCTTTAGGCCTGCTACGTGTTCTGAGGTGAGGTTAGTGAAGAGGTAAGAGGATGGGTGGAGGGGAGGGCCTGGGTCGGTAGGAGCGGTTGGGGGTGAAGGGCGTGGTTGGGCTGGTGCATGCGCGGGCGACTGTAGTTCGTGCGTTTGAGTCGATTTGGGATGAATTAAAGCGGGTGGGTCGGTGAGTGTTGCTATGCCGGGCTTGTTTAAGATGGGTGGCTAGGGTTCTTTGGACTGCCGTATTGGATCTGTAGTTTTGGTTTGTGCTGACTGGCTGTCTTGTTATATTTTATACCCTTTCTTGTAAGCTGATTGACCCTGTTGAGTCTCCCGATCTTCTTGTTTTAGTATCCCAGTCAGGGTCGTCTCCACCAATTACCGCGTACACTTCTCCGGTAACTCCAAGATCTGAGGGCGTCACTGGGGGGGCCCTCTCCGTGGCAGCGTGCGTTCATTTCTTGCGTCCAAATACATCTCACGATTTCACTCTGGCTTCATCCTGCGACTTTAGAGGCGGGGCACCAAGTTGGAAAATTTAAGAGGCCAGGAATGCTTTGGGTGATGGAAAGCGACCGGCTCGTGCACGAGCCGGCCGAGCCTTCTAGACGACCGTCAGCCAGGAGAGAACCAATGAAGGAGCTGCGAATCCTGGTATTTTAAGTATAGAATGTGCCTCTTCTCACACCATGAAAGGTGTATCAGAACGAGATGCAAGGCTGAATCCAGATCGTTTTGAACGAGGCATACCTGATGTAAGAGGCTGGCGCTAGCAGTCTTTCAACCAACGTGACTCGCCTCCCTGGTATCGAAGAAATTATTGGCTGCAACGTGCGCCACACATGCAGCTCAATCGCACACCGGACGCTTAGCCGCATGATATCCTTGCTAGCTAGCTGTGGTATGCCTCACGCAAAATAAGCTTTTAAGAGATATATATTAGGCTATCCACCAAAGTATCTTTCATCTTCATTTTCAACCCTTTGAACACCTCAAATATCTAGTCGCATCTAATCTACACAACTGAAGTCATTACCTACGCGCCGCGCCTCTTTGGCGCGGGGCAAGTTCTTAGTCTCTTTACAGTAATTCCCTACCTGCTTACGCGCAGCGACTCTTTGTCTCCGCGCACTTCCAATCCCGAGAGAATATCAGGACCATTGTTTAGACAGCGGTCAAAGCTATCTTCAGGATTATGTCGACCCGCATGAGGTTGAACACGATCTGAATATCATCTTTAGGTTACGCTTACAACGTACCCTTGTCTCTGGTTCTTCAAATTCTTCGACCTGCTCTGATAGTACTTCTCCCCCGGAAATCATCGCCCCGCTAAACGCAGCCAATTCGACTGGCTTGTCATTCACGAACACTCCAAATATTGTCGTCCAACATAGTTCATCTTCGCAAGCTTCGTCCTCCGCCTTCGTACCTGTCCAACCCCCGAGAGAGCCAACCATCACCGGACAGCCCGACTCCCCTGCGCCCAGTTCTGCTGGTACTAGCGACACTGCGGTAGTCGAATCTACCGAAGGCAACACACTGGGTCAATCAAACCACGTCTGTACTCTCTGTCCTAAGAGCTTCCCTACAAACGGTCAGCTCAAGTGAGTTATATCACCTTACAATATTTTCCCAATCATGCGAGTGTGTCTGATAATAATGTCTGGGCAGTAAGCACCATAAAGCGAAGCACCTCCGACCCTTCAAGTGCTCCGTTCCAGGCTGTGACCAGAAAGCCTTTGGACTCAAGAGAGACCTCCAACGTCACCAACAAAGCCGTCATCGGGAACTCTACCCCGCTCTCTCTTTCATCAGGTGTCCTGTCCCTGGCTGCCTCCAGGCGGACAAGAACTTCCGTCACGACAACCTTTTGCGACATATTAGAACTCTCCATCCATCTTACTCATTTCTATCTCTTCCTGGAGAAGACCACCCGCTATCCGGCCTCTGAAACACGAGTAGGCAGAGTCGACCTCTTCCCAATAAGGGAAGGGTACCAATTTGTATGATTCCAGAATCAAGCATCAATAACTACTAGGACCGGTAGGGAGTGTGCCAGCTGTTTATGAAGAATGGAGAACCAAACATCTTCCCCTTACTCACCAACCGTCATTCCCACTTCATCACAGTTTATCACTCTTGCCCACCTCTCAGTTAACAATTACATTCGTCTAAATCATAAAATTATCTGCTGGCTCTCTGACGGCCCCGTCAGGATCGTTGCGCGGCTGCTGAGCGAGGGCGGAGACCATAGCAGCACGTTCAAGGTAGCATCGCATAAATGCCACAACAAGATTGTCAAGCTGTGGCTGAGCGGGGACGCCTACGTTAACTGTCCTCTATTCCGTCCCTTTTTATGTGACCATTCTTCATTCAACCCGCACACTCCCCGCAATCCTAGTCCTATGATATTCACTGTCTGTGGCTTTTATCGTCACTACGTCAAACTATGGCTCCCGTCTTGGCGAAATACCTTTCGTCGGGGTCATGGTGGCCATGGGTGACATTCGGAACGCACCAGGGCAGGCACTGTCGAAGACTGGTGATTATAGGAGTCTTGATGGTGCAGGCACGTTCCGGGATAGTGGCCCAGACAAGATGAGGTGGAGAGATCTCTTAGTTATCCTTGTTTTCGTTAGGTTTATTCCCGTATCGTCTCTGAGTTGTATTTTTCCATTGGTAATAACGGTGTTTGGGTTGTGTGGTTTTAGGTCTCAACAAAATAACCTAGTATACCCCACGCTCTTTAAAAAAGGGAGTTGAGTTCTTGATTGTTACTAAGGTTCATATCTCCTTAAGAGCCTGACAAGTCATAGATAGACTATTCAATGAATTCAACTCTCACAAACTGTTCGCTCCTCAATATCTAACGAAGAGAGACTCCAAACAGACGCTCAGATTGGACTTTTAAATTCATGCCCGACTGCAGTACTCCCAACGGTAACCTTATTCATTCATTTATCGCGATATGCTTATCATTATGAAGTGATATGGATACGATATTAAATCTTATCAATGAATAAATATTTATAAGCTTATGAATATATATATACGATTTAGAGCATTAGTGGTAGTTAGTGGTGTTATAAAGGGGTAGTACGGTATTCGCAAAGGTATGTAAATACGTCATCCTTTCTAACCACCCCCCGGCGCAGTTAATAGAATCTCCCTCTCCAATTAGTTTGCAGCACTGGAAATGGTATAGAAGTTTAAAACACATTAATTTTCATGCGGGGTAAATACAAAATCCATCCTCAAAGTTTTGTTTATTTCGACCTAATTGGGGTTATTTAGTCATCCCACTAAATCTCGGTTAAAAAAGGGGAATACAAGGGGGTAACACGAACGGGTCAGACGGCCCTCCCTGCTAGTATGTTATCAAAATAAGCGAACCTTTGCAAAATGGTTGGGCTGTATTATTCTGCTA